>ERZ724520.731-NODE-731-length-17411-cov-4.802374_pt1 | contig 17411 bp, 17 predicted proteins | sample MGYA00376053_ERZ724520 | MGnify/ENA primary metagenome ERZ724520 (study PRJEB28724, sample SAMN07190886) | activated sludge metagenome | isolation source: activated sludge of sewage treatment plant in Hong Hong | place: USA: Christiansburg, Virginia | collected...
ATTGGGGGCAGTCGGTGGAAACGGCAGACTTCAGACAGGCGATGGAAGAGTCGACCGGCCGCGATTTGTCGCAGTTTTTCGCGCAGTGGGTTGAGATTGAGGGTCGGCCGGGATTCATGTAAAAACCGGCAAATAGTGACTTAAGTCTATGATTCCTTTGGGATTATTGCCAAATCGAAATCCAGCGGCGATATCTTCCTTCGAAAATCCAGCGTGTAGTCTCCAAACCGATTGATGTGACCCGGTCGCAATGGCGCGAGTCCCCCCAGCATCTCAGGCGTGATCACGTACCCTTCCCCGTTCATCTCTTTCAACACACGGGTCATGCCCACCACGTTGTGCAGGATGACCATGTTGGCCACTAGGTGGTTGTACTTGATGATCTTGCGTTGTTCGTGTCGGAGATTTTCGGCAATGATGCCGTCCCCGCCAAAGAACGACCACTTCGCAAAGCCGTTGAACTGCTCGCTCTTGTTGGTTTCAGCGTGAATCACCCGGCGCAACTCGACATCACCGATGTACTCCAGCAGGAACATGGTGCGCATGGCCATGCCGAGTTCACGAAACGCAAAGTAGAGCTTGTTTTTCCGGTTCTGCGTGCCCAAGCGGCGCAGGATCGCAGACGGCGTGATTTTCCCGGTCTTGATGGAGACCGCAATGCGCAACATCGACGGCAAATGCGTTTCGATCAGCTTCCAGTCGATGGTGTCGGCGAACAATGCGTCGATGTTGTCGAATTTGGTCTTGGTATCGGGCCGAAAAAAGTTCAAATCCTTGATCCCGCGAATTCTGGGCATCAATTTGATTCCCAACAAATGGGCCAAGGCAAACACCGCGTAATTCTGCGCCTGGGTGTCCCCATGCACGGTATCGGGCCGGATGTCTGACTGATTGCCCATCAGGCCATCCAGGATGTGGACGCCCTCATAGGTGCCGCAGGCAATGAAGTGGCTGAACAAAGCAATGAATTTATCGGACACATGGTAGTAGCCAATCCCGCCATAGCCACCATACCGGATGTGGTACTCGGACATCAAATTCTGTTCGTAAAGATTCCACTTGGTGCCGTCGGCCGATGCATGTTTCCCGGTTCCCCAGTAGCCAGGCAACTCGAACTTGTTGTAGGCATTGATGACCATGACAATGGCTTTGTCGAGGGTGTCCTCAGTCACGTATTTCAAGTTGAGCCAGGCATGCTGGCGTCGACTCAGGCCCTTGATTGACCGTGCGGTCTGCACCGGTCCGAGATTGCAGCCGTAACAAAACAAGGTCGTGATCACGCGCATGCGCAGATCTTCCAGCCTGCTGTCGGTACCCGCCAGTGGCCGGAAGTGCTTGTGCAGTTCCAGCCAGCGTGCCACATCCGTCAGGACATCGACGATGCTGATGGGCACCATGCGCGCGGTCACCTGTAATTCCAATGCCTTGACTTCCTCCGAGTTCTCCGAGCGTTGCGGCCGCCGGAGGATCAAGCGGCCGTCAACAATCTCGGCATGCGCGTTGGCCGGAAAAGCCGCGTCAACGTCGCGCGAGCGCGCCAGCAAGGCTTTTTTCAACTCCGCTACGAAGACTGCGGGGCGCGTTTCGATGCCCGTCACGACAGCGTAAAGTGGAAGTTCCTTGGCATAGGTGGCGGCATCCACCAATTGCTCGCGGTAGTCGTCATAACGCTCGCCATGCTTGATGAACAGATCACCCGTCTTGAACTCATCCTTGATTTGCTGCAAAACTGCCAGCTCGAAATATCGACGGTCTATCGCATCAGGAGTGCCACGCCCCGAGGTCTTCAGCAGCACCAGCTTGCGCCATTGCGCCGACATCCACCCAAAATCATCTATTGCGTCAAGATTCACGTCGGCCAGAGGTACCACCTGGCTGCGGCTGGTGCGCAACCGACTGAGCGTGGCCATCATCTTTTCCATCACGTGATCGTCGGTGCTGGCCTTGGGGGCCGTGATCTCGACGCAGTTCAGCAACTGCGCGCGCACTCCCTTGTAGGGCTGGAGCATGAACGGCAGCGAATTGCGCCCCGCGTACGCCAGGAGTTCGTCGCAATCGGCCATCAAGGCCTCAATTTCGGCTCGAAATGTCCCGCCGATGGCGTCTACCCGCTGGGTGTCGGTGCCGTCAATTTTGTAGGCGTCCAGGATGTCCCTGAGTTGCCCGACCAGCATGTCGGTCTTTTGGCTGCGGTCTTGCTGAAACTGCAGCAGCTTTTCGCGGGCGGTGTTTTCCAGGTTTTGCATCAGACGGATCAGTAGCTCCGCTGCATCATCCAGCGCTTGAGCGTGTCTGGAACGGATCAAGATCACCGCCAAGGCGTAGCGCTTGAGCGGCTTCAACTCCGCCATTTCTGCGGCGTCCAGCGCACGGGCCAGAAACCGAAATTGCCGGAGCTTGGGTGCCGGGATATCGGGTTTGGGCAGTTGCTCAACCAGGCGCTGCATATGTTTGACATGCTGGAGATACGAACGTGCTTCCTTGTTGGTCGGTTTTTTGGGCTCTCGCTTGAGCATCTGCCAAGCCGAAGTTGGCTCCCCAGGGGTCTTTTTCAGGAGCGCATCGAGCATCGCCTTGTCCTGCACACTGAGTTGATCGGTGATGCTCGCAAAGTGCCGGTCGTTGCTGGCCTCGCGGGCGCGAAACGCCAGGCGATCCAGTGTGGAAAACGCTGGCAGCTCGTACCGGTGGTGAACCAGTTCCTCCAACATCACGTTGATCACGTCAGCCACCGCGTGCTTGGTGTCGGCGGCCGCAGCCGCCACCACTTCCAGCCAGGCATGGTCGGCAACGGCCAGGGGCCGGACGTTCAAGTGTTTGCGCAATGCCTTGAGCATGATGCGATATGAGCCCGAGGACTCAAACTGTTTGAGATCCTTCTGTGTGGGGCGAATGGCGATGCCGGCCTGTTGGGCAATGTGCTCTCGAATGACCAGGGGAACACTGGCCACGCTGCAAAACTGCCCAAGCCGCTGGAACATTTTGAGATGCATCAACGTTGCGGCGCGCGATATTGGGCGGCTGGCAATGCCAGTCATGCCATCCACAAGCGCGAGCTCATCGGCAGTTGGCGTGAACGAGTCCTTCAATTCCTTGGGTGACGGCTCGGGATTCAGGCGTGGGTAGGCCGTTTCATTCAGTGCGGTCATCGTCGATGATTGGCCTGTTGGAAGGGTTCGTACTTACTGTTGGACTATCACATCCGCCTCAACTCCAATAGGCGCCTGACGCAGGTTCACAAATGCTTGCCTCCAGCATGCATTGGTTGGCGTCGGCCACGCGGTACATGTCGTCCAGCAATGCATAAATCGCCTCTTCCAATTCTTCCCGCGACGGGAACGGAACCTTGAGTTCGTAATCGGTGCCATCGGCGTCCATGCGCTGCATCGCATAGCGTTCAAAGCAGGTTTTCTCGATCAGGCGGTGCGCGCGAGTCAGGCCGCGTGATAGTTTGCTGAAACGGGCCAGGGTCATTTTGACGCGCAGGACTGCGATTTTCTCTTCTGTGGCAGCAGCCGGAGTCGGCAGTAGGGCTGGGCCCGGTCCGGCGCCTGGCAACGCCAAGCCTGACTCGAACCTAGCTTGCAAGCCCTCTGACGCTTGCAGGTACCGCATCGCCGACTTGATGTCCTTCCAGCCCACATATTCCATCAACTCCTTGATGTCCCAGCCACTGGCACGCGCCCACCCGGCGAAGCCACGGCGCAAGGAATGGCTGCTGTATTCTTGGACCGACGCCAGGCCAGCAGCGGCAAACAGGGTACGGAGCATGGGGATCAAACTGTTAACGCCCAAGGGCGCTTCGCCAACATGTCCCCAGCGGTCAATTTTGCGAAACGCGGGTCCGGTTCTGAGTTCGGCCAGGGCTGTCCATTCGCTCAAGGCGGCGACCGGGCACAAGCGCGACAGAGCCGGACATTTGAACTCTCGCCCCTCGTAGTTCTTGTCAGTCTTGCTGCGCTCCAGGTAGCAGGTCATGCCTTCACCGGGAGAGATTTGGATGTTTTCAAGTTTCAGCCGGACGAGCTCATCTGACCGAAAACCTCGCCAGAATCCGAGCAGTACCAGCGAGCGATCACGGGTATGGCGTAGCAAACTTGCACGGTCATCGCGACCTCGCGCTTCGACAATGGCCCGCTGCAACCAGTTGTCCACCTGTTGAAGCTGATCCAGTATCAAGGGGCGCGCCCGTTTTTCCATGGCCGGGTGTACCGCACGAATGCCTTTGAGCACCTGGCGCACGATGTTCGCCTTGGTCGGATCGGCAAAGCCTTGATCGCAATGCCAGCGAGACAACGCCGCCAGTCGCTGCCTCAAGGTGTTGTTGGACAAACTCGTCGCATGGTCAGCCAAATAACGGGCAACCGCCTCACTAGTCGCTGGCAGCAGGCCTTGCCACTCAACTTCAAAGTGTTGAATAGCCGAGGCATAGCTTCGCCGGGTATTGGTGCGCTCGGCTGCTTGGACGTATTCGTCAATTCGGCTCATGCAAGATTATCGCCAGGCTTGTTTGCGAGGTCATTTCCAACACTCAGAGCGTGCTTGCGTTGAACCTTCAACCCCCGACACTTTGCGTGTGAGATTGTTGTCAATGGCCCAGGCCAGGCAGGCGCCTGCCAGTGCCAGCGGCCCCATGTCCGAGGCAGATTCCTCACCAGTAGGCCAAGCCAATACTGCACCACCGGCCACAATCAGAACCATGTCCAGCACGATGCGGCGATCAGTGCTTTCCTTGAACACTATCCAGGCCAGCACCGCCGTCAGTACTGCCTCCAAATTTAGAAACAGGGATGCAGTAGCTGTGCGAGAGACCGACCAGCAACAACAGCGGCCCCAGTACCCCGCCAAATGCAATCGCGCCTAGAAGCCAGGGCCACTCGTTTGCAGGCATGCCCACGGGTTTCCATCCGTGGTCGCGTACCAGGCGCGTGACGGTCAATCCGAATCCGCTTCCCAGGTACAACAGGCCTGCTAATAGGAACGAAAATGAAAGGCCAGCACCATTGCCAATGAGCTGCTTGGCAAACGGTGTGCTGGCTCCAAACAAAATGGCCGCCCCCAAGGCAGGCCATGCAGCACGGTGCAGGCCCTTCATAGGGCCACCTTTCTGCACATGCAATAAATGAACTGCTGGTCGGTTCCGAAAGGCGTGTGGTGTAACTGCTCTTCGTGGGCGAGCAAGGTAAACGCCTCACCAAATTCAGAGTGCAGCTCTTCGGGCGCATAACGCACGACCGGCAGACCGCTGCATTGGGTCGGGCCGTTGGAGCCGAAAGTTGCCATGATGACGTGGCCACCTGGTTTGAGTGCGCGTAGGACCTGCTTCACATAAGCTTTGCGGTCTTCATCGGTTGTCAGAAAGTGAAACACGGCACGGTCGTGCCAGACGTCAAAGCTGTAGGGTTCAAACACTGCCTGCGTTATGTCTGCCTCCATCCAGCGCACGCTCTCGCCTTTGGTGCCCAGACGCCGCAGCGTCTCGTTCAAGGCTGCAGCTGACAAATCCAGCACCGTGAGAGCACGGTAGCCGTCATCCAGAAGGTCATCCACCAGTGTGGATGCGCCACCTCCAACATCGATGATGGCGGCATCACACCCCAAGCCGGTGTCGTGAATCAGTCGCATGGACATTTCAGCATGCGGCTGAAACCAGCTGACGTTGTCCGGTGCCTTGGCGGTGTAGACCTTTTCCCAGTGCTCTTTGCTTTTCATTCTTGACTACTCTTAGTGGTTCAACCCAGGTGGGTATGCCGTTCCGGTTTGGCTTCGGTTTCCAATGCGGCCAGACCTTGCAAAATCCCGCAGGCATCCACCGCCTGTTCGGTCTGGCAGCGTTGGCGGAGCCCGGAAAGTTGCTCTTTCAAATGGAGGAGTTCGCGGATACGCTCATCCACATGGACCATATGTTGATCGAACACTGCGTTGATGGCTCCACAGCCATCGGCGGGCTGATCTGCCAGGCCCAGCAGGGTGTGGATTTCTTCATGGCTCATGTCCAGCGCACGGCAGTTGCGGATAAAGCGCAGGCGCTCCAAGTGCGCTGGGCCATAGACCCGGAAGTTGCCTGCTGTACGCACCGTTACGGGCAGCAGGCCTTCCTTTTCGTAGTAGCGCACGGTTTCAACTGTGGTCTGGGCAACATGGGCTAATTCACCTATTTTCATGGCGGATTCCAAATAGTTCTTGACTCTATAGTACCTTCAGGTTGCGTAATAGGCGGAGTTTCAATGTAAAACCCCTCATGACTGCACCCTATCACCACGCACACGACCAAGTCAAAATGCCCGAAGCGGGGCATGACCAGGCCCAGCAAGATAACAGCTATGACCCGGATACCTGCTGCAGCGGGCACACCGCCAGTGTGGCCATGCCGGTATCGCTGGCTAGTCCCAAAATGGTCGCGCTTGGTACGGAGGTGCAGACCCCCATTCGCATCATGCAGATGGACTGCCCTACCGAAGAGGCTCTATTGCGCAAGAAGCTGGGCGGCATGGATAGCGTGACCGCCATGGAATTCAACTTGATGCAGCGTGTGCTGACGGTGGCCCATGCACCCACGGCGATAGAGCCGATTCTGGAAGCCATCCGCTCACTGGGGTTCACACCTGAGGTCGCCACCGGCGACGCGGCCCAGGCATCGTCAACGCCCGAGCCCGCCAAGCCCTGGTGGCCACTGGCGCTGGCCGGTGTAGCGGCCAGCGCGTCTGAAGCAGCGGAGTGGGCGCATTTGCCCACCTGGGTCGCCGCTGTTTTGGCCTTGGCCGCTGTTCTGATCTGCGGGCTGACGACTTACAAGAAGGGGTGGATTGCAATAAGCAATGCCAACCTCAACATCAATGCGCTGATGAGTATTGCCGTGACCGGTGCGTTGCTGCTGGGCCAGTGGCCCGAGGCCGCGATGGTTATGGTGCTGTTCACGATAGCCGAACTGATAGAAGCCAAGTCGCTAGACCGGGCACGCAATGCCATTCAGGGGCTGATGCAACTCACACCCGAGCGTGCCACGGTGCTGCAGGCCGATGGCACCTGGGCAGAAGTAGATGCCAAGGCGGTTGCAATCGATACCCGCGTGCGCATCAAACCCGGTGAACGCATTGCACTGGACGGCAAGATCGTCAGCGGCAAGTCCAGTATCAACCAGGCCCCCATCACGGGCGAAAGTCTGCCGATTGAAAAGGCAGAGGGCGATACCGTATTCGCCGGAACTATCAACGAATCCGGGTCGTTTGAATACGCAGTGACCGCAGCCGCAGGTGACAGCACTTTGGCCCGCATCATCCATGCAGTGGAAGAGGCGCAGGGCGTGCGTGCACCCACGCAGCGGTTTGTGGACCAGTTTGCCAAGGTATACACCCCGGCAGTTTTTGCCATTGCTCTGGCCGTCGCGATTGTTCCGCCGCTGCTGATGGGAGGCGTCTGGTTTGACTGGGTGTACAAGGCTTTGGTGCTGCTAGTTATCGCCTGCCCATGTGCGCTGGTGATCTCCACGCCGGTGACCATCGTCAGTGGTCTGGCAGCCGCAGCGCGCCAAGGCATTCTGATCAAAGGCGGCGTCTATCTAGAAGAGGGCCGCAAGCTGAAATGGCTGGCGCTGGACAAGACCGGCACCATCACACATGGCAAGCCGGTGCAGACGGATTTTGTGGCCTTGAATGGTGGCGATGCGACTACTGTGCGCAGTCTGGCCGCCAGCCTGGCCAGTCGCTCCGACCACCCGGTGTCGCGGGCCGTGGCACAAGCGGCCAAAACTGACAATGTCGCACTGCGCGAGGTTGAAGGATTTGAGGCCTTGCCCGGACGTGGTACCCAGGGGCGTATTGACGGAAAGCCCTATTTCCTGGGCAACCACCGTTTGATCCATGAACAAGGGCGTTGCTCGGACGCGCTGGAAGCCCAGCTATCGGCTCTGGAACAACAGGGCAAAACCGTGATCCTGCTGACCGACGAGCAGAGCGTGCAAGGCCTGTTCGCCGTGGCCGACACGGTCAAAGACAGCAGTCGCCAAGCTATTGACGAGTTGCATGCACTAGGCATCAAGACCATGATGCTGACCGGCGACAACGCCCACACCGCAGCCGCCATCGCCGCGCAGGTGGGCATAGACGAAGCCCGTGGCGACCTGCTTCCTGAAGACAAACTCAAGGCGATTGAAGCCAAGATGGGTAAGGGTGGTGCGGTAGGTATGGTGGGTGACGGCATCAACGACGCACCCGCCCTGGCCCGCTCCGACATTGGTTTTGCGATGGGCGCCGCAGGCACCGGCACTGCGATAGAAACGGCCGACGTGGCGCTGATGGACGACGACCTGCGCAAGCTGCCGCGGTTTGTGCGCTTCTCCCGCCACACCCACACGCTGCTGGTTCAAAACATCGCTTTGGCGCTGGGCATCAAGGCCGTGTTTCTGGTGCTGACGCTGACCGGTGTTGGCACCATGTGGATGGCGGTATTTGCGGATGTGGGGGCTAGCCTGCTGGTGGTTGGCAACGGCTTACGCTTACTGCGCGTAGGCGCTGGCAAGTAATTGCCAAGCACTCAATTGCTACAATCATTGTTATGCGTCGCTTTCTGTTGATTTTTCTGGTGGTCATGATGCCGCTGCAGCTCAGTTGGGCTGCGGTGTCGTCCTATTGCCTGCACGAAAGCGGAGCTGCTTCAAAGCATTTCGGCCACCACGAACACAAACACCAGCAAGCCAGTAAGGCGGGCGACTCCAACCAAACTAAAGCCAAGGCCTTCGGTGTGGTAGACGCAGACTGCCACTTCTGCCATGCCTGCAGTCCGGTGATTCTTTCCAATACAGAAGTTGTATCTTCCCTCGCGGTAGAGCCGCTGTTAGCGACCTGGACCGCAGACGCCTATCGCTCCGATCCCTCTCCCAGACCTGAACGCCCGAATTGGGCTGCCCTCGCCTGATCCGGCGAGGTAGGTATTTCATAGCCATTCGCCATTAGTTCGCACGGCCCTGGCCGCTGCGTGATGTCGTCCCACACCATGTGATGGGCGCTTCCTGTTATCTTTGGAGTCTTCATGCCCAATTCCTTTACCCGACGTACGCAGTTGCGTCTCGCTTGCGGTCTATTCGCACTCACGGCACTCGCTGCCACTTCAGCACCGATCGCCAACGAGTTTGCCGTCACGCCCGCCCAATTGCAGGCACTTGGCGTGCAGCTACAGAAGCTGGACAAGCCCGCACCCATTAACGGTCTCGCGTTCCCGGCGCGTGTGGTTTTACCACCCAGCCAAGAGTATGTGATTAGTGCGCCGGTCGCCGGCCTGGTTGATCAATTGCTGGTTGCACAAAACGACAGCGTCAAGGCGGGCCAGCCGCTGCTGCGTCTGGTCAGCCCGGAGTTTGGCGAGTTGCAGCTCAAGTTGAACGAAACGGCATCCAAAGCCCGCCTCTCGCAAAAGACCGCACAGCGCGAACGCTTGCTGTTTGCGGATGGCATCATCCCGGAGCGGCGTGTGCAAGAGGCCGAATCGGTTGCCGCCGAAGACATGGCTCGCCAACGCCAGGCCGAATCCGCACTGCGGTTGGCGGGGCTTGATGCTGCCTCTATCCGCCGCGTGGCAGGTGGTGGCACATTGCAAGACGCACTGGTGTTGTACGCGCGCACACCGGGCGTGGTGACGAAGCTCGAAGCCAAGCTGGGCCAGCGTGCGCAGGCGGCCGAATCACTGGCGCACATTGCCGACACCCGTAAACTCTGGCTTGACGTGCAGATTCCGGTGGACCAGCAGTCGCGTGTCGCGATCAAGGATGCACAGATTACCGGCATTGACCGTGAGCTAAGCGCCACGCCCACCGGCTTCAGCGCAACCGTTAGTGATAGCCAGACTGTGATGCTCCGCGCCCGCGTCACCAGTGATACCCAGCTGCTGCGTGTGGACGAATTTGTGCAGGTCCGCGTGCCGTTTGCAAACAAGGAAGAGGCATGGGCTGTACCCGTGCCCGCCGTTGTGCGTCAAGATGAAAAGGCCTATGTTTTTGTGCGTTCGGCCAAAGGCTTTACGGCCGTGCCGGTTGTCGTGCTGGACAGTGCGGGTCAGTCCATCCGCGTCAAGGGTGCCCTGAGCGCTGGCCAGGAGATTGCAGTCTCTTCTGTCATCGCTCTCAAAGCAGCATGGCTAGGTAAAGGCGGGAGCGAATAATTATGCTGACCCGTCTTGTTCAATTTGCGCTGACCCAAAGGCTATTTGTCCTGCTGGCCGGCCTCCTGCTAGTAGGTGCCGGTTGGGTGGCGTTCAAGGATTTGCCCATCGACGCTTTCCCCGACGTGGCCAGCATCCAGGTCAAAGTCATCATGAAGGCGCCGGGCATGACGCCCGCAGAAGTCGAAAGCCGCATTGCGCTGCCGATTGAGGTTGAGATGCTGGGCATTCCCAAGCAACGCATGCTGCGATCTGTCTCGAAGTACGGCATCGCCGACGTCACGATTGACTTTGAAGACGGCACCGACATCTACTGGGCGCGCCAGCAGGTGTCTGAACGGCTGGCGGGGATCAGTGGAGACCTGCCCGAGGGCATCAGCGGTGGCATGGCGCCCATTACGACCCCTTTGGGTGAAATGTTCCAGTTCACCGTCGAGGGCGAGGGATTTAGCCTCGAAGAGCGCCGCAGCCTGCTGGACTGGGTGATACGCCCGGCGTTGCGGTCCGTCGTGGGCGTGGCTGACGTCAACGCGTTGGGCGGCAAGGTGCGCAGCTTTGAGGTATTGCCCGACCCCGTCAAGATGGCGGCGGTAGGCATTTCGACAGCACAAGTCAAAACGGCTGTCATGGCCAACAACCGCAACGATGGGGCGGGAAGATTGACAGAAGGCGATGAAGTGCTGTTGGTCCGAACTGAGGGCAATATTCGCAGCCAGGATGACCTGCGCGCCATCGTCGTCAAAAGCGACAAGGGCATGGTCATTCGCCTGGGAGACGTGGCGCAAATCCGCGAAGGCAGCGTCACGCGCTACGGCGTGGTGACCAAGGATGGCAAAGGCGAAGCGGCCGAAGGGGTGGTCCTTGGCCTGGCCGGAGCCAACGCCCAAAAGGTGGTCCAGAGTGTTGCGCAAAAGCTGGAAGACCTGAAACCCACCCTGCCCAAAGGCATAGAGATCAAAGTCTTTTACAACCGGGCTGACCTGGTCGAAAAGGCTGTGAGCACGGTCTCCAAAGCCCTGCTGGAAGCCACCGTGTTTGTGCTGGTGTTGCTGGGGGCCTTCCTGGGGAATCTGCGTGCCGCCGTGACGGTTGCCACGGTGTTGCCGCTGTCCGCGTTGGCCACCTTTATATTGATGCGCACAACTGGCATGACGGCCAACCTGATGAGCCTGGGCGGCCTGGCCATCGCATTGGGCATGCTGGTGGACGCTGCCGTGGTAGTGGTGGAGAACGTGGTGCAACACCTTGGCCATGACAAGACTTCAGAAAAGCTGCCGCGTCTGCATGTGGTGTTTCGCGCGGTGCGCGAAGTGGCGGCACCGGTTTCGGCGGGCATGCTGATCATCGTCGTGGTGTTCTTGCCGTTGCTGACACTGCAAGGAATGGAGGGCAAGTTCTTCGTTCCGGTGGCGATGACCATCGTTTTTGCGTTGGCGAGTTCGTTGGTGCTGTCGCTGACGGTCATCCCCGTGCTGGCGTCCTACCTGCTGAAGAAGGTCAGCCACGAAGACCCGTGGTTGCCACGTCATATGCTGAGACTGTATGAACCCGCATTGGCATTTGCATTGAAGCGCCAGAAGATCGTGTTCGCCGTGGCGGGCGCCATGCTGGTGGTCGCGGTGGGCGTCTATATGCTGGTGGGAAAGACCTTCATGCCCACTATGGATGAGGGCAACATCATCATTAGCACCGAGAAGTTGCCCTCTGTCAGCCTGGAGGAGACGACAGCGCTGGATCTGAAGATCCAGCAGGCACTGATGAAAAACATTCCAGAGATTGCCGGGGTCGTGGCCCGCGCCGGGTCCGACGAAATTGGTCTGGACCCCATGGGCCTGAACCAGACCGACAGCTTTCTCGTTCTCAAACCCCGCGAGAGCTGGAAGCTTGAGAGCAAGGAGGCGCTGTTGGACAAGATCCGCGCGGTGCTGAACGAAATGCCCGGTGTGGTTTACAGCATCTCCCAGCCGATTGAGTTCCGCATCTCCGAGATGATTGCAGGGGTACGTGGCGATGTGGCCATCAAGGTCTTTGGTCCCGATCTGGCAACCCTCAACGAACTGGCCGAGCAAATCTTGAAGCTGATCAAAGAGGTCCCAGGTAGCCAGGATGTTTACACCGTTGAGAACGACGGAGTGCAATATTTGCGCGTGGTGGTCGACCGCATGGCGGCAGGCCGTTATGGTTTGTCGGTTGAAGATGTCCAGGATGCGTTGCGCGTGCAGGTGGAAGGGCAGCGTGCGGGTACGGTAGTCGACGGAGGTCGACGCATACCCATCCTGCTGCGTGGCCCCGACTCGGTGCGCGTTTCTCCGGCCGACTTTGCAGCCTTGCGCATTGCGACGGCGGACGGTCGCAGCGTGCCACTGGAATCACTGGCCAAACTCGAACGCGAGAGTGGTCCGGTGAAGATCGAGCGCGAGCTGGGCAGCCGCTACAGCGTGGTGATGACCAATGTCACCGGCCGCGATCTGGTTGGTTTTGTGGATGAAGCGCGCGCGAAAGTGGCGCAGAGCATAAAGCTGCCCACCGGTTATCGGATCGCGTGGGGTGGGCAGTTCGAAAACCAGCAGCGAGCCGCAGCGCGGCTTGCGCTGGTGGTACCCATGTCGCTGGGCTTCATCTTCATCATCCTGTTCTCCACCTTTGGTTCGGTGCGCCAGGCCTTGCTGGTGTTGTCCAATGTTCCATTCGCCATGGTGGGTGGCATCGTTGCGCTGTGGGCCACGGGTGAATACCTGTCGGTGCCAGCATCCGTCGGTTTCATCGCCTTGCTGGGCATTGCCGTTCTCAACGGGGTGGTACTGGTCAGCTACTTCAACCAGTTGCATGCCGAGGGTTTGCCGCTGTTGGAGTGCGTGACCCAAGGCGCGCGACGGCGTTTGCGCCCGGTGATGATGACGGCCGCCATCACGGCCTTTGGCCTGATCCCGCTGCTGTTTGCCAGCGGGCCAGGTTCTGAGATTCAACGGCCTTTGGCCATTGTGGTCATCGGCGGTTTGATCACCGCCACGGCGCTGACTTTGATCCTGCTGCCGATTCTTTACCTGCGATTTGCCCATCCAAGAGTCGCAGCGACCCCGTTGCTTGTGGAGGTGAAACATGTCTAAATTTTGTTTGGTACTGTTGTGCCCACCGGAGATAGAAGAAAAGCTTCTCGACACGCTGTTGGTCATTGCCGGTGATGAGGTATTCACCAGCACCCCGACCTTTAGCCACGGCACAGCCCATGGCGACATGGCGAGTCTGGAGCAAGTCATGGGCCGCGCCCGTTCTGTGCGCGTCGAGATTCTGGTGACCGAAGAGGAAATGGCCAATTTGCTAGAGACTTTGCGCACATCACTCGCTGGCACCGGTTTGCGTTATTGGGCCTTGCCTTTGGCGGCCGAAGGAGAAATTGAATGAAGTTATGGATTGCAGTGGCGGGCTTTGTGCTTGCCGCACCCCTTTATGCCGCAGGTTCCACCGAGCCCGTTGATCTGCCCAGCGCCGAGCAGGCCCGCGTGGCTATTGACCAAGACCCAGCGGTCAACCAGGCACGGCATGCTGTGCAGGCCGCGACCCACTCGGCTGCCATGTTGGCTGCATCGCCTTACGAATGGACAGCAGGCGCGACCGCCCAGCGGCGCCGTATTGATGGTGGTGGCACCTCAGACGAATGGAATTTGCAACTCGAACGCACCATACGCATAGGCGGCAAGGCGGGCATTGACCGCGACCTGGGCGATGCAGGCTTGCAACAAGCAAAAGCCCAGCTTGGCGCGGCGCGCAACGAGTCCGCTCGCCAACTGCTAGACCTGTGGCTGGACTGGCTCACGGCCCGGCAGGCCAAGGAACTGTTGGCCGAACAGGTGAAGTTTGCAGAGGCCAATGCCGGCGCGGTGGACAAACGCCGCAAAGCCGGTGACGCGTCCATGTTGGACCTCAACGTGGCCATGGGTGACCTCGCTGAAGTGCAGCGCCAGGCCAACACGGCAGCGGCCACCGAGGCCAAGGCCCAGGCCACACTGCGCGTGCGCTTCCCCCAGATCCCATTGGAAGCCCGGCCACTGTCGGATCCCCTGCTGCTGGAGCGCGGCGAAGCGCAATGGCGGGCGATAATCAAGGACAGCAGTGGCATGCTGCAAGCGGCGCAGTTGGCGCTGAAGAAGGCAGAGCTGACAGCGGCACGCACGCGGGCAGATCGCATGCCCGACCCGACGGTTGGCGTCTTCACGGCATCGGAAGGGGCGGGCACCGAGCGCGTTGTGGGGTTGAGTCTGAGCATTCCACTGGGCGGCACCTACCGAGCTCAAAGTGCCAAGGAGGCGTTGCAGCAAGTCGAGGTGAGCCGCGCGGGCATGGAGAAACAAATCCGCGACCTGGACGTGTTAGTCGCAATCTTGGTGAGTGACGCGACCAGCAGCTTCACGGGCTGGCAGTCGGCCGAACAATCGGCCGCCGCAGCACGGGACAGCGCCCGCTTGACCCAGCGGGCCTTCAGCCTGGGCGAGGCGGATTTGCAAACACTGATACTGGTGCGACGCCAATCTGTGGATGCGGCGAACGCGGCGGTCGCCGCACGTGCGGATGCCTTGCGGGCGCGCTACCGCCTGCTGATTCAGTCACGGCTACTTTGGGCGCTGGATGACAACTGAAATGCTGACCGGCAGAGTTCTCTGAAAACGCGTATTCCTTTACCCTGATCGGTCAACACGTGCAGAAAATTGCTCTTTATTTTCATCGGTGCAGAAGGGTACGTGGGAGCCAGAAATCAGTGACAACCCTGCGCTTCGTGACCTCCGTGTGCTCTTGCGTTACACAGGGTGATCTCACGGAGTCGACGATAACACCTAGATACCAGCAGTAAGTGAAAGGAGAGGATCATGTCTATGCGGATCATGACTGGATCCGTGGCGCTGACGATGTTGTGGATATGGCTAGGTTTCTTAGCGATTTGTGCAGTCGGCTATTGGCTGTTCCGCAATCGACGTTACAAGTCCACAAAAGGTCCCCCGAAAAAGTACGCAAAGGAACTTGGTCGGCGGTTGCAAAGGCGGCGCTTTGCCCGGAGCAAGAGTTCAGGCGGCAGTGGCAACTCAGCCCACGGGCTTCTATGAAGTTAAGCTGCGACGGTAGTACAGAACAGGGCGCTTATCCAAGACGCAGTGCTGTAATGACACTGAGTGATGCGCGTGAAGCAAAGCAAACGATTTGTACTGTGGTTGATATTTTTGTGGGCTTCACTGGGCTCTGTTCTGATGGATGCGGAATAGAAAGGAGACATCATGAGTGTAAGGAACACGGGGTTCGCCTGCCTGTTCGCGTTTGCCTTGGGTGGCTGCGCCGGGCATACGCACAGTTTGATTCAGGACCCGAGCGACCGAGATATCACGCTCGCAACCTTTCGGCACGAAGGGCCAGAAGGCACATCGATGGTTGTGGAGTTTCGGGGAGCACGTTTTGAAGCGCAGGGCTTCGCCATTGTGCGCAAACAAAATCTGGCGGAACTCAAGCGCCAGTACCGTACTGGAAAGCATTACGACCGGATATTTTCCGGATTGGATACGGACCACTACCTGTATTCAGCGCAACCCGTGTTACGTGCCGACAGTGGCGCGACCCTGAGATGTTTCGCCCTATGGCAAGCCGGCGGTTCTCCGGCGGGGCATTGCTTGACTGCCGATGGATTTCGCATCCATTTTCGCTACGGTTGAAACGATGACCCGCTTTCAATATGGCCGACGTGCTTGTCGTGGGGGCGGTGATCGCCTGGCTGCTGTTTTCTCGGATCCGGGGCGATGAAGTATGACTGGCACCTACTGCTTGCAGCCTGGCTGGTAGCTATGGTTGCGACTTTGGGCGCACTTTTCATCGGTGAAGTCATGCTGATTCCCCCCTGCAACCTCTACTGGTACCAAGGGATTCTCATGTTCCCGATGGCGCTCATTCTAGGGATTGCTTCAGCGAAGACAGGCGCGGTGCTGTCTATGCCATGCCATTCGCGCTGGGTGGAACTCAATGGCGGCGTACCACACTCTGCTGGTTGGGGGATTCATTCCCGAAGGGTGGATCCCTTGCGGGCCTGGCGTCTCCTGCAGTAGCCAGAAGCTCGAAATCCTGGATGGCGTGCAGATTCCATTGCTTTCACTCGTGGGGTTATCGGGTGGCGCAGGGGAACTTCCCCCCTGCGCCACCCGATAACCCCAAGACCGTAACCAAGAAACGCAGCAAACCCAATCAATGCTTGACTACGTGGTGAGTCCCTGTAATTATTTACGGATAAGTTCTTAGTCGAACAGCTCACCCAACCACGACTTGCGCTTGCGATAACCGCTGTGGCCAGAGTGGTGTTTATAGTCCGAGTCCACAAAGTCCGGGCGGCGCGCGACTGGCTCGTAATGTGGCTGAACCTGTTGAGATACAGCAGAAGGGTGTGCTGGCATGGCCTGAGCGCTGCGCTCAATCAGTTTGTCAAGTTCACCGCGATCCAGCCATACCCCTCGGCACGATGGACAGTAGTCAATCTCGATACCCTGGCGCTCAGTCATGACTAGCGTGGTTTCGGTACATTGGGGACATTTCATTTTTGCAACTCTCGTATTAAAGGAAGAATTTTGTCGCGCAGTGCTTCATCAGTGATTGGTCCAATTTGCTTGTATCGAATGATTCCTCCTTTGTCGATTAAGAAGCTCTCAGGGACACCGTAGACCCCAAAGTCAATACCGATGCGTCCATCTTTGTCGGAGATTGTCAGGTCATAGGGGTTTCCGTAACGTGCCAACCATTTCAGACCGTCGGCTTCTTTATCCTTGTAGTCCAGTCCAACAATTGGGATGGTTTTGGTTTTCGCAAATTTCACCAATATTGGATGCTCCTGTTGACAAGCCACACACCATGAAGCCCAGGTATTGAGCAACCAGACTTTTCCAAGCATGTCTTGTGGCGTAAATTTTTGTTCTGCCGCCTGCAAATGAGGTGCTGTAAAAAGTGGCGCTGGTTTACCAATCAGCGGTGACGGAATTACACGTGGATCACGTGTCAAACCGAAGCCTAAAAAAATCAGCAAAACTACAAATATTCCCAAGGGAATCAACGATTTTTTCACTATTAGAATTTCCTTGACAAAGATGCATTTGCATCGAGTCTTGTGCCGATAAGACTGCCAATATCGACATGGCCTTGGTGCAATTGTGCAATTTCCTAGATAGAAATCGGAGTACGGGGAAATCCAAAGATCAACCTCTTACGACTTTCTCGTCCATATCAGTTTTCCCACTCGC
>ERZ724520.732-NODE-732-length-17404-cov-4.085826_pt1 | contig 17404 bp, 17 predicted proteins | sample MGYA00376053_ERZ724520 | MGnify/ENA primary metagenome ERZ724520 (study PRJEB28724, sample SAMN07190886) | activated sludge metagenome | isolation source: activated sludge of sewage treatment plant in Hong Hong | place: USA: Christiansburg, Virginia | collected...
TCACTACTGAAATTCTGCCTGCACCGGTTTTTTACTACGCTGAAGCCTATCACCAGCAGTATCTGGCAAAAAATCCGGGTGGGTATTGCCCTGATATTACCTGTCATGTGACAGGGTTGCCGACTTTCCCTTCCTGAATCAGTTTAAAAGCTTCCAAGCATTGATCAATATGTAAATGCAGTGATTCCGTGGCATTTTCTACAAACTCAGGACGATATACCTCCCCACCTGTCATGTGCAGGAACATGTTGGTCAACTCGGCCAACTTGGGTAAATCTTCCTCGGCAAAACGCTCTGAAGCGCAGATACTGAACATGCGGCGGTTGCATTGTGTGCGATGCGTCGCATGCTTCAGCCGATAATCAAAAATCAGAGCATCACCGGGTTGGGTGGGTATTGTTACGCATGGAACCTGGTCTTTATCTAGTCCCAGTTTTTCTTCATGTTTCCAGACATAGCGTTCGCATAAATTGGCAAACTTATCGCCAAATAGATGGCTTCCGGGGATAGCACGGAAAGCTCCACTATTTTCATCCAGAGGGTCAAGATAAAATAATATTTTGACATGCCGGTATTTGAAAAAAGCGCCATACAAGTCAGAGTGCCAATAAGTGTCACCTGAGAAAATATTACCGTCGCTGGCGCGGTAGAGATAATCCTCTCCAAGTAGCGAACTGAAGATTCCGTCAACAACAGGATGATCCAGCAACGCAGTGAGTTGGGGCTGGCGCTCGATAAATTGTAGTAAAACCTGACGCGACTTCATGTAATGTGCTTCGTGGCGCCAGTCAACTATATCCTTGTCATCCTGTTGGTAAAGATCTTCAAAAGCTGCTGAAATACTTTCCATGCTATCTTTCATCAGTCCAGGCAACACCAGATAGCCAAATGTATCAAAGAAATTTTTCTGGTGGCGGCTAAGGGTGAAAGGCTCTGCAATTGTCATGGTATTTAGCTTATATCGTTGTATTGGCCGGATTCTGCTGGTTACCTAGCAGGGTAATATTGACAAGCGTCAAGCTATCATGGATCACAAGCTATCATGGATCAAAGATAGCTGCTAGCGGGGGTATTGGTCGAGGGTCGTTGAATTGCCGGCGCGCATTCGGCATGATTGCGCGTCTACTTGCCCCGATGGATTTTAAATGCCTCCTGTCATGTCCCATAACCTGATTGTGATTACCGGTGCGGCGGGGCTGGTGGGGCAAAATTTACTGCTGCTGCTGCGGGAGCGTGGCTACAAAAACCTGCTGGCGATAGATATGCACGCGGACAATCTGGCTGTTGCAGCGAAACTGAATCCGGGTATCAAGACGCTGTGTGCTGACTTGTCCCTGAAAGGGGAGTGGCATAAGGCTTTCGAGGGTGCGTCTGCGGTGGTACAACTGCACGCACAAATCACCGGGTTGCATGAGCGGGATTTCGAAAGAAATAACATTGAGGCAACCCGCCATGTGCTGGAGGCTTGTCAGGCATACAACATTCCCTATCTGCTACACGTCAGTTCTTCTGTGCTCCATTCTGTGGTTGATGATGCATACACAAGAACAAAGCGCATCCAGGAGGAGCTGGTAAAAAACTCCGGGATCAAGAATTGTATATTGCGACCTACATTAATGTTTGGCTGGTTTGATCCCAAACACCTTGGCTGGCTTTCACGGTTTATGGTGCGTACCCCGGTATTCCCTATTCCAGGTGATGGGAAATTCATGCGCCAGCCTTTGTACAATCGCGACTTCTGCCGTGCCATTATTGCTTGTCTTGAAAGCGATAGGGCAGGACAAGCTTATGATATAGTTGGTGCCGAAGATGTTGATTATGTTGACATTATTAAAGCAATTAAGGATGCCAAGGAATTGCGTACAGTTATTATTCATATTCCGTTCCGTTTTTTTGACTGGCTATTATGCGTTGCCGCAAAATTAACAAGAGATCCACCATTTACCAGTGCGCAATTGCATGCACTTGCTGCGGGTGATTATTTCCGTGGTGTGGACATTGAGCGGGAGTTTGGTGTGCATCCAACACCGTTTAATGAGGCAATACATGAAACATTTACGCATCCTGTATATTCTAATATTGTGCTGGAGCGCTGAGTGAGCGATAAATTGAATATCGCCATATTAGGCGGTGGGCCGATGGGTCTGGCAGCAGCTTGGCATTTGCTTAAACAAGGACATCATGTGAGTATTTTCGAGGCGGGTGATCGTCTTGGCGGCATGACAGCATCATTTGATTTCGATGGTGTGCGCATCGAGCGGTTTTTTCATTTTCTGTGTGCGACTGACTATGATTATTTTGAGCTTCTTGAAGAGCTTGGTATAACCGACAAGCTTCATTGGGTTAATACTCGAATGGGGATTTTTCATGAAGGATCCTTGCACAATTGGGGTGAGCCTTTTGCTTTAATGAAATTTCCAGGCCTTAACCTGATTGAAAAAATTCGCTATGCGTTAAAAGTTCTGTATTGTAAAAATCTTAAAAACTTTGAGGCGTTGGATAGAGAAAAAGCAACTGTCTGGCTACGTACATGGCTGGGAGAACGTGCTTATAAAATCCTTTGGGAGCCTTTAATGTCCCTGAAGTTCTATCATCTAAAAAACGAGGTATCTGCTGCCTGGATCGCGGCGCGTGTACAACGTGTTGCTCACAGCAGGGAAAGCCTGTTCAAGGAAAAACTGGGATATCTTGCTGGTGGCTCGGATACTTTGCTTTTTGCGCTGGAAGCAGCGATTCGGCAACGTGGCGGGGACGTATTGCTTTCCACGCCTGTTGAACAGGTGTTGGTATCCGGTGGTCGGGCAACCGGTTTACGTGTTAAAGGCATCGAACATCAATTTGATAGAGTAATTTCTACTATCCCGCTGCCGTATGTCGCAAATATTGCTCCGGATTTGCCTGAAGATGACTTACAGAAACTACGTCAACTACGCAACGTGGGTGTTGTAACAGTCAAATTCAAACTTTCCCAGCAGCTTACACCATACTTCTGGCTTAATTTGACAGACACCAGTTACGGAATCCCGGGCATAATCGAGTACAGCAATCTCAATCCGTTACCCGATACAATTGTCTATGTCCCGTATTACATGCCGCAAGATAATGTAAAATTTACTTGGGATGATGAGCAGTTTCGCACTGAAACGGTGCGCTGTTTTCAGGCTATTAACCCCGGATTTTCTGAAAGCTGGATCCTGTCATTTCATGTATCGCGCTATTTTTATGCCCAGCCGGTCTGTGTGCCAGGCTTTCTTGCCACGTTACCCCCAATGAAGAGTCGCATTGACGATTTTTTTATGGCGGATACCAGCTATTACTATCCCCAAGACAGATCGATTACTGAAAGCATCAAATTAGGTAACCAGTTGGCTGACATGGCTGTTACAGGCCATGGATAAAGCTATCAAGAAACTGGTCAGTGAATTTTATTCCGGGGAGTTCCTGCGGTTTTTCTGTTCTGCATTGGCAGCTGCAGCCGTTAATTTTATTGCGCGCTTTCTGCTGGACCCCTATTTGGGCTACAACAAGGCAATCATTGTTTCTTATCTGATTGGCACAGTATTTGCGTTTTTTCTTTACCAGCATGAAGTATTTGGCAAGGGCGCGCGTCCACTGTGGCAGGAAATCGGCTTGTTTGTGTTTGTGACACTGGCAGCTATAGCCCAGACATTGATAGTCAGTGTAGTGCTGGCAGACCATGTATTCCCTGCTATAGGCTGGCAATGGTATGGCAAGGAAGTGGCACATGTAATAGGCATGGGTGTTCCCATGTTCAGCAGTTTTTTAGGGCATAAGTACCTGACTTTCAGTCATGAACCGGTAGAAAATTAATTTTATATTGTTGGAGATCCATGATGTTGCATCCACATTTTCACGCGTTGGCCCGTCCTGAGCAGCCAGCCATTATTATGGCGAGTACAGGCGAAACAATTACTTTCAGGCAGTTGGACGAGCGTTCGAATCAGGTGGCACAGCTGCTGCGTACCCAAGGGCTCCAGCGCGGCGATCACATGGCTTTTCTTTTTGATAATCACCCGAGATTTTTTGAGGTGGTGTGGGGAGCAGCGCGTGCTGGTTTGTATTTCACCCCTATCAGTTACTATTTGCAGCCAGATGAAATCGAATACATCATTAATAATTGCCATGCCAAGATTCTGGTTGTGGCGGAAAAATTTTCGGACAAGATAAAACCGATTCTGGATAAACTGCCAGAGGTAAAGGTTTGTTATATGGTAGATGGTGTGCAGCCAGGGTTCCAGAGTTGGGAACAGGCGACGGCAGCCATGCCAACTGCAGCGATTGCTGATGAGTCGGAAGGCCGAGAAATGTTGTACTCATCCGGCACAACCGGTCGTCCAAAGGGTATCAAGTTTCCGCTGAGTGAAGGCGGGCTCGGTGAACCTCAGGATATAGTGCGATCAATTGGCCTTGCGCAGTTTATGGGCGTCAATCACGAGACCATCTCTCTCTCAACTTCTCCGCTTTATCACTCAGCGCCGCTCGGTTTTGTGATGGGTTCTCATCGGCTGGGTTCCACAGTCGTTATTATGGAAAAGTTTGATGAAGAAAAAACCTTGCAGTTGATCGAGAAATACAAGGTGAGCTACAGCCAGTGGGTGCCGACTATGTTTGTGCGCCTACTGAAATTGCCGGAAGAAATTCGTAATAAATACGATATGTCCAGCATGAAACTTGCCATTCACGGTGCGGCACCTTGTCCGATGGAAGTTAAAGAAAAAATTATCAATTGGTGGGGTCCTGTTTTGTGGGAGTTTTATTCTGGCTCTGAGCGTAACGGGATTTTTATGATCAGCTCACCAGAGTGGTTGGCGCACAAGGGGTCTGTCGGAAAATGCGTTGATGCCCAGGTGCATATTGTGGATGACGAAACGGGTGAAGAGTTACCGGTTGGCCAGATTGGTACCATCTATTGTTCGAAAGGCGCACAATTTGACTATCACGGTGACGAAGAAAAGAAAAAATCCATAACGATTCGTGATGGATGGACTACAATCGGTGATGTTGGTTATCTCGATTCTGACGGGTATCTCTACCTGACTGATCGTAAGTCTTACATGATTATTTCCGGTGGTGTTAACGTCTATCCTCAGGAAACAGAAGATTGTTTGATTAATCATCCAAAAGTATTTGATGTGGCAGTCTTCGGCGTGCCCCATGAAGAAATGGGTGAAGAGGTGAAAGCGGTTGTGCAGCCAGCTAACTGGGCTGATGTCGGGCCAGAGCTGGAAAAAGAGTTAATTGAGTACTGCCGCTCAAAAATCAGTGCCATCAAGTGCCCACGCAGTATTGATTTTGAGCAAGAGTTGCCACGTGAAGAAACAGGCAAACTTAAAAAGCGCCTTATCAAGGATCGTTATTGGCAAACGGGTAAATCAATTAACTGATCACTGGGTGCTGATATGTCACGTCCAGTTGATCTGGTGTTATTTGATTTTGGTGGTGTATTTACCGAGTCACCTTTTTTTTTTTTCGTTGGAATGGCGCGGGATCTTGGTGTAGATATCCAGCAGTTTGCCGAACTGATGTTCGGTGCTTACCATCTGGATACAGATCATCCATGGCACCAGCTGGAACGCGGTGAAATAACATTTGACCACGCGCGCGAGGAAATTCTCGCGCTAGGTAAAGCCTCCGGTATGGCTGTTGATCCAATGGATCTACTGGTTCGTATGGCTGGCGGCAATCTTGTGCGCGACACAATGGTGCAGACGCTGCGCGATATCAAGGCGGCTGGATATGCCACAGCGATTATTACCAACAATGTCCGTGAATTCCGTGACGGGTGGCGTGGGTTGATACCCGTTGATGAACTGATTGATCGTGTATTCGATTCCAGCGAGCTCGGTGTGCGCAAACCCGATCCAGCTATCTATCAGCTGGCTTTGTCAGGGATGGGAGGTGTTTCGCCTGGACGTGCTGTTTTTCTTGATGACGTGGAGCAAAATGTTTTGAGTTCACGTGATCTCGGAATTCATGCCATTCAGGTGCCAGACGATCCAGAAGCGGCTATTCGTGAGCTGCGGGAATTGTTGAAGCTTACGCAGTAATTCCCAGGTACGCCTCAATGACCTTTTCATTTTTCTGGATATCTGCCGGTTTTCCTTCTGCAATTTTTTCACCGTAATCCAGCACGGCAACGTGGTTGCATAATTCCATGACCAGTTTTACATCATGTTCAATCAGCAACACAGTGATGCCGTCGGCCAGTATTTTAAGTAATAGTTCACGCAATGCATGGGTTTCAGTAGGGTTCATGCCTGCGGCTGGCTCATCCAGTGCCAGTAATACAGGATCAGTGGCGAGTGCACGGGCAATTTCAAGCCTGCGTTGATCGCCGTAAGACAGATCGCCAGCACATTTTTTACCAACACTTTCTGTCAGGCCAACGTAAGCCAATAAAGCTCTCGATTTCTCAGTAATGGTATTTTCTTCTGCGCGTGTGCGTGGTCCGCGTAACACTGCACCCAATGCACCGATATGGCTGCGTGCATGACAGCCTACCATAATGTTTTCCAGTACTGTCATGTTGCAAAACAGGCGAATATTCTGGAACGTTCTGGCAATACCATGCTGCACAATTTTGTGTGGCGCTTGATTGATAATATTATGTTCTCGCAAAAGCAACGTGCCACTATCTGCCTGATAAAGACCGGTAATGATATTGAAAAGTGAAGTCTTGCCAGCGCCATTGGGGCCGATAATTCCATAGATGCACTGAGCTGGTACTTCGAATGAAACATCATGCAGTGCCTGCAATCCACCAAAGGACTTGCTGATATTGCATGCGCTCAAAATATTGCTGCTCATGTTTTTTCCTGATTTCTTCTCGCAGGCCATATTCCTTGCGGGCGAAACAACATGGTGGCCACCAGGGCTATTCCGAACAGTAACATGCGCAAGTTCTCAGGATCGATCAATGTGCGGCCAATCAGTGCTTGTTGTACCGGGTTAGCAATATCGCGTAATACTTCTGGTGTAATTGTCAGTAGTGCTGCGCCAAGTATCACGCCAGTAATATTTCCCATGCCACCGAGTACCACCATGCATAACACCATGATGGACTCAAGCAAGACAAAACTTTCGGGGCTCACAAAGCCCTGAAAGCCGGCAAACAATCCGCCAGCCACACCGCCAAAAGATGCGCCCATAGCAAAAGCAAGCAACTTGATATTGCGCGTATTGATCCCGCACGCTTTGGCTGCCATCTCATCTTCCCGGATAGCCATCCAGGCACGACCGACACGTGAATCCTGCAAGCGAATTGACACAAATACTACAGTTCCTGCCAGCACTAAAAAAAGATAGTAATAAAAATATACAGCTGTAATGCGTAAGCCAAACAGTTGCAAGGGTTGCTGTAAGCTGATGAGCGGATCGATCAGGTTAATACCTTGCGGGCCGTTTGTGAGATTCACAGGACGATCCAGGTTGTTCATAAATAAACGAACAATTTCGCCAAAGCCGAGTGTCACGATGGCAAGGTAATCACCACGTAATCGAAGCGTGGGTGCTCCCAGCATGACGCCAAAAAATCCGGCCACTATCGCGCCAATGGGCAAGATAATAAAAGGTGACCAGTGCAGTCCAAAGTGTGGGGAAGCGAGGAGTGCGTATACGTACGCGCCAATGGCATAAAAAGCGATATAGCCGAGGTCGAGTAATCCGGCATAGCCGACAACAATATTGAGACCCAGCGCCAGCATGGCGTACAGCAAAACAAAATCCAGAACGCGCACCCAGCCATTGCCCAGTGTGGCACCAGTGACCAAGGGCAAAATGGCGGCAATAATCACCAGCAGGCTGTAACCCAACCATATTTTTACAGGCACAGGGTGGGTGTTTTTCATCAGGCGCGCTCGACCGTATTTTTTCCCAGCAGCCCCGAAGGTTTGAATACCAGTACAGACACCAGTACGAGGAATGCAAAAATATCCTGGTAATGACTACCCAGCACGCCACCGGTAAGTTCGCCGAGATACCCGGCGCCGAGACTTTCAATCAATCCCAGCAGAAGTCCGCCAATTACAGCGCCGGCCAGATTGCCAATGCCGCCTAGTACAGCAGCTGAAAAAGCCTTCAGTCCCAACATAAAGCCCATATAGGGATCGGCCTGGCCATAGTTGGCTGCCACCATAAACCCGGCCAGTGAGCCGAGACCCGAGCCGATGGCGAATGTGGCAGCAATCACCCGGTTAACATTGACTCCCATCAGCTGCGCGACCTGGTTGTCTTGTGCGCTGGCACGCATGGCCCGGCCCAACCGGGTGCGGTTGATCAGCAGCCACAGGCAGGCCAGAACCACTGCAGAGATGACAACAATGGCAATTTTTGTGGGTGTCAGGCTGGCATGTAGAAATGTGAGTGGTTGATTGGGCAAGAGATCGGGGAAACGTTGGTAGCCCCGTCCCCAGACCATCATCGCCACATTTTGTAGCACGATAGAAACGCCGATAGCGGTAATCAGCGGCGCCAGTCGCGGCGCATGACGCAGGGGACGGTAAGCGACTCTCTCGATAGTCATCCCCAGCAACATACAGGCCGGAATGCTGATGGCCAGCGCTATGCCAATACAGGCCAGCGGCGGGAGTGCCAGCGTGGAGCTGAGCAGGGCGTTGAGTACCGCAATGGCAACCATTGCCCCCATCATGGTTACTTCACCGTGGGCAAAATTGATCAGCCCGAGAATGCCGTAGACCATCGTGTAGCCTAATGCGATCAGCGCATAGACACTGCCCAGGATTATGCCATTTGCCAGCTGTTGGGCCAGGGTGTCCATGAGCGGCGATCCGGATTATTGGCCGCCTGCCGTTTTCAGGAATTGCCAGGCACCGTTATGTACCTGATAAATGGAGACGGGGCTGTTGACCAGGTCGCCCTTGTCATCAAAGCGAATAGTAGAGGTGAGGCCAGAGTATTCCATTGAGGCCAGCACAGGGCGGTACTGGCTCGGCTCGATGCTATTTGCTTGCTGCATCGCCTTGGCCATCATGCGCATGGCGTCATAGACATACGGGGCATAGAGCTGAATCACGCCATATTGGGCTTCAAATTTTTGCTTGAATTCAGGGCCGCCTTGCATGCTGGACAAAGGGATACCGGGAAGGGAACCAATCACGCCTTCTGCCTCGGATCCAGCCAGCTTGAGAAACTCCGCTGTGTAGAGTCCATCCCCACCCATGAGAGGTATGCTGATACCCAGTGCCCGCATCTGCTTCACCATCGGGGCACCTTGTGCGTCCATGCCGCCATAAAACAGCAATTGGGCATCCGAGCCTTTCACACTGGTCAGGATGGCATTGAAGTCAGTGGATTTATCGGTAGTAAATTCGCGTTTCACCACAGTCGCACCCAGCTCCACAGCTGTTTTCTCGAATACATCTGCCAGACCCTGACCATAAGCGGTGCGGTCATCAATAATGGCCAGTTTATTCATGCCAAGTGTTTGGACGGCATAGTGAGCCAGTTGTTTGCCTTGCTGGCTGTCGTTGGCCATTACCCGGAAAACACCCGGAAAGCCCTGGGCTGTGTAGGCAATGGCCGTGGCAGAGGGAGAGATCTGCACCAGGCCTGCATCGTGATAAATCTTGGAGGCCGGGATGGATGTGCCGGAATTAAGGTGACCGATCATCCCACTGATACCGGCATCAGCCAGTTTCTGGGCAACTTGTGTGGCTGTACGGGGGTCTGCCATGTCGTCTTCAGACAGCAGTTCAAAATGGGCGATCTTGCCGCCAATGGCAAGTTTCTCGGCATTCAGTTCGTCTATGGCAAGCCGGATAGCATTCTCATTGTCTTTGCCAAGATGCGCTTGGGGGCCAGTTAAAGGAGCGGCATGCCCGATACGGACAGTCAGGGTGTTGGATGATGTGGTTGACTCTGCCGGGCTACTGGCCGTTGCAGTGTCCTGTTTGCCACAAGCCGTGGCCAAAATGGTGCAAACAGCGATGCATAAAGTGGCAATAAAACGCGGTGACATGATGAAAGTCCTTGATTTTGCAGATGTCGCGATTATCCGGATAGGTAAAGTAATGTCAAAGCATTCATCAATTCAGCATGAAATACCCGATTTCCGACACCTATAAATCATAAATATACAAGGGGTGTTGGCCTTTCCCTTTGTAAAAAAATATGGGTAAAATGCCCGCTCGAAATCAGATGCTTATTCCCGCAATAAACGATCTGGTCTAGATAACCCTTATCGGAGCAAACCTGAACCATGAGCAGCATTGAAGAACGCGTTAAGAAAATCGTTGCCGAGCAACTGGGCGTCAAAGAAGAAGACGTCAAAAACGAAGCCTCATTTGTAGAGGATCTTGGCGCAGATTCCCTGGATACCGTTGAGCTGGTAATGGCTCTGGAAGAAGAATTCGAAACCGAGATTCCTGACGAAGAAGCAGAGAAGATCACTACCGTGCAACTGGCCATTGATTACATCAATTCCCATCTGGGTTAAGGCCGTGCCGCTTTGCGGCTTGTACAGAATGTTTTGGTATAGGAAAAGCCGTCACTTTGCAGTGCGGCTTTTCTTTTATCTGCAATCAGAGGAGTCCCTTTTGTGTTAGGCAGAAGAGTTGTTGTCACAGGTCTTGGTATGGTGTCGCCACTCGGCAATACCGTGGCCAGTACATGGGAAGGTATTCTGGCTGGCCGCAGCGGTATTGCGACGATTGAGCATTTCGATGCCACCCCGTTCACTACGCAATTTGCTGGGAACGTGCGTGGACTGGACATTGAACAATATATGCCGCTGAAAGATGCCCGAAAAATGGATACGTTTATCCAGTATGGTCTGGTAGCGGGTATCCAGGCGATGGAAGACAGTGGTTTTGTAGTGACCGATGCTAATGCAGACCGTTGCGGTTCTGCTATAGGTTCTGGTATTGGCGGTATTGGTGCGATTGAAGAAAACCGCGACATTATCACGACCAAAGGTCCACGACGCATTTCACCGTTTTTTGTACCCGGCAGTATTATCAACATGGTGGCGGGTAATCTTGCGATCAAGTACGGCTTGCGCGGCCCGAATATTGCCGTGACAACGGCCTGTACAACTGGCACACACAATATTGGTCTGGCCGGCCGGATGATTGCGTTGGGTGATGCTGACATGATGGTTGCTGGTGGCGCTGAAATGGCATGCACACCGGTTGGCCTGGGAGGATTTGCTGCTGCACGTGCTCTCTCTACACGCAATGACAATCCATCAGCTGCGAGTCGTCCGTGGGATCGTGATCGCGATGGTTTTGTGTTGGCAGATGGTGCCGGTGTGGTCGTGCTGGAAGAATATGAACACGCCAGACAACGCGGTGCAAAAATCTATGCCGAGTTATGTGGTTTTGGTATGAGTGATGACGCGTATCACATGACATCACCGCCAGAGGATGGTAATGGTGCAGCAAGATCAATGATGAATGCTTTACGCGATGCAAAAATCAATGCCTCTGACCTGCAGTACATCAATGCACATGGCACGTCGACACCGGCTGGTGATATCGCCGAATGCCGTGCAGTAAAAAGTGTGATGGGTAATTCCGCGGCGCAAGTTGCTGTGAGTTCTACCAAATCCATGACCGGCCATTTACTCGGCGCTGCAGGTGCTATCGAAGCTATTTTCTCGATTCTAGCGATTCGCGATCAAGTGGCACCGCCCACCATCAACCTCGACAACCCTGACAATGAGTGTGACTTGAATTTTGTACCGCACAAGCCGCAATCCATGGCCATACGTTACGCGATGTCCAACTCTTTTGGTTTTGGTGGTACCAACGGCACATTGTTGTTTGGAAAAACCTGACACATGCGGCGGTAGGCCATGATGCATGCTGCTGCCGCCACTGTCCCTTCATGCTGGGATAGAGCCGTCTCTTACGGCGATGGTGTATTTGAATCTGTACTGGTTATTGAGGGTATTGCGCCTTTGTGGGCATTCCATCGCTTGCGGTTGCAGAAATCGATACAGCGGCTCGGGATTCATTGTGATATCGCCGAGTTGGAAAAATCTTTCTGGCTGCAGGCACAGCAAAATTCCAGCGCGGTGATAAAAATTATCCTTGCCCGTAGTGGCGGCGCCCGGGGTTATGACGCGCGTCCAGCGCAGGATTACACAGTTCAGGTAAAGGCTTATCCCTTGCCCCATTTTTCCAGTGGGAGAATTATGGAGGGGGTGCGCCTGCACGTTTGCCAGCAGCGCTTGTCACATAATCCCGCGATTGCTGGCATGAAGCACCTGAACAGGCTTGAACAAGTGATTGCAGCGAGTGAACGACCACCAGGCTGGGCAGACGAAGGGCTGATGCTGGATATCACAGGCGCAGTTATTGAATGCACGTCCAGCAATATATTTATACTGCGGGAGAATATTCTGGTAACACCGCGTCTTGATCATTGTGGTGTGGATGGCGTAATGCGTGCAGTCATCATGGAAAGCATTGCAGCTGACATCCCGTTGCCGGTACAGGAAGCACGTCTTACCCTGGCCGAGATATTTGCTGCCGATGCGGTTTTCATATGTAACAGCGTGTTTGGCGTATGGCCAGTGTGTTCAATCGGTGTCAGCCAGATAAAAGTGCAGCATGCAATCACCGGAAAAATCTGGCAGCGTTTGAATGCAATGGGTTATGCGAGGATCTATGGTTAAGACCGTGGCCCGTTATTTCTTTCTCAGCGTTTTTCTTCTGGTAGCCGGTGTAGGCATGTATTGCCTGATAAAAATTAATCAAGCGGTCTACCAGCCGTTAGCACTGCCTGAAGATTCACGCACATTGCTCGTCGCACAGGGTGAAACACTGACCAGTGTAGTCAACAATCTGGAGAAAGAAGGCGTTATACGCAACCCGAAATGGTTATTGCTGTTCGCAAAATTGCAGAAGCAAACAAGTATCCGTGCAGGTGAATATGAACTTCAGCAGGGATTGACAGGCGAAACCCTTTTACAGCGTCTGGCCAGTGGCCGAGTGATCCAATATCAGGTGACCTTTATTGAAGGCAGTACATTGGCTGAAAATATGAAGAGGCTTTCTGCCGAGAAGAAGCTGATTAATGACATCGAGAATATCGATGCTGAGCAATACCGTTCCATTTTTGGCTTTACTCCTTCCGAAGCTGAAGGTTGGTTTTTCCCTGACACATATACATATGTCAGTGGCATGAAAATTTCAGATGTATTGCGTCAGGCACACAACAGGATGCGTACAATCCTTGATGAAGAGTGGCAAAAACGTGCTAATGGTCTGCCGTACCAGAACCCGCATGAAGCGCTGGTAATGGCCAGTATTGTTGAAAAGGAAACAGGTGCTGCGCATGAGCGAAAGCAGATTGCGGGAGTTTTTGTCCGCCGCATGAAACTGGGAATGAAACTGCAAACTGACCCTACAGTCATTTATGGGCTGGGTAAAAACTTTACTGGTGATCTCAAGCGGAGCCACCTGAAAGAATATTCCCCATGGAATACCTATGTCATAGATGGTTTGCCACCAACACCAATAGCATGGCCAAGCCGTGAGGCGATTAACGCGGCGCTGAATCCGGCCCAGGGTAACGCATTGTTTTTTGTTGCAAAAGGCGATGGTACACACATCTTTTCAGAAACGCTGGCGCAGCATGAAAATGCAGTGAATGAATACCAGATGCGCCGTAAGGCCAATTATCAGTCATTGCCGCCAGTCTCGCTGGAATCGTCAACACTGGAGCCAACCACAGCGCCAGAGGGGCAGCCATGACACTGCGAGGCAAGTTCATCACAATTGAAGGCGGGGAAGGGGTTGGCAAATCCACCAATATTGCTTGTGTGGAAAACTTCCTGCGTTCACATTCCATTCAGTTTATAAAAACACGTGAGCCAGGCGGCACGCCATTGGCCGAGGAATTGCGCAACATTCTCCTGACGCCGCGTGAAGAAAAGGTCTGTGAAAAAACTGAACTGCTGCTGATGTTCGCTGCCAGGGCCCAGCACTTGCACCACGTCATTCTGCCTGCATTAGCGCAGGGAATCTGGGTGATCTGTGATCGATTTACAGATGCTACCTACGCATACCAGGGTGGTGGGCGCGGGCTTTCAATAGCCACCATTTCAATTCTGGAAAATCTTGTACAGGACGGCTTGCAACCGGATTTGACAATATTGCTGGATGTGGATGTCCAGACGGGTATGTCACGGTTGAGCAGTCGGCCCGATACAGACCGGTTTGAACGTGAGCAGCAGGACTTTTTTGAGGCAGTGCGTGTTGTGTATCGCCAGCGTGCACAACAGTATCCGGAACGTTTCAGGCTTATTGATGCCGGCCAATCCCTGGAATCAGTTCAGCGGGACATTATCAGTGTGCTGACACAGTTCACGGGGCTTTCCGATGACTAGCCCAGCTATCCCGATGGCTCCCTTGCCCTGGCAGCAAACCCAATGGGAATCATTGTCCGAGCGTAACTTTCATGGGCGTTTGCCGCATGCCCTGTTGTTGCACGGCACAGCAGGGGTGGGGAAAGGCCATCTGGCCAGATTGCTGGCTTCTGCGCTGTTGTGTGAAAGCCCAGCCAACACATTGGCGTGTGGCCGTTGCCATGCGTGCCAGATGTTTGCTGCGGGCTCGCATCCTGATTTCTTTTTTGCCAGCACTGCTTATGGAATGCATGACTCCCCGGAAGACGAAAGTGATGGCAAGGTCAGGAAAACAAAAAAGCCAGCAGCGCCCAGCAAGCAGATTAAAATTGACTGCATTCGTGACCTGATCAATTTTAGCGTGCATTCTGCACACCAGAGCGGCAAGCGTGTTGCTATTATCGAGCCGGCAGAGTTGCTTAACCACAACGCAGCTAATGCATTGCTGAAAACACTTGAGGAGCCTGGCGAGGGTTTGTTTATTATTCTCGTATCGCATCAGCCATCAAGATTGTTGCCCACATTACGCAGTCGTTGCCAGGCGCTGTTATGCCAGACACCAGATCATGCGCAATCCATTGAGTGGTTACGCCATCATATTTCTCCGGAGAGGGCTGAAACTGCACTGGCATTCAGTCATTCTGCACCATTGAAAGCGCTTGCAGCAGTGCATGCAGAACATGATTTACTCTATCGTGAAGTAATGCTTACCCTGGAGGCTTGCAGTCAGCGAGAAGTCACGTACCTTTTTGCGGCTGAATCATTGGCAAAGCATGATGCGATTATGGTGCTGGAATGGTGGTTGGCATTGGTGCATCGACAATCATGTGCCAACCCTTCAGCCGATATGCTCGGGTTCAGTGATCGCCTGATGGATGCTCGTAGAAAAGCGCAGGGCACAGCTAACCCTAATGCACGCATGCTGTTTGAAACGCTTTTGATCAACTGGATTAATGTAAAGAATTGAGGAAGTCTGAAAAATGAAAAGACCTGTCTGGTTATTCAGTATGGATAGCGAACGTTTCTCTGCTGCACCAATGACAACTGGTGGCTTGAAATCGTGCTTTCAACAGTATGGGGAAACTGCTGCCGATACCGAGATCAGTCTGGTGCATTTTATTGTGCGCGAAGAAATTGATCCCTGGTTTACAGAAAACTGGCTGAAAGACTGTCTGCCGACAGTACGCGAGGCATTGGCTGCAGGTATACAGCCAGTAGTTGGTTTCAGTGTATATACCTGGAATGCCGCAGAGTTTATTGACCTGATTCGTCGTATCCGTCAAAGCTGTCCTGAGATCTGGATTATCCTGGGCGGTCCGCATGTGCAACAAGTGGAGGACTACCTGCTTGTCGATCCAATCGATGCGGTTGTCATGGGGGAAGGCGAGTTCACATTTGTGGAGTGGCTGGATACCGCTCACCTGAAATCATGGCGTGATATTCAGGGGTTGGCGTTTGTTGAAGATGGCAAGATTGTCAAGAATGCCAGTCGTCCGAGAACACTTGATCTGTCTGTATTTCCCTCTGCGCTGGATGTGATTCCGCTGACTGGTGACGATGGCAAACCGCTCTATGAATCTGTTGCCTATGAAACCAGTCGGGGTTGCCCATTCAAATGCTCGTTTTGCGAATGGGGAACGGGCATGTTGGGTACAAAGATTTACCAGTTTCCACTAGAGCGCATTCGCAGTGACTGGGAAAAGATAATTGCTGCAGGTATTGCAAATATCTGGCTCGCTGATTCCAATTTTGGTGCTTTGAAAGAAGATATTGAAAAAACAAGAATCGTCTGTGAACTGAAAGACAAAACAGGCTTGCCGTCAACGTTTGCCACATCATGGTCGAAAAAGCACAATCCGCGTGTCCAGGAAATTGTGTTGATGCTCAACCAACACGGCTTGTTGCCCCATTACCAGTTAGCATTGCAAACATTGACTCCGCTCGCGCTGGAGTTGTCGAATCGCAAGAATATGGCCGCGAATGAATATGAACCTATAGCCAAGGCCATGGCTGAAGCTGGAGTGCCGATTGCCGCTGAGTTGATCTGGGGATTGCCGGGTGACAATCTGGCTGATTTCGAGCGCAATCTTGATAAATTGATTGCGACATTTCCTAACGTAAATATTTTTACGTACAACCTGCTTCCTGGCACTGAATTTTATGAAAGGCGTTTTGAATACAAAATAGAAACAGTGCCAGTTGCTGGCTATGGGCGTGCAAAAGGTGAGTATGTCATTGGCTGTCACACGTTCAGCGTAGAGGAGGGGCTGGAAGGGTATTTCCTCATTGCTGCCCACATGGTGCTGGTGCATGGCACATTGTTGCCTTTCACTATCCGTTATCTGGCGTTGGAGGCGAGCATCCCGGCTTCCCCGCTGATGAGAGCTATCCTGAAGAAATTGCTGGAGCATTTTGGTGAGATCATCACTGCGTCGCCAGTGAATGAAATGACAGTGCATGACAAACTGAAAGTGTATGAAAATCGTGCGGAGCTATATGTTGCATTATTCGATGATATTGCCGCGACATTCGGGATCATCCGCGAAGCCGTGCATGAATGGTTGCGCTCACATGGTGCAGGAGAAGAGCTGTACAGGCGTGTCGACCTGATGTTGGCACTGGATCTTGCGCTTTGTCCTCGCAAGGGCAACCCCTCTGTTGAATTTCATCAAGTGGAGGGTGATGCCCGGTGCATTATCAAGGCGCTGGAAGCGATGGATTTGCCGGATAGCAAAGCATTTGAAGGATTCAGCGAGCTGCAAGTGGACTATCCCGGTGGTGTGGGCACTGTACTGAAGGATCCTGACGGGGGTAGCTGGATGCGTGGTAACTGGACGGTAGTGCCTCCAACTGGCGGGAATGCCACCAAGGTTATCGACTTTGTAGCGGCCGGATAGCGTAAGCTATTGTCAGGGTCAGGCAAGCTGATTAAGCTGGCTGAATACGCGGTTTTGTCCGCACCAAGAATAAGAGAAGGAACGATAGCTGATGCAAGACAACACCATTCTGCTG
>ERZ724520.734-NODE-734-length-17359-cov-4.724341_pt1 | contig 17359 bp, 17 predicted proteins | sample MGYA00376053_ERZ724520 | MGnify/ENA primary metagenome ERZ724520 (study PRJEB28724, sample SAMN07190886) | activated sludge metagenome | isolation source: activated sludge of sewage treatment plant in Hong Hong | place: USA: Christiansburg, Virginia | collected...
CTTTTTTTTTTTTTTTTCTATCGTATCGATTAACTTAGTTGGCCCCAATTTTTCAATGTCATATCCATTTGGATAAGTTGGATAATAATGATCTCTAGTTCTTATATAAGGTTTATCTCTAAACAATAAATTGGCTGTTTTACTTCTGGTGCGTAAAAATTGTGTTACCAAGGTTCTTAATGCGGTTCCGGGTTCTTTATGGTTAAATGCTTTTAATAAATGAGGTGGCATTGCTGCGTGTAAAAATGGTCTGCCAGATTCATACAGGTGTTTGTTTGGCAACACCCAACTAAGCATTAAATTTTCCGTAGCATGAGCTATGGAAGCTCCTTGAGGTGTATATTTAAAATTTTTTATTTCATATTCATCATAGAATTTTCTAAATTCATCAAAACTATCTGGTATATCTTTAATAAACATTTGCTCTCCTATTTCTTTCCAAACATAAAAACCTGCTAACTCTTCGCTGGGAATTAATTTTCTGTATCCATATAGATTTATCCAATCATAAATTCCAAAAATAAAAGTGCCTAAAACATACAGATAATCATCATTAGAAATATTAAATTTTGAATGTATAAAATTCATCTGTTGTAAAGCACGCCAGCCTCTGCCATTTTTGTCTTCTATACCGTATTCAATAATTTCACTCAATATTAAATCCGTATCGTCGTATCTTTTTTGAGTTCGTTTGGTTAATTCGTTGGTTGTACTTAATGTTTTTGCTATAGAAGGAACTGCATACGTTTTATACAAAGACAATTCTAATGCTCGATTAAAATCCCATGGAAATTCATAATGCATCGATAAACGAACTATTTCCCAAGCATCTTTTTGGGGGTTTAGTTTTTCGATGTTGCGAAGTGCTTTAGATTTAAGCATAAAAATATTTAATTGAATATAGACAATAAATTGCATTTAATCAATTCTATATTTTATACAAAAGAAAAAGGCTAATTTAAAAATCAGCCTCTTTTATTGTCAATATTATTGAGAATATTTATTTATTGGGTTGTGGCGTTAACCGTAAATAGGGTTTAATTCGTTTAAATCCTTTGGGGAATTTTATGGCAGCTTCTTCATCAGTAATAGCTGGCGCAATAACTACCTCTTCACCTTCTTTCCAGTTAACAGGAGTGGCAACGCTATAATTGGCTGTAAGTTGCAATGAGTCAATTACACGTAAAATTTCATCAAAATTTCTACCAGTAGATGCTGGATAGGTGATGGTTAATTTTATTTTTTTGTCGGGTCCGATAACAAATACGCTACGAACGGTAAATTTTTCGGATGCATTCGGATGCATCATATCGTATAGAGTTGCAACTTTTTTGTCTGGGTCTGCAATTATTGGAAAATTCATATTGACGTGTTGTGTTTCTTCAATATCTTTTATCCATCCATTGTGTGATGCTAAATCATCTACACTCAATGCTAATACTTTTACACCACGTTTTTCAAATTCGCCTTTTAATTTTGCTGTGTAACCTAATTCTGTCGTACACACTGGTGTATAATCTGCAGGATGTGAAAACAGAACACCCCAGCTATTGCCCAGCCATTCGTGAAAATTAATTGTTCCTGAGGTAGTTTGTGCGGTGAAGTCAGGTGCTTCATCTCCTAATCTTAAAGACATATCGTATTGATTTTTTAAAGGTGAGTAATAAATAGGATATAAATATACAAATCGAATACAATAATTAAAATCAGATACAAAAAATTAAGTATTTTTAGGGAAAATAAAAAAGTATGCAAAGCATTTATATGTCACAAATTTTTAATGCTCCTCAGGAGGAAATTTTTGAATTTTTGAGTAATCATAATAATTTAGGTAAATTATTACATGCAAATATTACTCGCATTAAAGATGCTGAAGAAGACAATCTAAATGGCATTGGCTCTGTGCGCAGTATTCGCATGGGTATTGAGATATTACAAGAAACTGTTACGGATTTTGAAGCACCTGATTATATAGTATATGAGATTACCAGCAAGGCTCCTATTAATTTTCATCAAGGTAGATTAGAGTTTACAACTCTTGAAGAAGGCAAAACACAATTGATTTACACGATTGACTTGGAAACTAAATTTCCATTTATCGATAATGGTATTTTATTTATTTTGAAAACTATTATTTCACATGGATTGAAAAATTTAGCTGAAAGGTATCAATAATGCTCAAAATATATTCCATACAAAAAGAACAACAAACGCAGAAGGGGCAAACCAAACAACGATTGCATTTTCTACAAGATTTTGATGCTCCTATTTATAATGTATTTTCCTTTTTCAGTGAGCACAATCGTTTGGGAGAAATTTACCCGGCATTTATTCGTCGAATTATGGACGCTCCTAATCCTAGAAATTGCAATGATGTCGGTTCTGCGCGTATCATAGTAAGTTTGCCGATGATTATTCAAGAAACCATCACCAATTATACAGAACCTACATATTTGGAATATAAAATTACTGCGGGCAGTCCATTTAAAAATCATATTGGAAAAATGACTTTTATAAAAATTTCAGAAACTAAAACAAGATTAGAATATGTAATAGAATTTGAACCATGGATTCCTTTTACCGGTTTTATTTTGCACCAACTCAATACAAAGATAGTGCAAGATGCATTAAGTACTTTAGCCAGAAAATTCAAACAAAATCCAAACTATTAAAAGGCAACAAAAAAATATTTGGTGGTTACAAAGAATATTATTTTCATTAAAATTAATTTTTAACAATCCTATATTAAACCCTGCGTTGTTTTTCAAGTCTATTTAATAATAAAATAAAAACAATGAAAACACAACTAATTTCTTTTAAATCAATTCTAATCGCAAGTACTTTGATTTTAGGATTTACTTCCTGTAAAAAGGAAACCACAGAAACTACGGATGCACTAGCAGCACAAAGCTACAACTTGGCTGAAGTAGAAGATGAAAATACTCAGACGATGGCAGATCAAGCACAATCGGAAGGTGCCATAAACTTACGTACAGCACCGGTTGATAATTCGTCGGTTGATTTAATTACTGCATGTGCTACCATTACAAGGGATACTATTTCCACTCCAAGGGTTATCACGATTGATTTTGGTTCTGGTTGCACCAATGGCAATGGCGTAACTCGCAAAGGAAAAGTAATAGTTTCCTATACGGGAAAATATAGAGACACTGGTACAAAAATTCATATTACAACAGAAAATTATTATGTAAATAACAACAAAGTAGAGATAGATAGAACAATTACGAATAACGGGCTCAATGGCAGTGGTTTTTATACATTTACCATTCATTCTGCAAGACACGTAACATACCCAGATGGTTTATCTAGCAACAGCACCTCTGATAAAGTACGCGAGTGGATTGCAGGAGCAGATACCCCTCATATTTTTTCAGATGATGTATATAGTATTACAGGTACTGCAACACATACTTCCCGAGCAGGTACTTTATATGATGCCAATACTATCACGCCATTAATTCGCAAAGTAAGTTGCCACGAGATTGTAAGTGGTCAAGTAAAAATTATTCGCATTGGAAATCGTGAACGTTTTGCAACTATTGACTTTGGAAATGGTGATTGTGATGATGTAGCTACAGTTACTTTAGATAATGGTAAAGAATATACTATCAATTTAAAACATTAAGTAATTCTCATTTTGATAAATAGTGAATGGCTAAGCGCAATGCTTAGCCATTTCTCGTTTACAACAACTAAAAAATAATATGAAGATTATAAGTAAAATATAGCATTATCATGTGGTAAATATAAAGGGCGCTTCTTTGGGAAACGTTTCTTTGGGGCGTAAGCTGGAACTGCTAATACGTTGCTTGTTGGTGTATGTTTATACCAAACAAAAATGAAGTGCATAAACACTATAATAATTAATAAAATCATTGGTAGGGGTTTTTAGTATATCAAATATGCTATAAATAAATGAAAAAAGCAAGTATCCGTTCAATATATTTTACGGTTTTCTATTTTTAAGTGATAATACAATTTTGTTTAAATTAGTTTTGACTAGATAAATATATCTTATGTTTAGCAATTACAGAACAAAGTAGGAGAAAGGTAATTAATATTTTAAATTCTTTTGGAAATGGTAGCAACAAAAAGACAGCAAGGATAATCATATAAGCATAAAGTTCAACTTTATTACTTCTATACGTGTATATTATTGCATTAAACGCAGTATAAAGAAATGCGAGAAAGATACCTAATAATAATATTGATATAAAAGGTAAAACAAACATGATACAGGGTTATTTAAAATAATTCAATATATAAAGGAATGTATTTAAAAAAAAGTAATTTTATTTAATTAAGCTTGCTGTTTAATACTTGCAAACCTGCTTCTATATAATTTCGGATGTCATTGTTTTGGTAATGTGGATCTTCGGAGTCTTTTTTTATTTTCTTACCTAAGCGCACGATGACTGCATTTTCTTTAGGAAGAACAAAAATAAACTGCCCTAATATTCCTCTAAAATATGGGATTGATTCATTTTTGTAATTAATAATCCACGTTTGATAGCCGTACCAATCGCAAGTATTGCCTCTTTCATCTTTGAGATAAGATGCAGGCGTTGTCATTTGTGTGATATAAGCAGCATCTATTACCTGAGTAGAATCCCAGCGTCCGTGCTGCAAAACCATTTGTCCTAAACGGGCAAAATCTCTTGCAGTAGCATTGATGCAGCAAAAAGATTTTTCCATACCTTTTTTATCGGTGCTCCAAAGGGCATCGCTCTCCGCTCCTAATGGAGTCCACAAATATTCGTTGGCACATTCTGCTAATGATTTGCCGGATACATTTTTTATAATGTATCCTAAAATTTGTGTGCAACAACTTTGATATTCAAATAATTTTCCTTGTTGATTATCTGGTCGTAATTTTAATTTTCCCATCAATGCATCTAAATCGTTTCCGTAATAAGATTCGGCCGTTAAGGAAAAAATATTCCAATAAGATTCATCCCAATCAATATCTGCGCTCATGGTAATTACATCTTTGATGGTTAATTTACCAGATGGTATTTGGGTTAACTCTGGAACGTATTTTTTCACATCGTCCTCCAAGGAATGAATTTTTCCTAATTCTATCATCTTTCCTATTAATAAGGCGTTGACTGTTTTTGCCATAGAAAAAGAACCGCTGATGGTTTCTTTATTATAATCTTCAGCATATCGTTCGTACACAATTTTGTTATTTTTTATCACTAAAAAAGCACACGTTTTGCGTTCATCAAAAAAATTTAATAATTCGTTGGATGGTTTGTTTTTATTATAAGTTTCACTTATTTTCCATTCTTCTGGATGAGTGGATTTATGAATAACATTGCTCTTAAATAATTTATAATCATCCACATCGGCAAAGTTGTGTTTTAATCCCATTTGCACATGATATGGAAGTGATAAATAAGCTATCGCTACAACAGCAAATACTATTAAAATTTTTACTAATTTTTTCATGTAATTATAATTTTAAAAAAGAGAATAATAAGAGAGTGAGGCTGTAAATGCAAACTCATTTATTTTTTTCTTGAATTAAATATAAAAAAAATGGATAAGCAATTATACTTATCCATGAAATAAAAATCTTGCAGTTGTGTTATTTATTGAGTTTAACCAATTTTACATAATAAAAATTAACTTTTTGTCCACCATTTAAAATAACGGTACCACCGTATCCAACATCAGGATAGTCATCATAAAATTCAATATCATCGCCTACTTTTCCAGTTTTTCCTATATATAATTTTTTATTATCATGCAAGCTATCATCTGGACTTATGGCCGTTATTTTTACTCTATCACCAGGCTTTATATCTTCATCATAATCGGCATTGTCCCATTCAGCATACCAATCATCTGACGTTGTAGTAGAAGTAGAAGAAGTGCTTACTACCGAAACTGGATTTTTAGAAAATTTTGCTTTATAAAAATAGGCGGTTGATCCATCATCGTATTTAAAATCCCCACTATAATAACCATCACTTCCCATCGATAAATCTCCTTTATTAGGTTTGCCTTTTTTACCTATATGATCTTTTCTATCAGAATAATACGAATCCTCTGAACTAATATCGGCTACATACACTGGCGTTCCCTGTTTGATAATTCCAGTTATATAAACAACAGAACTACTCTGCTTAGAGGCACTTGTACTAATAGATGTTGTTGGTTTGGTAGCAGACGCTGTTGATGTATTTTTCACTCCAGATGGTGCTTCCTTTGAAAATTTTGCTTTATAAAAAAAGGCAGTTGTTCCATCATCGTAAGCAAAGGAACCACTATAATATCCATCACTTTTCATCGTAAAATCGCTCGATGGTGTTCCTCTTTTTCCTATATGATTTTCTTTATTAGAATAATAAGAATCATCCGGGCTAATATCGGCTACATATACAGGAGTACCTTTATCGATTGTTCCTGTTATAAAATTAGATTCTTGAGAAATTGTGTTAGATGAAGCTGATTGTGTAGTCGAAGTACTTCCCTGTTTACTGATTTTTATGCTTGTAAAATAACAAGTTCTACCTGTTGACACATCTAAAGTTCCAGAATAAAACCCCTCTGAGTTTTTAGTTAATTCACTGGATGCGGTAGCATCTTTTCCAACAAAATCTCCTTTTTCTGCAAAATAATCATCGCTTTTTCCAATTTCAAGAATTTTTACTTTTGTCCCTTTGGCTATTTTATCCTGAGCAAAAGAAACGAGTGTCAATATTTGCAACGACAATAAAAGTATTAAGTGTTTTTTCATGTTAGATTTTTTTGGTTTAAGATTTAATTACCTTAAAGATAAAACGAACTTTCTAATTAATGCAAATTACATACCAAAACAATAGAAATACATACCCAATTGGAGGTATTTATGCGAAAAATAGGAGGCTAAAAAAAGTAAAAGTGTGATTCCTTACAATAAACCTCTGCCGGTTTTGTTTAATTGATTGTTATTCTTTAAATCTTTCATCAAGGAATCTAAAACACCATTGATAAAATCTTTACTTTTTGGCGTGCTATATTCTTTGGCAATATCAAGATATTCGTTGATGGTAACTTTTACTGGGATACTTGGAAAATATAAAAACTCTGACAATGCCATGCGAATCAAAATAACATCAATGGTGGCAAGCCTGTCTGCATCCCAATTTTTTAGTTTGGGTTCTACCATTTTTTGATGTTCTTTTTTATGTTGAATCGTTTCATTGAATAGATTTTTACCAAATTGAGTTAGTTCAGCAAATTTTTCTTTCAGTTTCCCTTTTTCTAAATGTAATTTTAATTCATTTTTGCTTTTATCTATCACTTCATGAACTGCCTCTACAATATATTCTGCATCTTCTACCCAATTGGTAAAATGTTCTTCTATAATCGTAATAAAATTATCATCTTCCAGCAAAACAACATTTAGCAAAAAGAGAATAATTGCTTTATCTTCCTCTAAATTGAATTCATTATTACTATTCAAATATTGTTGATATTCGGGTGTGGCAATAAATTTTTTATACCAACTGCGGATGCTGTCTTCATCTATCAGAGATGCTGTATTGGCGTTATTTATTTCAGTTAAAAATTCTTGGTCATTATTCAAATATTGAACAATAATATTACTTAATAATTTAGTATTAAAATTTTTATCTTTTTCATCTTTGATATATTTTCCTGCTTTTATTTTTGCATCTGTTTCTACAAAATTAGCCACGGAACGAATACATTGAAGCAAATACAAATATTGGTCTTTTACAGATAAAATGCTTTTCTCTAACAAACGTTCAAAAGGAGCAGCAGAAGGTGCTACTGAGGTTTCAAATGCATAAATATATTGCATGGTTTTAATTCGTACGCTTCTTCTTGTAATCATAAGGAATAATGAACTTTGTGGGGCAAAGATAGTTTTAATTAGAGAATATTTAAAAACAGTTTTGTTGGTATGATGTTATTTAACGATTAACGAATAATAATCCAAAAGATAGTCAGTAAATTTACCCATTGAAAACGAGCGTTATCATTAGCACATATTTTTATTTAGATGAAAGAACTTAATGCGGTAAATAAATATTTTTTAAAATACAAATGGCTATTACTATTAGGTATTATATTTGTCATAACTTCCAATATATTTGGACTTTACACGCCTGAATACATCCGTTATACAGTTGACATTGTAAAAGAAAACCTAACTGCCTACCACCTTACGGATGGTTATGTTGCACAAAATGATTTTAAAAAACAATTTCAATATTATATAATCTTTTTTGCTTTGGTTATTTTAATTACCTCTCTTATCAAGGGGCTTTTAATGTTTTTTATGCGGCAAACAATCATAGTGATGTCTCGAAAGGTAGAATATGACCAAAAGAATGAACTATATACACATTACCAACAACTCAATACTTCTTTTTACAAACGCAATAATACCGGAGATTTAATGAGCCGCATTAGCGAAGATGTATCGCGGGTACGCATGTACATCGGCCCTGCTGTCATGTATCTCATCAATACAATAACATTGTTTTTTTTAGTAATTTATGTAATGTTTAATATCAATGCTTATTTAAGCTTTTTGGTATTACTTCCATTGCCCGTTTTAGTATATGCTATCTATAAAGTAAGTGACATTATCAATAAAAAAAGTGAACAAATTTCTATCGCACTTTCTGGCTTAACAACACGCGCACAAGAGGTATTTTCGGGCATTAGAGTGATACAATCATTCGCTATCAATCAACAAATACAAAAAGAATTTTATGACGCCAGTAAAGATTATAAAGACAAAAATATTTCATTAGCAAAGGTAGATTCTTTCTTTGCACCATTGATGTTGTTACTCATTGGCATAAGCACACTTTTGGTGATTTATATTGGTGGAATAGAAGTAAGTAAAGGCAGTTTTACCACGGGAAATATAGCAGAATTCATCTATTACATCAATATGCTTACGTGGCCAGTTGCCTCTTTAGGGTGGTGCGTTTCGCTTATTCAACGAGCAGAGGCTTCCCAAAAAAGAATCAATCATTTTTTAGAAGATAAAAATGAAATTATCAATCAGCCAACTGCCCCCATTGAGCATATCAATCACATAGAATTTAAGCACGTTACGTTTGTGTATCCAGATACCGGAATTCAGGCTTTAACAGATATTTCTTTTCACATCAATAAAGGAGAAAAAATTGCTATCGTTGGGAAAACCGGTAGCGGAAAATCTACCATTGCAGAATTATTATTGAGAACGTATGATATTGAACAAGGTAAAATCTGTATTAATGATTACAATTTAAAGGATATAGATTTAATTGATTTTAGGCAAAAAACAGGCTACACCCCACAAGAGGTTTTTTTATTTTCTGATACCGTTCAAAACAATATTTTATTTGGCAGCGAATCAACTAAAGATAAAGAAAAAGTGGAAAAATACGCCACCATTACGCATGTTCATAATGACATCCTGCAATTGCCAAAACAATATGAAACCATCGTAGGCGAGCGTGGCATCATGTTGTCGGGCGGACAAAAACAACGTATTTCTATCGCTCGCTCTTTGATAAAAGAACCGGAATTAGTGGTATTGGACGACTGTCTTTCTGCGGTAGATGCCAAAACAGAGAAAATTATTTTAGACAATCTGCATCAGAACTTACAGAACAAAACTGTTATTTTTATTACACACAGGATATTTGCTGCCATGAGTTTTGATAAAATCATTGTCTTAAATGACGGTAAAATTGCAGAGCAAGGCAATCATACTACATTAATAAAAAAGAAAGGTATTTATTTTGATTTATATCAACTTCAACAAACAACAGAGACAAACGAAGTTTAGGTTATTAACATCAAAATAAAAATGTTAACTACTTAATTTTCTAACGTGTATTTTTTGAAATATTATTGTGAAATAAAAATTCTGAAAAGTGGAGAACGAAAAAAATTTTGACAAGAATGGAGTGTACTCCAAACGCGTGAGAGCGGGCAAACGCAGAACGTACTTCTTTGATGTACGCTCTACCCGTGGTAATGATTATTATTTAACCATTACAGAAAGTAAAAAACGAGAAGACGAATCGTATGAACGACACAAAATTTTCATTTACAAAGAAGATTTTGTAAAATTTGTAAATGCGATGCAAGAAACAGTAGATTACATCAAAACGGATTTATTGCCAGATTATGATTTTGACGCTCATAATCATGACTATGAGGATGAAAACAATTTCTCCAATGGCGGCAACAACTCCACTGAAGAGGAGAAAAAAGTAGAAAGCAAACCATCTTCTACCAATTTCACTCCTCCTGCATCTGAGGATGTAGAGAAATGGGATTAAGCATCAAAAAAATTATTGCAACAGCAATCAATAGAGTAGGCTGCCGAATGGCAGCCTACTCTATTGATATTCATTTCTATTATTTCTGCGATAAAATTTTACTTTATTTTGCTTCCTTTTTACAAATCTTTCTAAAGTATCAACCACAGAAATTTCATTAAAGATGAAAATCTATTTATGTAATTAAATAATATTACTCCACTAAAATGAATTTAAACTATTTTGAATATTTAATACAAACTAGATTAAAGATTTTTTAGGTAGGTTTGTCAGAATACGTTAATTTTGAGCAATGGAAATCGCCAATGCAAAATTGATATTAGATATACTCCAGCAAGAGTCATCGACTTTCAATGATTTTCGCACCATTGAATTGGCAGAATTTATCAATGAATATCCCGAACATAGTCATACTATCATTTCCAGCTTAGAGCCACATCGTGCCGTAAAAACACTTAAATTCTTAGATTTAAAACTTCAAAAAAAATTAATTCACACCTTGCCCTCTAACAAAGTAGCTGAATTAATGCAAAATATGCATTTCGACGACCGAACTGCTTTATTAAGTGAACTTACCAGTGAATCTGTAAAAAAATTAGTTTTGTTTTTACCGCATGACGATCGTGTTGAAACGCTTGCACTACTCGGATACCCAGAAGACAGTGTAGGCCGCTTAATGAATCCCGATTATATTGAAGTTAAAGAACATTACACGATACAAGAGATTTTAAATAAAATTCGGAAATACGGAAGAACTATTGAAAACATCAACTTTATTTATATTGTAGATGAAAATGAAAAATTGATTGACGACATCAACTTAAAAGAAATATTAATAGCTTCTCCCGACACTATCATCGGCAGTATTATGGATAGAAAATATCTTGCCTTGCATGTAAATGATGATCAGGAAACGGCTACTTCTATTTTTAGAAAAAACAATCGTGCTGTTTTGCCAGTAATCGATGATGGAGGAATTTTATTAGGTATTGTTACAATAGATGACATTCTACGGGTAGAAAGTGAAGAAGCCACAGAAGACATTCAAAAAATTGGTGGTACAGAGGCTTTGGACGAACCCTATATGAATACGCCATTATTTGAATTAATCAAAAAGCGAGCAGGTTGGTTGGTTATTTTATTTTTGGGCGAAATGCTTACTGCCACTGCCATGGGATTTTTTGAAGACGAAATCAGCAGAGCGGTAGTTTTGGCGTTATTTATTCCATTAATTATTTCGAGTGGTGGAAATTCTGGTTCGCAAGCTTCTACTTTAATCATTCGTGCTATGGCATTGGGTGAAATCAACTTCAAAGACTGGTGGAGAGTGATGCGTAGAGAAATATTATCTGGATTAGCCTTGGGTAGCATTTTAGGACTTATAGGATTTTTGCGTATTGCTATTTGGTCACAGTTCACTCCTATTTATGGTCCGCATTGGTTATTATTAGGAATTACAGTAGCCATCACCTTATTAGGAGTGGTTTTATGGGGAACACTATCTGGTTCTATGTTACCGCTACTACTAAAAAAAATGGGAGCAGACCCTGCTACTTCATCGGCTCCCTTCGTTGCCACCATGGTAGATGTGACTGGATTGGTCATTTATTTTTTGGTAGCTTCTTTACTATTAAGAGGAACACTGCTGTGATTTATAAAAAACACCCAAATATTAGCAATTATTTTTTTTGATTTTATATTACTTTCTTGATGTATCTTTATATAATAAATATTGATTACACTAAAAATAACACTATGAAAAAATTAATCTTAATCCCAATTGTCATGTTAGCCTTTTCTTGTAAAAAAGGAGAAGAAGGCACTTCTGTAAAACAAACACTTACATCACATACATGGAAATCTACTGCTTTAACGACGGATGGAACTATTAGGGACAAATGGTGTTGGTTAAACAGTTTATACAACTACACAGAAGATGGAAAATTATTTTATACACAAGGAGATAATCACGGAGCATGCAGCGGCTCTACTATTGGTGCAATTAGTACTTATAAATGGAAGTTATCCTCTGATAATAAGTGGATAATTACTCAAAAAGGATTAGCACCTCCATCTGAATCCGATTCGTTTCAAATAGTTAGCATTGATGAAACGACCTTAAAAACAAAAAGAGTTGTAAATAAAGACACCCCTCCGGGAAACACTTGGGAAGACACTTTTACCGCAGTTCCTTAGTTTTGCAGTTTCTGTATTGCTAAATGTCATAAGGCAGACTAAATAATTTGACAACATAATTATTCATTAAAAATAAAATCAAAATGAGAAAATTGATTTTGTTCATCACAATTTTGCTTTTTAGCGTTTCGTTATTTTTAGGATGTACAAATGCCGACAAATCGAAATCTGACTCAGCGGTTGACAATACAGAAACCTCAAAGAAAGAAGTAGATAGTGCCTTTAAAAGGATGTGGCAGAATGTTACTTTAACAAATTTTGCTAACTACATGAAAACTGATGTTGCAGATAACTTTTTTGCAATTGATGCAGATGGAATAACGGCAAATATGGAAGAAACACTTGCTGACACAACACGACTGAAAATGTTAGAAGCATTGCAGTTTAAATTTTTTGACCAAAAGATAAAAGTATTTGACAATGTTGCTATTATAAACGGGAGGGTTCAGGCGTTTTCAAATGAAAAATATGCTGCAGAAATCCTATACACAGCAGTTTTTGTCAAACTAAATGGAATTTGGAAATATAAAAATTGGCAAGGGACTTGGTCAAAAGATTCACCACCACCACCAACTTTTACACCAGCAAAGAAATAAAAAGGTGAAATTATTAAAGTCACTGATTAAAAATACGGCATACAGATTACATATTTTCAAAAGCTGTGCCTTCGCAAATACGCCAGACGTTCAGTGAAACACTTTTATGATTCATTACACACAAACATAACTTTTTAGTACTCTATGATTTTGTATCTTTGCACTTCAAAATATTTTTGATTTATTTTTATTATAAAAACAATACAAAAACATGGGATTACAGTGTGGAATAGTAGGACTACCAAATGTTGGAAAATCTACTTTATTTAATGCCGTTTCAAATAATGCAAAGGCACAAGCCAGCAATTACAGATTTTGCACCATAGAACCAAATGTAGGACTGGTAGATGTTCCAGACCAACGCTTAAATACGTTAGCAGAAATTGTACAACCCAATCGTATTGTACCTACAACCATAGAGTTTGTGGACATTGCAGGATTGGTAAAAGGTGCTTCCAAAGGAGAAGGATTGGGAAATAAATTTTTGGCAAATATCCGAGAAGTAGATGCCATTATCCATGTGATTCGTTGCTTTGAAGATGACAATATTTTGCGGGAAGAAGGTGCAATAAATCCAAGTAATGATAGAGATATCATTGACACTGAATTACAATTGAAAGATTTAGAAAGTGTAGAAAAGAAAACTTCTAAAATACAAAAACAAGCAAAAGTAAGTGGTGATCCAAAAGCAAAACACGAATATGATATATTGATGCAATGCCAAAATCATTTAAGTAATGGAAAAAATATTCGTTCTTTAAATTTTTCTAAAGAAGATAGATTGATTTTTGCAGACTTATGTTTCTTAACAGACAAACCCGTTTTATATGTTGCCAATGTTGATGAAGCATCCATATTAACAGGAAATAAATTTTCAGAAGCATTAAAAAAAATGGCTGAATCAGAAGGCGCACAAGTAATTGTATTAAGCAATTCTGTAGAAGCAGAAATTTCAGAAATGGAAGAAGAAGACAAAGCTTTGTTCCAATCGGAATATGGCTTAACAGAACCAGGTTTAAACCGTTTAATTCGTTCTGCTTATAATTTATTAAAATTGCAAACTTATTTCACAGCTGGCGTTCAAGAAGTGCGTGCATGGACTATCCATGAAGGGTGGAAAGCCCCACAAGCAGCAAGTGTTATCCATACTGATTTTGAAAAAGGCTTTATCAAAGCGGAAGTAATTGCTTATGATGATTACGTGCAATATAAATCAGAAGCTGCTTGCAGAGAAAATGGAAAACTTCGAATTGAAGGCAAAGAATATATCGTAAAAGACGGCGATGTAATGCATTTTAGGTTTAATGTATAAACAGACATGCTTTATTGTACAAAAGTAGAATCTGAAAGTGTCAACAAAAATGCTTTTAAGTCTTCTTTTTCTTGCGATGTTAGATTTAATCCATGATATCCAAATAACTCCATACGCTTACTGGCTTCTTCAATCATAATAGGCTCTAAGGTTGGGGATGATTTGGGACCTGTATTATAAAAATCTATTACTTCATCTAAAGTAGCAAAACGACCATCGTGCATATATGGCGCAGAGAAAGCCAAATTACGAAGTGTTGGAATTTTAAATCTGCCATAATCATTTATATTTTTAGTAAATTCTCCTAATCCAAAATCTGCAAAATCATAAACAGAAGTTACAGCATCCAAGCCATTATTGGCAAAAGTTCTATCGGGTGAAATAAAAACTTCGGAAGCAGTGGTACTGTGACAATGAAAACAATCGCCTTTTTCCGTTTTAAAAATTTCCATTCCTCGATATTCTGAAGGCGAGAGATCCAACTCTTCTCTTATAAATTTATCAAATTTAGAATTAAACGAAATCAATGTTTTTTCAAATTGCTCCAATGCTCTTCCTATTAGTGCTGCTTTAATTTTTTTTGTTCCAAATGCATTCCAAAACATCGTTACATATTCAGGATGCTGCTGCAATCTTTGCTCTGCTTCGGATAAGGTAAAATGCATTTCTAAGGTATCTTGAATGGGGAATAACGCCTGCGCTTTCAATCCCTCTGCTCTCCCATCCCAAAAGAAACGATTTTTCTGCCAAGCTAAATTTATCAATGCCATTGACTGTCGCTTTCCAGGCAATCCATCTATTCCTATACTTTTTATTCTGGAATCCGAAAAACTATTAGCTTGTATATGACAGCCTGCGCAAGCCAAAGAAGAATCTCTTGAAAGAATAGGATCGAAAAATAGTTTTTTTCCCAATGCCACTCCTTCTACCGTCATTGGATTATCTGCTTCCACAGGCATTGGACGAAAATTACGAATAGATGGTAAAGTATATGGCGTTGTTTTAGGTGGAATTTCGTTAAATGTATCTTTCTTACAAGCATAAAATATAGAAGATGACATTAACATCATCCATAAAAAAAATACTATATATTTTTTTATGCTCACTCCTTATTTATTGGTTAATAGTTATACCATTTATAAGACTATTTTTAATAGCAATTGCATCTGCAATTTGGTATGCTTCGCTGTGGTTGCTAAAATGTGCTATTTCAAAAACATCCTTATCTAATACAAATAATTTTTGTAAATCTATTGTTATTTGAATGGTATTTGTATGCCTGAAAATTTCATTTGTTACAGGAATTTTGGTGTATAAAGTATCTGCACCTAAATGCATAGAAAACGGCATAGAAGGGAGCTGGTCTATTGTAGATGAGTTATCTATTTTGCCTTCTAAAACTATGAATCTATATTTCAGCATATCCCAATATAAACTATTCTCTACACTCAACGGATGCGATGCTGGATAAGAATTGGGTTGTGTGTTATTTGTTTTTTTATCCAAACCTAAAAAAAATCTAAATGAAGTATAATTTCCATTAGGTGCGTTAAAACTAAAACTATTATTGTCATTTTTTAATAAAAAAATATCTTTTACTCGTTTTGCTTTTCCTTTGGTGTCTATATATTCAAAATTAGAAAACAAGATTTTATATTCATTACTGTCAATCGAATATGCTCTGCCAATATCTGTTTTTCCGGAGAAATTTTTCACTTTAAAAATTACTTGTACTGTTGTTTCTTTTTTACAAGAAACTAATGACATTGATATAAATAAAAAAAGCGGAAGGAATATCGTTTTCATACTTCAAAAATAAGGATAAAAGCTATTTAAAGTATAACAAAATATAAGCATTACAGGTTTCAATATTTTGTACCAACTTGGATTTTATCTGTTTCAATGGGTAAAATATTCATTGATTACTATTTTTTACAAACAAAAAAGGCAGCCATAAATGGCTGCCTTCATTAATTTCTATAAATTATTTTTATATAGATAAAGTACTTAATACATCGTTCATGGTACGAACTGCGTCTGCACTTTTACTAAATGCTAATTGCTCTTCTGCATTCAATTTATATTCGATGATTTTTTCCCAGCCTGTTTTGCCAATTACTACTGGCACTCCTAAGCAAATATCTGACTGACCGTATTCTCCTTCCAAATAAACACTGGAAGTGACAACACGTTTTTCGTCGCGTAAAACAGATTCTACCAATTCCATACCTGCTGCGCCTGGTGCATACCATGCAGAAGTACCGATTAATTTGGTTAAAGTTGCACCGCCTACCATGGTATCGGCAGCTACTTTTTGTAAGGTTTCTGCATCTAATAAATCAGTAACAGGAGTAGAACCTAAAGTTGCTAAACGTGTTAAAGGAATCATTGTTGTATCACCATGACCACCAATTACATCCGCATTTAACTGTGATGGAGAGCAACCGATAGCTTGTGATAAATAATATCTAAAACGGCTACTATCTAAAGCGCCACCCATTCCAATAATTCTATTTTTAGCAATACCGGTAGATTTTAATGCCAAATAAGTCATTGTATCCATTGGGTTGGAAATGATAATAAAAATGGTATTGGGCGAGTATTTTAAGATGTTTTCGGCTACGCCTTTTACGATTCCAGCGTTTACTCCAATTAATTCTTCACGAGTCATACCTGGTTTGCGTGGTAATCCTGAAGTAATTATGACTACATCACTGTTTGCTGTTTTGGTGTAATCATTGGTAGAGCCTGTAATTTTAGTATCAAAGCCTAACAATGCTGCTGTTTGCATCATATCCATGGCTTTGCCTTCGGCTACGCCCTCTTTGATGTCTAATAAAACCACTTCATGGCATAATTCTTTGCGTGCAATATTATCGGCAACGGTTGCGCCTACTGCTCCTGCACCTACAACGGTAACTTTCATTTTA
>ERZ724520.736-NODE-736-length-17355-cov-4.322717_pt1 | contig 17355 bp, 14 predicted proteins | sample MGYA00376053_ERZ724520 | MGnify/ENA primary metagenome ERZ724520 (study PRJEB28724, sample SAMN07190886) | activated sludge metagenome | isolation source: activated sludge of sewage treatment plant in Hong Hong | place: USA: Christiansburg, Virginia | collected...
TCTATCTTTTAAGTTAAATTTCCCAACAAAAAATGCAGGAATATTTTCATTGTGGGGTATTGGCTTAACAGATGGTGCAAGTGCGAAACCAAAAATGGATAGTTTAAAATGGTTTTATAAAGATGATAAGCAAAAAAACGATATTAAATTAAAAACTGGAGCGGTTGGATTAAGTCATAAATATTTTTTTAATAATAATACATACTTAAATACAACATTAGCGTCAACAGGTAGTGAAACCGATTGGCAAGCCCAAGTTTTTAATTCGCAACTAGAATTAAAACCATACAGTCATATCGCTAACACAAATTGGAATTATACACTCTCATCATTTATTAATAAAAAATTTAATTCGCGCCACACCAATAGAACTGGGGTTTTAATTACTCAAATGAACTACAATATCCTTTTAAACAGATCTATAATAGATGGGGAAGTACCAACTGAAATAGTTAATTCAAAAGGGAATAGTACTCTTCTTTCAGTGTATAGTAATTCTTCTATTAGCTTAACACCTAAATTAATCATGAATATTGGAATAAATGGTCAATTCTTTACACTCAATAATCATTACACAATTGAGCCAAGAGTTGGATTTCGTCAATTGATTGGTCAAAAGCAATCATTAGGCTTCGCATATGGTATGCACAGCCGTTTAGAAAATTTAAATTTCTATTATAACAATTCATTAATCACTGGTGAAAAAGCAGTTAATAAAAACCTTGATTTCTCTAAGGCCAATCATTTTGTTTTAGGGTATGATTTAAATGTAACGCCCCTAATACACGTCAAAATTGAACCTTACTTTCAGCAATTATTTTCAGTACCAGTTGTTAAAAACAGTTCAACTTCATTTATTAACCTTGAAAGCGATTGGTTTTTTGCTGAAAAACTTGAAAATACAGGTGAGGGAAGGAATTACGGAATTGATTTCACTTTGGAAAAATACATATCAAAAGGATACTATTATTTATTTACAGCCTCAATATTTGATTCTAAGTATAAAGGTGGTGATGGGGTTTGGCGTGATTCACGATTTAATAGAAACTACGTGTTTAATTTCTTAATAGGTAAAGAATGGCAAGTTGGTAGAAATAAGCAAAATACATTTAGTATAAATACTCGCTTGAGTTATCAGGGAGGAAATCGTTATTCTCCAGTAAACGAAGTAGCTAGTCATTTAGCAAAAGATGTAATTTATGATCAAACAAAAGCATATTCAATGCAATCTGACCCAATTATAAATGTTCACTTTACCACTAGTTACAAGATAAATAAGAAAAAAAGTTCACATGAATTTGCCTTAAAAATACTTAATGCAACTGGTCAAGTAGACTTTTACGGTTATAAGTATAACCTACAAAAAAACACAATCGATAAAGATGTTTCATCTGTTGTGTTGCCAAATATTAGTTATAAAATTGAGTTCTAATATTTAAATTAAAAATATTATAATCATAGTTTAAGAAATCAATTAAAATTATCTATTAACTTCATATTATTTAATAACAACCACTTTACATTTAGTAATTTCTATCATTTAAAAACAATAACGGCTAGTAAAAAAAATCATGCTTTATATAAACACTATAACAATTCGATTTGCTCTGGCAATAATAATGCTTATGCACTCATTACCTTCATTTTTAACAATGGATGTTTTAAGTTTTGGTTCAGACTATTTGGCTCACCAAGGCTTTGGTGTGTTAGGAGTGCCATTAGCCATAATTATTAAACTAATTCAATTATTAACTGCTCCTGCATTAATTTTTAATAAATATGTGAAAATATTCTCAGCTCTAAACATAGTTATTTTAGTTGCTGGAATTTTTATGATTCACATATTTGAAGGTTGGTATGTAGTTGGTGGTGGAAGAAATGGTGTTGAATTTAACTTCATATTAATATTTATCTTTTTGAGTTTCATATTTCCAAATGGAATTCAAAAAAGCAAATTGGTTTCAGTTAAAAACTAAACTTTATGTCTACCAATTTTAATATTGTAACGGATGCAATCCCAATATTCTTTACTATAGCTAACGAAAATTTCTTCATTCGCATCAATATTTTTAGTAGCTACAATAAAACATTTATTGTCTTCAATTTCATATACGCAATTATTATTTAAGCCTTTCACTCTTCCTAAACCACTTGCATCATTTGCAAATCTAGCTTTATGCTGTGGCGTATTATAAGCATCAATACAATTTTTGTTATTAATAAAAAAAAGATATCCATCTTTATTTAATTCCACACGTTTTTTATATTCTTTCCACTCAATAATTTCACCTTTATACTCAATAACTTTTTCACCTTTTTTAATTGGTTTTGTAGTAAATAATCCTTTTCCAGAATTAGGTAGTTGCGAAGTTTTTACGATTAATGCCATAGGATTGTAAATATAAGACCCCATTTTGAATAATTCCAAAAAAAAACAAAAAAAATATCCTTTTGGTTAAAAATTATATCCATAATATGCGTGAATTTATATTTATATTTAACCATCTAATTTTCAAACATCATGAATAAATTACAAAATTACGCTTTAGGTCAATGGATTTCTGGAGAAGGCAATGGTCAAGAATTATATAATGCAATAAATGGTGATTTAATTGCAACAACAAGTAGTAAAGGTTTAGATTTTGCTAAAATGTGTGAATATGCTCGTAAAGTGGGCGGTCCAAAACTTCGCAAACTAACATTCCAAGAAAGAGGTTTAATGTTGAAAGCTTTAGCTATCCACTTACAAAGCAAAAAAGATTTGTTTTATAAAATAAGCTGGGCAACTGGGGCAACAAAAATAGATAGCTGGGTTGATATTGAAGGTGGAATTGGAAATTTATTTACTTATGCCAGCTTACGCAGACAATTCCCAAACGAATCGTATTGTTATGATGGAGATGTAGCAAAACTATCTAAAAACAATACGTTTATTGGACATCATATTTGTGTTCCAAAAGAAGGTGTAGCAATTCATATCAATGCATTTAATTTCCCAGTTTGGGGTATGTTAGAAAAAGTTGCTGTAAACTGGTTAGCGGGTGTACCTGCAATTGTAAAACCTGCAGCACTAACATCATTTTTAACTGAAGCTGTTGTAAAAGAAATAATAGCAAGCAATATTTTACCAGAAGGAGCTTTACAATTAATTTGTGGTAGCGCTAATGGAATATTAGATCATGTAGAAAGCCAAGATGTTGTAACATTTACTGGATCTGCATCAACAGGAAAAATGTTAAAGTCGCACCCTCGCTTATTACAAGAAGCAGTGCATTTTAATATGGAGGCAGATAGTTTAAACTGCTGTGTTTTAGGAACAGATGTAACACCGTCTATGCCTGAATTTGACATTTTTATTAAAGAAATTGCAAGAGAAATAACAACAAAAGCAGGGCAAAAATGTACTGCTGTGCGTAGAATTATTGTACCTGAAAATATGGTAGAAGATGTTCAAATTGCATTAGGCAAACGCTTAGCGCAAAATGTTATTGGTGACCCAAATATTGAAGGTGTTAGAATGGGGTCTTTAGCAGGGAAATCTCAATTAATTGAAGTACGAGAAAAAGTAGAATTATTATCAAAAACTCAAAAAATAGTAATTGGTGATTTTGAAAATTTTGAAGTAAAAGGAGCAGATAAAAATAAAGGTTGTTTTATGCCACCAATTATTTTCTTAAATGATAAGCCATTTACAAATATTGATTGCCATAGTGTTGAAGCATTTGGCCCAGTAAGTACAATAATGCCTTATAAAACAATTGAAGATGCTATAGAATTATCTAAAATGGGTAAAGGTTCTTTAGTTAGTTCTATTATTACAGCAGATAATACAATTGCACGTAAATACACAATTGGTGCGGCTTGCATGCATGGTAGAATTTTAGTTTTAAATAATGAATGCGCTAAAGAAAGCACAGGTCATGGTTCTCCAATGCCAATGTTGGTTCATGGTGGGCCTGGAAGAGCTGGTGGTGGAGAAGAAATGGGAGGAAAACGTGGAGTATTTCATTACTTACAACGTACTGCAATACAAGGTTCTCCTTCAACAATTACCGCAATATTAAATCAATACCAACAAGGTGGAAAACAAATAGAAAAAGATATTCATCCATTCCGTCAATATTTTGAAGATTTAGAAATAGGCGAAACTTTGATTACAGCTAAACATACTATTACTGATGCTGATGTAGTTAATTTTGCAAATGTAAGTGGTGATCATTTTTATGCACATGTTGATGCAACTTCATTAGAGGGAACTATGTTTACTGGTAGAGTTGCACATGGATATTATATTTTAAGTAAAGCTGCTGGTTTATTTGTAAATGCGAAAAAAGGGCCAGTGTTATTAAATTACGGAATAGATGAATGTAGATTTACTAAACCAGTTTACATGGGAAGCACTATTGGAGTTCGCTTCACTTGTAAAGAAAAAATAGTTCAAGAAAAAAAACCAACTACAGCCGAAGGCATAGAAGACATAGCAAAAGGCATAGTAAAATGGTTAGTTGATGTATATGATGAAACTGGAGAGACTGTAGCAATTGCAACTATTTTAACAATGGTAAAACTGAGAAATCAGGATTAATAATGAGAATAAAATTTATTTTATTTCTATTGCTATTTTTTTGTTTCACTATTTTTTTAAATGGGCAAAATAATATTGATTCATTAAAAAATATAATCCAGAAACAAACTGATACTACTCTATTTAATTCTTTATTAAAACTTGGTGATTTATATTACGAAAAAGGCCAATTAGATTCTTCGATAAAATTCTATGCCATAGGCGAAAATAAAACACTTACAAAAAAAAGTGAAAAATTTAATTGCCAATTTTTAATAAAACTTGGAACAATGAATAGAGAAAAAGGCATTTACAATGTCTCTTCTCAATATTTATATAAAGCTTTAACTCTTTCAGAAAAAAATAATTTTGTTTCGTTAAAAGCAAAATGTTACAACGGAATTGCAATAATATCTGCTATACAAAAAGATTATGAAAAAGCAATTGAGACATACAACAAAAGTTTAAAAATATATAAGGAAACAAATAATGATAGAGGATTAGCAAGTATTTATAACAATTTAGGGTTAATTTACCTTGATAAAAAAGAAAATTCGACCGCACTAAAATACTTTTTTAAAGCTTTAAACATTAATTTACAAAATTCTGAAGATTACCAAATTGCTACTAATAGCGAAAATATAGGTCTCACCTACTCTAATTTAGAAAATCATGACCTTGGAAATATATATTTTGCTAAAGCCTTAAAAATATGGTACATGCAAGGCGACTACAATAGTATATCTATTAATCTTGGTTATATAGGCAACACATTAACTCTTCAAAAAAAATATCAATCTGCAATTGATACATTACAAAAAGGCTTAATATATGCAAAACAAGCAAATTCACAAGCATCTATAAGAGATGTTACATCATATTTATCAAAAGCATACGAAGGTTTAAATGATTTTAAAAATTCACTTTATTATTATAAAATCTCAAAACAACTTAAAGACAGTCTTCAAAATGGTGAAAAATTACAAGAAATTACTGAAATACAACTCAATTATGATTTTAATAAAATAAAACTACAAGACTCTATTAAACATCAAGTAGAAGTTTCCTTAAAAGAAAAGCAATTATCTACTGAAAAAAATTACAATTATATAATTAGCTCTATTTTATTAGTAATATTAGTTCTGCTGTTCTTTGTATACAAAAATTATAAAGAAAAAAACAAAGCTCATAATATTATAAAACAACAAAAAGAAATTGTGGAATCAAAACAAAAAGAAATACTTGATTCAATAAGCTATGCTAAAAAAATACAAGATGCACTATTGTTTCAAGCAAACGTTTTAAATACAATTTTACCAAACAATTTTGTATTGTTCAATCCAAAAGACATAGTAAGTGGTGATTTTTATTGGGCAACATTACATAACTCCAATTTCTATTTAGCAGTTTGCGATAGTACCGGACATGGAGTGCCTGGTGCATTTATGAGTTTACTAAATATTGGTTTTTTAAATGAAGCTATAAAGGAAAAAGAAATAGTAGAACCTCATTCAATTTTAAATTATGTAAGAGACCGACTTATTGATACTATTAGCAATGATGGTCAAAAAGATGGCTTTGATGGTATATTGATTTGTATAAATCAAACTACAAAAAAAATCAATTATTCTGCATCTAACAATTCACCAGTTTTAATTTCTGATTCAAATTTAATTGAGCTTCCAAAAGATAGAATGCCAGTTGGAAAAGGTGAAAATCTAGTTTCATTCAATTTATACAACCTTCCTTATAAAGAAAATGATATGTTATTTTTATCTACAGATGGATATGCTGACCAATTTGGAGGTCCAAATGGAAAAAAATTTAAGAAAAAGCAATTAAATCAATTACTACTATCAAATAGCAAACTACCATTGGAAAAACAAAAAGAAGAGCTTCACAAAAACTTTAAAACTTGGCAAGGGCATTTGGATCAAGTAGATGATATTTGCATAATTGGATTAAAACTATAAGTAAACAAATTGATTTTTAATTAGATCTTTAATTCATTATATTTGAATATGAAGACGCTTAAAATAATTGTTTTTTTCACTTTACTTATACCTAATTTAAAAGCCAATAATATTGATAGTTTAAAATTATTATTAAAAAATAATAATCTAGAAGATACAACAAGAGTTAATATTCTCAATAAAATTGCAATTCTATATCAAGATAAAGGCAATGATAGTTGTATTCTTTTCGCTACAAAAGCTATTAAAATTTCAAATAAACTTAATTTTTATCAAGGTACAGGTAAAGCATTAGGTGCATTAGGCAATTATTATAATAGTATTGGTTCATATCAAAAAGCTCTGGCCAATTTCATTAATGCTTTTAAACTTTATAAAACAAATAATGATTTGCACCAAATGAGTAATATCATGAACTCAATTGGGAATACCTATGTTGGAATAGAGGAACAAGATAAAGCCTTTGATGCATATACCAAAAGCTATGAAATTGCGAGTATCGACTCTTTTAAATACATGATGGGAATTTCATCCGTTGGATTAGGAAATATTTATCAATTGAAAAATAATCCTAATAAAGCGTTAGAGTTATTTACTAGAGCTAAAAGTTACTTTATAAATACAAACTCTTCTAAATATAGTCTTTCTGTAACTTACACATTAATTGGTAATATATTAGTAGACCTAGAAAAATTTGATGAAGCATTCTTAAATTATAACAATGCCATTTTAGAATTAAAAGAACTAAATAATACTTATGGAATTGCATCAACTTATAACTTTGTTGGGCAAGCCTATATCAAGAAAAATGATTTAGATAATGCACTAATTTATTTTATAAAATCATATGAAATTTTTAAAACCAGAAAAGCGTATGATGATTTAAAGGATGTGAGTTTAAATATATCTAATGTATACAAACAGAAAAATAATTTAACAGGTGCGTTAGAATATTTTACATTTTACAACAATTACAAAGACACTATTTTTAATGCGACAAAAAACAAACAACTACTAGAAGTAGAAGCTAAATACGAATCTGAAAAGAAACAACAAGAAATAGAAGTTCAAAACTTAAAACTTAAAGAACAAAACTATCAAAAAAACATACTTTATGCAGGAATAATATTAATTATTTTGTTTCTAATACTTTTGCTAAATAGGTATAATGTAAAGAAAAAAGCTAATGAATCATTATCAATTGCAAACAACCATTTAGAACAAAAAAATTCAATTATTGAACAAAAAAACACAGAAATAACTGATAGTATCAGATATGCGCAAAGAATTCAAAACGCTGTTTTACCTACGAATATTGATATGGGCGAATGGTTAGCAAATTCTTTTATTTTATCAAAGCCCAAAGATATTGTAAGTGGTGATTTTTATTGGACTACTAGTTTTAACAACAACTATTATTTAGCTGTTTGTGATAGCACCGGTCATGGAGTTCCTGGTTCATTTATGAGTTTATTAAACATCAGATTTTTAAGTGAAGCCATTCAAGAAAAAAGAATTGAAAAACCAAACGAAATTTTTAATTACGTAAGAGATAGATTAATAAATAGTATAAGCAAAGATGGCCAACAAGATGGTTTTGACGGGATACTATTGTGCTATAATAGCAAAAGCAAACAGATATCTTATTCTGCTGCAAATAATAATCCTATTTTAATTTCAAATAAAGCAGTAATAGAATTACCAAAAGATAAAATGCCAGTAGGAAAAGGAGAAAAAAATGACAGCTTTACTCTACAAACTATTGAAATAAAAAAGGAAGACACATTATATTTATATACTGATGGCTATGCCGATCAATTTGGCGGTCCAAAAGGAAAAAAATACATGTATAAAAAACTTAATGAATTATTATTAAACATCAATAATCTAGATATAAACAAACAAAGTGAAATTCTTAATCAAGAACTAGAAAATTGGAAAGGGAATTTAGAACAAGTTGATGATATTTTGATAATCGGTATTAGGATTTGAATATATAAATTATATATTAGATGAACTATAAGAGTTATTTTAATGAAGAAAAAAGTAGTATATATATTTCTAATCTGTTTTTGTTATTCTTTATTTTCTCAAGATATTGATTCATTAAAGCGTCAATTTTTTTCCGCTAAAAATGATTCTACAAAATGTTTTATACTCTCAAAAATTACTGATAATGCAGATTTAAAAGATTGGTCAAAATACAATTCAGAACTTTTCAAAATCTTAGATTATAACTTAACTAAATATAAAAACGATACAATTCAAAAAAAAATATACTTAAAATATTTAGGTGGAGCCTTTGCAAATTTGGGAATATATCGTGAAACTAATGGCAAAACAAATGAAGCTCTTATCAATTATGAAAATAGTTTACGAATTTATAAATTCATAAATGATCCAGTATTAATTGGAGATTCATATAATAATATTGGTATTGCATTTTATAACAAAGGGGATTATAAAAAAGCCCTAGATAATTATAACATTGCATTAACAATAAATCAAAAAACAAATAATACTTATGAATTGATTAGCAATTTAAATAATATTGGTATCATCTATGCATACTTTTATGATTATAAAAACGCTCAAAAAACATTTGAAAGAGCTCTAAATGAAGCTAGAAAAATAAATGATAAAGAATCAGAATTAATATTTCTTAATAATTTATGCAAAATACATATTAGTAAAGGAAATATAAATGAGGCATTAAGTCTCACAAACAAAACAATTTTATTGTCAGAAAATATTGATGATAATGAGAAATCTAAAGCCTATTCTTATTATAATTTAGGGGATATAAATATGCAATTAAAAAAATATAATGCAGCTAAAGATGACTTTAATATTTCAAAACACATAAGTGAAAAATATAATTATATAAATTTCACTTCATCAATTCTATTATCAATAGCCAAAATAGACATTCAAAACAAAAATTACTCAGATGTTAAAGAAAACTTAAATAAAGCATTAGATATTGCTAAACTTAATAATAATCGTGAAGATATTTTAGCTTGCTATTTTGAACTTTATAATTTAAACAAAAATTTAAATAATGAAAATGAAGCTTTAAAATTTCATGAACTATATGTAATTACGAAAGATTCGGTATACAGTGAAGAAAATAAAAATGCTATTGTAAATTCTAAATTCCAAGTAGAATATAATAGCAAAATTTTAACAGACAGCTTAAAAACAGTTGAAGAAAAAAAATTAACAACTGCACAACTAAAACAAGAAAAAACTACACGCTATGCTTTATTTGGAGGCTTAGCACTCGTAATTATTTTTGGAGCGTTTATGTTTAATCGTTATAAAATTACCCAAAAACAAAAACAAATTATTGAAATAAAAGAACTAGAAACACAAAAACAAAAACACCTTATTGAAGAAAAACACAAAGAAATAACGGATAGCATTAATTACGCAGAACGTATACAAAAAAGTTTTTTAGCAAGTACAACACTATTAAATGAAAACTTGAAAAACTATTTTGTGTTTTTTCAACCTAAAGACGTAGTTAGTGGAGATTTTTACTGGGCAACAAAATTAAATAACGAAAATTTCGCTTTAGTAACAGCAGATAGTACTGGACATGGTGTTCCTGGCGCTATTATGAGTTTATTAAACATTACGAGTTTAGAATCGGCAATAAAAGATGGATGTATAGAACCATCAGATATTTTAAATGCAACCCGTAATACGATTATTAACAGGTTAAAAAATGATGGTAGTGCAGATGGTGGAAAAGACGGAATGGATTGCAGTCTAATTCAAATTAACTTTAAAACTTACAAACTAACAATTGCTAGTGCTAATAATCCAGTGTGGATTGTGAAAAATAATGGAGTAGACATCATAGAAATTAAAGCTGATAAAATGCCTGTTGGTAAACATGATAAAGACAATATTCCCTTTACGCAACATGAAATACAATTAAATACAGGTGATATAGTATATACATTAACAGATGGATTTCCAGATCAGTTTGGTGGGCCTAAAGGCAAAAAATTTATGAGTAAAAACCTAAGAGAGCTATTGGTTTCAATTTCACAAGAACCAATGGGTACGCAAAAACAAATAATACAAACGGAATTAAAAAATTGGCAAGGTAATCTCGAGCAAGTTGATGATATCTGTATTATTGGAATAAAAATTTAGATATACAAATCATCGGTTTTTAATCGTAGATATCTACTTACTGATAATGCAGCGCTTAATCCAGAAATTAATATCCCCAAAAGCACTATACATCCAAATAATATGGCAAGCATATTTGGGTCTTGTAGTTGCAATAAATCTGGTATATAATTAGTACTTAATATTAAAAAACCTGCTAATAAAAAACCTGCCAAAATCCCTGCAATTAAACCTTGACGGATACCTTTAAATATAAATGGCTTCCTAATAAATCCTTGAGTTGCACCAACTAAATACATTGTTCTTATTAAAAACCTCTTTGAATAAATAGACAATCGAATGGTATTATTTATTAATGCTATTGCTACAACTAATAATAAACCACTAAATATTAAAATATACATGCTAATTACCTTTGCATTACTATTTACTTGATTTATCATATCTTTATGATAAATCACCTCTTTTACAAAATGCTTTTGCAACATTTGCTTTTCAAAATTTGCCAAACTATCAATATTTGCATATTCTGAGTTTAATTTTACATCAAGTGAAGAAAGTAAAGGATTATAGCCCAAAAATGTAATAAAATCTTCCCCTAAATCTTGTTGTAATTTTTTAGCGGCAATATCTTTACTAATGTATTCAACATCTTTAACATATGCCGACGAACTAATTTCTTGTTTTATTAATGAAAGCTCTACCTGACTAGTTGTATCTTTTAATACAACCTGAAAGCCTATATTTTCTTTAATATGATTCGATAATTGTTTTGCATTTACAACTATTAAACCTAACAATCCAAGCATAAATAAAACCAATGCCAAACTTATAACAACTGTTATTGAGGATGTTAATGTTTTTTTTGATAATGTAGTAGAAGCCACCTTGTAATATTTTATATAAACGAAATTAACCTTTATATAATGATACTTTAGGTTTTAATAGATGAATAATTAACACGCCTATGTTTGTTTTACAAATTTGGACGCCTCAATTTAGTTCTTAAAATAGATTGTTCATGCCTCCAATCCTCAATTTTTTTATTATGACCACTTAATAAGATTTCAGGCACAGTCCATCCATTATAATCAGCAGGGCGTGTATAAACGGGTGGAGAAACTAAATTATCCTGAAATGAATCAGATAAAGCAGAAGTTTCATCATTTAAAACACCAGGAATTAATCTAATAATTGCATCACACATTACTGCGGCTGGCAATTCTCCTCCACTCAAAACATAATCCCCTATCGATATTTCCTTTGTAATTATATGCTCCCTAATTCTTTCATCAATTCCCTTGTAATGACCACATAAAACGATAATATTTTTTAAAGATGAGAATTTGTTACAATGTGCCTGAGTTAACTGTTCCCCATCAGGCGCCATATATATAATTTCATCATATTCTCTCTCTCTTTTTAAATCATTTATACAATTAACAATTGGCTCAATCATCATTACCATTCCTGCACCGCCACCAAATGCATAATCATCAACCTTTTTATGAGGTTCAATACCATACTGCCTTAAGTCAACTAAATTTACCTCAACAATGTTTTTTTGAACGGCCCTTTTCATAATACTATGATTAAAAGGACTTTCCAACAAAAGGGGATGAACTGTAATAATATCAATACGCATAAAATTCACTTATTTTAGCAATAAATTTACTATTAATTTTAGGAGAATAGTATATTTGTATAATTAATTTTAAACTAAAAAAAATGAAAAATATTTTATTTGCAGTAATCCTTTTATTAAGTATTAACGCCTTTTCTCAAAAAGAAAAAAAAGAAAAATCTTCTGAAAAAAAACAAACTGAAAAAATTGATGAGAAAACTAAATTTTTATATAAAAATACGTTTATTGAAACGGATGATTATAAAATTTATATTACAGATGCAATTGCAACTCAGGCTTGGACAAAATTTAAATTCAAAATTTTTAATAAAACTAATGACTTTTTATTAATAAAAGTTGAAGACTTATTTTTCACATCTGAAGGAAAAAATTTAGTTTGTAGTGAGAAAAAAGATATTATGGTTTCACCAAATGATGAAGCTAGTAAAGTAATTGATTTTAAAGGTAATGATTTTAGAATTGAAAATTATATTATTGACATAAAGGCAATTTTTAAGGCATCTTCTGCTGGTAAAGTTTTAACGCCAAGTAACTTCAAAATTCCTGCTGAAACAAATAAAATAGAGATTAGCGGTTTAACTTGTATTATGCTTGATTCTAAAATTAAAACAGATAAATCTTCAGCAAAATTTGAATGTACTTATAATGGAGATGCTGCTGCAATTATTGATCCATACAAATGTGTTGCAATAATGGATAATGGGAAAGATAATGCTAACAACAAAAAATACCCTCCTGTATTATTAAGTAAAGGAGCAAAAGAAGACTTTTTTGTAATGTTTGACGAAGTTCAAGGAGCTGGAGATATGCAAAAAAAAGGTTTTACAATTAAATGGAACGATTCCTTTAAAGAAACAAAATTATTACCAATGAAAGGCACTCAAATTAAAATGGTTAAAGAATTAGAGAAAAAATAAGATATAAATTCTATAGAAATTTCAAACTAAACACAAAATAAAAATGGCATCAGATAACTTTCAAGCACACGATTATTACTTAATGGATGAACTATTAAGCGACGAACATAAATTAATTAGAGAAACGGCTCGTGCATGGGTAAAAAAAGAGGTTACTCCAATTGTGGAAGAAGCTTGTCAAACAACAACATTTCCTAAACAATGGATTAAAGGTTTAGCTGAAATTGGTGCTTTTGGACCATATATTCCTGCTGAATATGGTGGACCAGGATTAGATCAAATTTCTTATGGTTTAATAATGCAAGAGTTAGAAAGAGGAGACAGTGGTTTACGTTCAACAGCTTCTGTTCAGAGCTCTTTAGTTATGTATCCAATTTATGCCTATGGAAGTGAAGAGCAAAAGAAAAAATATTTACCAAAATTAGCGGCTGGTGAGTTTATGGGTTGTTTTGGTTTAACTGAACCAGATCATGGAAGTAATCCTGCTGGCATGTTAACTAATTTTAAAGATGCTGGTGATGGAAAAAATGTAATATTAAATGGAGCAAAAATGTGGATTAGTAATTCACCTTTTGCTGATATTGCAGTTGTTTGGGCTAAAGATGAAACAGGTGAAATTAGAGGAATAATAGTAGAACGTGGAATGCCAGGCTTTACTACACCAGAAACTCACGGTAAATGGAGTTTACGTGCTAGCGCAACTGGCGAACTTGTATTTGCAAATGTTTTAGTACCTAAAGAAAATATTTTACCAAACGTAAAAGGATTAAAAGGACCATTAGGTTGTTTAAATTCGGCTCGTTTTGGTATTGCTTGGGGTGTAATTGGCGCAGCCATGGATTGTTATGATAGCGCTTTACGTTACAGTAAAGAACGTATTCAATTTGGGAAACCAATTGGAGCATTTCAATTAACTCAAAAGAAATTAGCTGAAATGATTACAGAAATTACAAAAGCTCAATTATTAACTTTCCGTTTAGGCCAGTTAAAAAATGAAAATCGTGCTACTCCTGCACAAATAAGTATGTCAAAACGTAATAACGTAAATATGGCATTACAAATTGCTCGTGAAGCACGCCAAATACATGGTGGAATGGGAATTACAGGTGAATATCCAATTATGCGTCATATGATGAATTTAGAATCAGTTATTACATATGAAGGAACTCATGACATCCATTTGTTAATTACAGGAATGGATGTTACTGGATTTAATGCATTTAATTAATCAAAAAATTAAATAATGAACAAAAAAATCTCAATCAATATTGTTTGAGATTTTTTTGTTTTAAACCATAAAGCACTATGTATATATATAACGTAACAGTAAGCATTGATAAAAATGTTGCCGACGAATGGCATAACTGGATGAAAACAGTTCACATTCCAATGGTAATGGAAACTGGGTATTTTACAGAATATAAAATGTGTAAAGTTTTATTTGTTGATGATGAAGGGGCAACCTTTTCAACACAATACAGCTTTAACAAAATGGAAGATATTGAAGCTTACCAAAAGTTAGAAGCACCACGTTTACAAGCTGATATGAAAGCTCTTTACGATGGAAAATATTCTGCATTTAGAACATTACTACAAATTGTTTAATTCCACTATTTAAAAAATTTACTTTGAGCCATTCAGTTAAAGCAAAAAAACATTTAGGTCAGCATTTTTTACATGATTTAAATATTGCACAAAAAATAGTAAAATCATTACCAGAAACTGCTGATGCTATTATTGAAATTGGACCAGGAACAGGTGTTTTAACTCAATACATGATTGAAAAGGAAAATTTTAAAGCATTTGATATTGACACTGAATCAATTGATTTTTTAAAAGAAAAATACCCTAACCATGCTCATAAAATTTCTTTCCAAGATTTTTTAGAAGCTGACTTAGATAAAATAATGGATGGCAAATCGTATAATGTTATTGGAAATTTCCCTTATAATATTTCTACACAAATCATGTTTAAAGTTTTGGAAAACAGAAACAACATACCGTATGTTGTTGGTATGTTTCAAAAAGAAGTAGCCCAACGTTTAGCCGAAAAGCCAGGTTCTAAAACATATGGTATATTAAGTGTGTTACTTCAAGCTTATTATAAAATAGAATATTTATTTACTGTACCCGAACAAGTTTTTACACCACCACCTAAAGTAAAATCTGGAGTAATTAGATTAACTCGCAATGATGTGAAAAAATTAAATTGCGATGAAGATTTATTTTTTAAAGTTGTAAAAGCCTCTTTTAACCAAAGAAGAAAAACAATAAGAAACTCAGTAAAAGTTTTAACTGGAAACAATACAGTTGATTGTATTTACCTTGATAAACGAGCAGAACAATTGTCTGTAAAGGAATTTGTTGAGTTAACAAATGCTATTAGTAATTCAATACATTAGTTTTTGAAACGATTCATAGCAACAAATTTTATTGAAATCCGTCTTTATAATTAATGTGTTTACCTGCAGTGCCTCTTAATCTGTACCAAAAACTTTGAGTTTCAGTTATTGGTGTAAACTCTTTTACTTTTAAAGGCTCATAATTTATTTCTGGATTGGAATGAGGAAGAGTTCTAAGTGTATCAAACAAAACAGGTAAAAATTTCATATCCTTTAATCTTTTCTTTCCAAAACGATACAGCATTCTTGTTTGAAATGGATCGGTGGCCAAAGCAATATTTTTGAAACCCATATTTTTTGCTAATTTATAACCATACCATGCGTTTTCTGTGCTGTGCTGCGCCTTTCCTTCAACTATAATATCTTGTTCTGGCACTCCGTGTGCAATAGCATATAATTTCATTATTTCAGCCTCTACATATGGTGTATAAACAGCACTTCCACTCATAATTATTTTTTTTGCTAACCCCTTTTTATATAAGTGTATCGACCATAAAACTCTCATTTGCATAGTTAAGTCCCAATTTTTTTCTACAAAAGGAACACCAGGTACTATGATAGCATCATAAGATGTATTTGCTCGTATTGCTCTTCGGTTTAATTTACTAGCAGAAGGTTGAAATAATAAACAAGATTGTAATACAACTATAGTAAAGAAAAAAAACGATAACTTTTTTATGTTAGTTCTCATTGTTATTTTTTATTTAAGAATTCATTTGTAAAATGCTCATTTGATTTTGGCTTAGAAAATTTTTCCGCATTATACGAATTTGAATTCCCTTTTGGTATTGACAAAGATTGCCAATTACTATTTGAAAGTGTTTTAGCAATAAAAACAATTTGCCCAACATGGTATGGATAGTGTGCAAGTTGCCTATTTATAGCTTCTAAGACCGTATGACCTTGATTACGTATATAAATAGTTTTAGATAAATCTTCTGGTGACAATGATTTTAAAGTTGTTTGAAAACAATTCCATCCCTCTTCCCACAATTTTAAAACATCTGTTTTTGCAACTAAATTATTTTCGAACTCAGAATCCCTATTCCTCCATTCCTTTTCTCCATCTGTGCTTAAAAAATCAGTCCAACGAGACAACATATTTCCATGCAAATGTTTAACAATGGTAGCTATACTATTACTATCTTCATTATACTGAAAAAACAATTTCTCATCTTCTATAACCTCAATAGATTTTGACCCTAAAAGTTTGTAATATTCAAATTGCTTAATTACACTTTCCAAATAATTAGTTTCCATTTTTAAATATCGTTATTTTTATTCAAAATATCCCACGTATGATCTCCCAACATTTTTACAGTGCCAATATAAATTAATGTTTGAGGCATTTTACCCCAATCTTCAGGACCAATAAGTAATAACTTAAATTTACCATCCCTTTTATACAAATGATAAATTTGATTTATGATAGGCTCAAATGATAAATCAGCTTGATAAATTTGCTCCGACATTTCAACGCGAGCTTTTAAATCATTAGCTTGCTTTACTAATAACTCAACTTGCTGTTGAATTTGATTCATTTGAATATTAGTTTGTTCGCGCATTGCAGTTAATGCTCGAGACTTTATTTTACCATTATCTTCTGGGTTTATTACAATGCCACCAACATGATGAGAATAAGGTAATAAAACTGGATTTTCAGCTACTTTATCTTTATCAATGGTGTTTACAAATTCCATACTATCAA
>ERZ724520.737-NODE-737-length-17351-cov-5.356499_pt1 | contig 17351 bp, 18 predicted proteins | sample MGYA00376053_ERZ724520 | MGnify/ENA primary metagenome ERZ724520 (study PRJEB28724, sample SAMN07190886) | activated sludge metagenome | isolation source: activated sludge of sewage treatment plant in Hong Hong | place: USA: Christiansburg, Virginia | collected...
AGTCATTAATTTGAAAAACAGCAAGTTTGTAATAAGTTGTACTTCCATTTTTAATAAAGGCATTATTATTTTCTAAGTACTCTTTTTTGTCATCTAAAAAATTAGATTTAATAGCAGACGAAATTGCGGTATCTAATAAGTTTATTTTTTGAGTATTTGCAGCGCCTTGTTGCTTATAGGTTTGAATATAAGCAAATGCTCTAATATGCCAAGTAGCAGCATCAGTAGCTGTTTCAGTATTTAATATAGCTTTATCAATTACTTTAATAGCTTCAGTATATTTCTTTTGATTACAAAGCTCTTGAGCCTTAAATAAAGAATCGGATTGCGCAAAATAATTTTGACAAAACATAACCACAATCATACTTAGTATGAGTTTGTAGTTATAATATGTAATAATTTTTTTCACTTTTTTAATTTACTGTTATTGCCAAACTTTTAAGTTCTTCACTAGTTTTAAGCCCTGCCTTTACTGCGTTTTCTTTACTGTATTCAAATTTTTGTTTATTGTCAACTACTACAAAGTTTATTGCCGACCCTGTTTTAGCTAATCCTGTTTTTTCTGTAACAATTAGTGCGCCTTTACCTTTATTTTTAGATGCAACTTCTTTCAATTTATCAGATGATTCATTAAGAATAAATACAATATGTGGTTTTATAGAAGCATCTATGGTATTAGACGTTTTAATTTCAAGTTTTTGATTCCCAATTTGTTTTGAGGAAGCCATCTTATTTAATTCAGTATTTAAACTTGAATTACTTCCAATGACATGTATTATAAAATTGCCAGATTTCATGTTTTCGGGCCATTCGAAATATTTTGTGAAATTGTATAAAAACACAGCCTTTACTTTAGCATTTGGGTCGAAGTTTTGTTGCTGAAAACTAAGACTTACAAAAGCTAAAATAAATAAGAATGTATATTTATATATTAGTTTCAATTTGTTTTATTTCTATTATGCAGTAAAATTGTGCCAAATTCACCGACTAACAAATTTAATGTTTACAATTCACATTTCAAAGCTAATTTTAACAGAATTTAAGTCAAAATACTGATTATGTTTATTGAAAAAAATAGTTACTTTTAAATCATTGATATATAACGAAAAATATAACCATTACTCTGATTTAGAATTACTTGCGGAGTATAAAAGTACTAATAATAAAGTGCTAGTTGGTATATTGTACAAGCGATATTCTCACTTAGTACTTGGTCTTTCGTTAAAATACCTTAAAAATCAAGATGAGGCTAAAGATGCTGTAATGCAAATTTTTGAAAAATTATTTACTGATTTGTTGAAACATCAAATTGAGTTTTTTAAAAGTTGGTTATATACATATTCTAAAAATTTTTGCTTACAAATTATTAGAACAAGGCAATCTAAACTTAAAAAAGAGATTGAATTAGAAAATAATGCAGATTTATTTATGGAAACTGAAAATGGTTTGCATCTAAATAAAACAGAAGAAAAAGAGAAGCAATTTGTAGCTCTTGAGCAGGCAATAGACGAATTAAATGATGAGCAAAAGAAGTGTGTTGAATTATTTTACTTAAAAGAAAAGTCCTATGTTGAAATAGCTGAAATGACTGGTTTTTCTTTAAATGAGGTGAAAAGTTACATACAAAATGGCAAAAGAAATTTGAAAATTAAATTAGAAAAAATTAGTGGAACACAACAATAAACATAATCACTTAACGGCTAAAGAGCTTTTTGAATTGATGGAAAATTCATCAGTGCAAAATGCTCATAACCAAGAATTAGATGACTTTGAAAAAGAGGCGCTAGAAGGATATGTAGCTTTTTCTACTATTGAAAGTGCTAAGCAAATGAATGCAGATATTGATAAAAAAATATCTCAAAAAGTAGAGCAAGGCTCAAGTAAAAACAAGGTTATTTGGTTTTCCGCAGCTGCTTCAATCTTATTAATATTTGGGATTTCGGTGTTTTATTTTAAAAATACTAATACACTTCCAATTTCAACAATTGCTGTAAATACTACAAATACAAATGAAAACAAGCCATTAAATGATAAATCGGAAAATGAAATAAAGCAAATACAGCAACCAGATATTAATGAAATTCAAAATTCTGATGGTAAAGTAGTTGTTAATTCAGCTAAAAAGCAAAATGTTTTTGAGGTAGATAAGCGGAATAGTAATGCTGAAGTTAGTTATGATTCAGATTTAAAAGATGATCAGCCTAAACTAGAAGGTGTGCAACCAAATGTTGCCTCTAAACCTGTTGATGTTAAAGCGGCAGAAGTTACTACTATTGCTTTAGCTGATGAAAAACAAATAGCGGCAAAAGAATCGGAATTGGATAATTATAATGTAAGTACTACTTCGAATAGTAATAATTCAAATGTAGTTGTTGCAAAAAATAGTAATCATAGTAAGAAGGATGCAAGTGTTGATAGCGATAAAGCATTAAAAGAAGAAAAATCAAAAATGCCAGCAGTGGCTGGTGCTGCTCAATCTCCTACCTTTGAAATGGCAAAAGCAAAAGGTGTAGTTACTGAAAATAATTTGGCTTTAAGAAACTATGTTTTGCTTGAAGTGAAAAAAGAAAATCCTTTGATTACGTTAAGTGGTTTATATCACATTAAATTACTCGTAAATATTGATTCTACAATTAAAGTTTTGTCAATCGATTTTAGAGGTAAATCAAAAAGTGATTATAGTAAACAAATAGAAAAGGCATTAATTTCTTATAAATATTGGAAGCCAGAAATGGAAAATGGAAATCCAGTGTCATCTAAAAAAGAATTTGATTTAGAATTTTAATTCTTTACAATTTCTAAGTTGTGAATATTTACGGTCATCTTAATAATTCCAAATGTAATTTTTACTTTTTCATCAATTATTTCATTTACAACACCAATTTCAGAGCTATTTAAGATTCTAACTTTAGTGCCAATTTGCAATAATGGCTTAATACGAGCCACTTTTTTTTCTGAGAATTTATCTAATTTTTTTTGTTTTTCTAAATCTTTACGTTTATTAGTTTCTGCTGTTATTCCATCAATAAAGCGTTTTATAACAAGTTTTCTGTTTTCCGTTTGTAATGGTAATTAGCCATTATGTTTGTTTTTTTTACCTTATAAATAATGCCATGTATCTTTTTAAGAATTGAAGGTTATTAAATATAAAACCTAACAGTTATGAAAAAAAATAGACTTGTTAATATTCAAATTAAAATTATTGCATATGTCTTGTTTGTTAATTTATTTTCTTTGAAATTACACTCGCAAATAGGCAAAGAATATTTTAATAAGGCAAATGAACAATCTGATTCTGGCAACTATGAAGGCGCAATTATTAATTTAACTAAGTGCATTTATTTAGAACCAAGTTTAGCTGAAGCTTATTATAACCGAGGATTGGCAAAAGCTGATATTAAAGATTATGAGGGTGCTATATTAGATTTTGATAAATGTATTTTACTAAATCCTAATCTAATTGACGCCTTTTATAACAGGGGTAGATCAAAGTATTTTGTTTCTGACTTATTGGGCTGTATTTTAGACAATAATATTGCGATAATGTATAAACCAACATTTGCATTGGCATACATAAATAGAGGTTTAGCCCAGGCTTTATTAGGTAATATTAATGAAAGTTGTTGGGATTTTTGTAAAGCAAAAGAATTAAATGCTCCTCATGCTCAAGAAATATTAAATTATTATTGTAAATAATTAGTTAAAAAAAGTAGAGAATTATGGTTTCATTCCAATGTAAGACAAATGATTTTAAAGCCGCCTTAATGAGGTTAAAGGCGGTACATAAACACAAACATGTAATTAGTATTAAAGCAACCTGCGAGTTAACTTTAACAGATGGAAATGTTCAATTAGCAATACCAGGTGCTATTTTTAGCTTTCAATGTCAAACTAAAGGTACAGCTAAAGCAACAATGGAATTTCGCAGATTATTTGATATTGTTGGGCATCATAGTTACGATGAGTTATACGTTGAGTTTTTTGATGGAACTTTAAGATTTGGTTATGTAATTGTACAAGCAAAAACAGTTTTCTTTAAAAATGACAAAGTTTTAAAGACGATTGTTTTGCCAGATAAATATACAGACTTAGACCTTTTATTGATGAAAAATGAGGGTTACACCAAAGAAGAACTTGAGTTTAATAACATATTAGAATTAATGAATATGGCTGAAAGACGTGTATATTATAATATAAGAAGAGCATCGTTATATCTTAGAGATTATGGCATCATGCCTAAAGAAATTAAAAAACTACTTGTAGAGAAACTTTGTATTAAATTAGATTTAGATGAAAAAGAAGTTAATTTGTTATTGTCAAGCGATTGAAAATTAAGGAGAACCAAGATTAATAGTTTGTTATTATAAATAGCAATTATGTAAAATTAAAAATGTTTATTTTGTACATTTAGTCCATTAAAAAAAATCGATAAAACCTTATTTATATGAAAATGAAAATTATTTCTTTCCTATTGCTTTTAACAATAATATCTAAGTCCCAAACTTTTAATAATTTAGATTATACTTTATCGATGGTTATATCTAGTTATTTCCCTGGAAATATTGGTGAAAAATTAGAAAATAAAGGCTTCGTCCTATCTGGTAGTAAGTATGTTGATGATGATCATATTTTAGCTACTTATGTTTTAGATACAAATGATGAGTTTTATTATAATATTTTTTTAGTAAAACAAGGCGTTATTAAATCTATTAGTTTAACCTTTAATGACCGTTCAAAAAATAGTCAATATGAAAAAATGTTGATAGATATAAAAGAATATATGACGAAGAAAGATAATGTTTATAGTAATGGAAACAACTACAATGTTTATATTGATAATTCAGGTTACTATTATGCTTATACATCTTTTTTCAGTTCTGGACATAAACAAAATTTGTATGTTATTGAGATTATGAATAATGAGGCGTTCAATGTATTTAAAAAATAAAATCAAATGAGAAATATTCTATTAATAATAGTTTTTTTACTTTCAAAGGGACAAACAAGTCAAACTAATCCTAATCATAAATATCAAAAAGGATACGTTAAAAAAGATGGTAAGTATGTAGAAGGACATTATAAAACTAAAAAAAATAAGACTGAAAAAGATAATTTTGTTTCAAAACCAAATACCAATCCATATAATGAGAAAAAAGGATATAAAAAACCAAAAAAGTGAGTTATTAGAAATACTAGTTATTTTAAATGTTAAGAAATTTCATTTTGTTTTAACATTATTACTACTTCCAATTATTAGTAAATCACAAACTAATGGTTTAGATGTTGATATGCAATATGACCAGAGAATACAAGATGCTAGGTATAACGACCAACAATTAAATAATGTATATGCAAAAAGGTATAAAAAATTCAAACTTGATTATTTTAAAGCGTTAAGTTCAAATGAAATGAGGGATAACCCTAAAGTGTTACCTCTTGCAGGTAAATTTGATGTGATAATTACAAATTCAGGTAGTTTATTTGAAAAAGCTGAAGTAGTAACTTCTGGTAATAAGGTTATTTCCTTAAAAACATCAAAAGGTGAAGTTTTTATACCTATTTCAAGTTCCGAGGTTCAAAATTTTCGCTGTATAGTGAAGATGTCTGAAAGTTCATATGTAGAAATTATATTTACTTTTATATTTACATAATATTAACTCCAACTTCAGCAGCTTTATCAATAATTTCATTTAATGTTTTCATTCCCAAATTTTCAACTGATTTTAATTGCTTTTTTGTTAATTTATTTAAATCATTAATTGTATTGATATTTAATTTCTCTAAAATATTACTTGCCCTAACTGAAAAATTTATCATGTTTATTGGGATTGAACCTTCTTCAAAATTTAACTCTACTTGCTTTTCATTTGCAATTTCTTTTTGAAACATTGTTTTCAATTGTTTTAATTCTTTAGTTATTTTTTGATTTTCAAATAAGACAGTATCTAATCTTTTACTTTTTACAATAAGTGTTTTTATTACTTGAAGTAATTTATGAACATCATTAGATTTTAAAAGCTCACTATTTTTGAAGATGTCAGTTTCTTTATCAATCTTATTTAAGACTAAACGAATATTATATTTTTCTTTTTCGGTAAATTCAATATATTCTAATAATCCTGTTTCAATTATTATCTTAGTTAATAAATTTGATTTTATTGTTTTCATTTAATTAAGTATAAAATTGAAGAATAATGTTTTTAACCTTTTACAATTTCTAAGTTGTGAATATTTACGGTCATCTTAATAATTCCAAATGTAATTTTTACTTTTTCATCAATTATTTCATTTACAACACCAATTTCAGAGCTATTTAAGATTCTAACTTTAGTGCCAATTTGCAATAATGGCTTAATACGAGCCACTTTTTTTTCTGAGAATTTATCTAATTTTTTTTGTTTTTCTAAATCTTTACGTTTATTCGTTTCTGCTGTTATTCCATCAATAAAGCGTTTTATAACAAGTTTTCTGTTTTCACTTTTATTCCAATCTTCCATCAAACGCAAATATTTTTGGCCAAAATCAGCTAATCTGGCAAGTTCTATTTTTCGATCACGCTCTCTCTCAATTTTATCTTGGTAATTAGCAGATAGCACTTCGTATTTTTCTTTCGATATTTTTCTCAGAAATCCTTCGTGTTCTGTTTTTTCAATTGCTTCGTGTAACACGGTTTTTTGTTGTTGTATTTCGGCAAGCATTTCGTTTAAATCAACTTTACTAGAATCTGTTTTTAATTTAGCCCTATTTATTAAATCTATCGGAAAGCCTACTCTTTCTGCAACCTCAAAAGTGTAACTACTACCAGGTTCTCCTACAGATAAAATGTATTTTGGATTGAGTGTATCTAAATCAAATAACATACTTCCATTTTTTACGCCATCTAATTTATTAGCCAATAATTTTACATTAGAATAGTGTGTTGTAATTATTCCAAAGGTTTTTGAATTAACTAATTCTTCTAAAACTACTTCTGCCATAGCGCCTCCTAATTCGGGATCTGTACCACTTCCAAATTCATCCATTAATACCAGAGTTTTGTTGCTAACGGTTTCTAATATTGAAATCATTTTTTTTAAACGAGCACTGTAAGTACTTAATTCATGTTCAATACTTTGTGTATCTCCAATATCTATAAGTATTTTATTAAAAATGCTCATTATAGAATTTGGTGCAACCGAAACCAATAGTCCGCATTGCAGCATAGTTTGTAAAAGACCAATGGTTTTCAACGTAACGGATTTCCCTCCAGCATTTGGCCCTGATATCACTAATAAATGTTGTTCTTTATGCAGGTGAATGGTGAGAGGAATTGTTGTTTTTTTTAAATCTTTATTTTGTGTAAATAAAATGGGATGAAAAGCTTTTTCTAATTTTAGTTCAGGTTGTTCAACTAAAGTAGGTAAGCATGCATTTATTTTTTTTGCATATAATGCCTTTGCTTTAATAAAATCAGTTTCAATAAGTAAATAATAAAACTGTGTTAATTGACTTGAGTAGGGGCGAAGTGCATTAGTTAATTCGCGTAAAATTTTATTAATTTCTCTACGTTCATCAATTTCAAGTTCAGCAACATCATTATTAATATTTACAAGCGCACTTGGTTCTATAAAAATTGTTTTTCCCGATTCGCTTTTACTGTGCACAAAACCAGAAACTTCTGATTTGTTTTCAGCAAGTACTGCTAATGTTCTTCTTCCATTAAAATAACTTTCTTCATTTTCTCTTAAAAATCCTAGTTTTTTAAGTTCATTAGCATATCTATTAAATTTAGCATCACTTTCTTTTCTTTTTTCCGAAAGGTCTTTTCTAATTTTTAGTAGTTCTTTTGATGCATTATCTTTCACCTTCATATCAAAATCAATGATGGCATCAATTTCTCTAGTAATAATTTTATTATCTTCTAAATTAATTACTAATTCTGATAAATTGGGGATAGCGTTCTTATGAGTTTTTAAAAATCGAATTAAAGTATTTGCTATTTCAGTTGATTGTTTAATTGTGAAAAATTGTTCCTCTGTAAGCATGCTCCCTTCTAGCGAAAGAAGAGTTATTTCTTTTTTAAAGTCATCAAATTCTAAAGTTGGAAAAAAATTATTGCTAACTAATATGTTGTTTAATTCTGCTACTCTATTTAATTCAGTAATTAATTCATCTTTGTTTTCAATTGTAGAAATGTGTAAGGCTCTTTGTTTTGCTTCTTTGCTATATGCAAAAACACCAACTTCATTTTTTATTTTATGAAAATCTAATAAACTTAGAGCTTCTTGGTCAATAATAGGACTCATTTTATAGCTACACTATTTAAGTTAAAAAAGTAACATACAGTTTTGCAAACTAAAAAATTACTTTATTTTTGATAGGCTTAAAAATAAACATAAAACAAGAGCCAATACTAAAGGTTTAAAAAAATAAACAATGAAGACTACAATTATTACCAAGTTAGAAGAAATGTTGGAACAATCTGACATTAGTGCTGTTGCTCACCAAATGCGCACTCTGCAAAAAGAGTATCAAACATTATGGACTAACGAATTTGAAAAAGCTAAGCAAGAATTTGTTGATGAAGGCGGGAAAGCTAAAGAATTTGAATATGCTAAAACAGCTGATGATTTAAAAATTGCAAAGCTAATTGAGAAAATAGAAGCTCGTAAAAAAGAAGAAGATGCTAAAAATGCCATTGAGCAGGCAAAAAACTTAGCAATTAGAAAAGAAATTGTTGCTAAAATTAATGATTTAAGTCAGGTTAGTGATAATATTGGGTCTGCAATTAAGAAGTTAGTTGATTTGCAAAAACAATGGAAAGAAACAGGTGCAGTTTCTACGCATAAATATAAAGAGATACAAGCTGATTATAGTAAAGCAATAGAGGAGTTTAACTACAAACTTAGCTTGTCTAAACAATTGCAAGATCATGATTTAAAGAGAAATTATGAGTTAAAAACTGAATTACTTGAGAAAATAAAAGGCATAAAAAATCAAACAAATATTAAGGAAGCTGAACGCTTAATTAAAATTTATAGAAATGATTGGGAAGAAATTGGTCCTGTGCCCAATGATAAGTGGGATGAATTAAAAGGAACTTATCGCCAAGCATTAGAAGAAGCATATTCAACATTGAAAGCGCATTATAATAGTGTTGAGGAAGAAAAAGCAGCAAACTTAGATAAGAAAAATGCTTTGTTGGAAAAAATAAAAGAAATTATTTCAAAGTCTGAAACTGCAAATGGACAAATGTGGAATAATTTAACTAATGATTTAACTGCGTTGCAAGCCGAATGGAAAACAATTGGCAGAGCAAATGCAAAGGAAAACGATAAAGTATGGGCAGATTTTAGAGAATTATGTGATTCGTTTTTTGATAAAAAGAAAGTGTTTTTCAATGTAATGCATGAAAAAATGAGCGGTATTAAAGCTCAAAAGCAAGAATTAATTGCTAAAGTTAATGCATTAAAAGACAGCACGGATTGGCAAAAAACAGGATTAGCAATTATAAAAATACAAGATGCTTGGAAGAAAATACCGCATGCTGGTGGGGATGAAACGAAATTGTTTAATACATTTAGAGCAGCTTGTAATCATTTCTTTGATGCTAAGAAAGCGCATTTTGGAGCAATTGATGCAAGTTTTGATTCTAATTTAGTTGCTAAGGAAGAAATACTAAAAAAAATATTAGATTTTAATTTGTCGGATGATGTAAATGCAAATCACGTTGCTTTAAAACAGTTTTCGGTTGATTGGAATGCAGCAGGTATGGTTCCTATGAAAGATAAAAAGCGTGTAAATGATTCTTTTTATAACAGATTAGACGAACTTTATGATAAAATGAATGTAAGTGTTGCAGATAAAATGATGATGCAGTTTAAATCAAAAATTGAACGTATTGTTAATGGAGAGAACCCAGAACAAACTTTAACTAAAGAGGCTGATTTCTTAAAGAAGCAAATTGATGAAATTAATGGTCGTGTAAAAACTTATGATAATAATTTAGGATTCTTTAAAACAAGTAGCAAAGGCGTTAACCCATTTGTAAAAGAAATTGAAGATAAAATTAATGTAGAGAAGAAAAAAATAGCTGAGATTAATGATAAGCGTAAGATGATTATGGCAGAAATTAGTAAGTTAAAATTACCAACAGCTTAATTAATTTAACTTTAAAATAAAAAAAAGAGCCTTTCTAGTTTTAGAAAGGCTCTTTTAGTTTAATTAAGTATCTTATTAAGGTAAAGTAATTGTATAAGAAACACCGTCTATTGTCACAGTTGCAATATCATCACATGCACCACTTCCGTAATCAATATAACGAGTTGCTTTACCAGTAGGAGCATGTTCAACAACACCTGATGTAAAATGACGTCTGCATCCTAATGCCATATTTCTAATTAAAGGAGTAGTAATTAAAGTTGAAAATGTACCACCACCTGCAGCTGCACCTGTAGCACCACCAGTAATTGAATAAATATCATCATTCCAAGTTAAAGTTGATTCTCCTGAAATCCATTCTCTTTGACGAATACTTGACCAAGTGATAATGCCAGAACCATCTCCTTTTACTACACTCATATTAGCATTTATTTCATAAACTAAATGATGCGCAGCATTATGACCTTTGTTTTTAATTGTTTTTGTACCTAATAATTGATTGTCGTTAACGTAATAATTTAATGGTGTTACAGTAATTGTTGTTAAAGAATCTCTGTAACGGCCTGTAAAAGCTAGAGTAATCATACCTCTTCTATATCTCCCATCATTACACAAACAATTTGTAGTTCCAAAATTAACTGTTATAGTTTTAGCTGATAATAAAGTATCAAAAGTTAAGGAAGCGCAAGTGCTTAATACTGCTGAGGTTCCATCAACTTTAAAACTTGATATATTTAACGAACGACCTGCTTCATCAGAAATGTTAGTTAAATCATTTACTGCAGATGATGCTAATGCTTGGTCTTTTGCAGATGAAGTATCTTTATCTTTTTCATCCTCTGTTTTTTTTCTGCAAGAACTAATAATGCTAGTAAATGCTATAGCTACTACAGCTAATCCTATTGTTATTTTATTCGTTTTCATAGTATTGTTTTTTATTTGTTTTTTAGTAAGACTCAAAATAAGTTTAAAGGTTTAATCAATTTTAAAAAAATTAATATAAATCTTGGGTTTCTATTAAATCTTCCATTTCATTTGGTTTAACTGTATTTAATTTTCTCTTCATTTTTGGTATTTCCGAACTTCCGCTATTAATATTATTGTCGCCACCAACTTCAGAGTTATTTAAATCAATGGCATCGTAAATTGCATAATTGTTATAAATTGATTTTGTTTTACCAAATTTAACAGTAATTCCGAGGTTAATAAATAATGCACCAGAAATCTTTTCGGAATAAAAGTGGCCTAACCTTCCTTTATTTTTATTGTTAAAGGTTTCTGAATACATTGCAATTGCATTTTGCGTTGAAATGCCACCTCCTAAATAAAAACCAATATTTTTATTTGGATTAATATCGAATCGAGTCCCCATTAAAAATTCGTACCTGCCAAAATTGATTGTTTTATCATTATTAAGATTGTATAATGAATCGCTATTTGCTAATGAATAGATACCACCTTGTGGTTTAGTATAAATACTGGTTTTAATGTAGTTGCCAATAGGGAAATTAAAACTTATACTTCTTGGAAATTGTATATTAAAATTAACTCTGTCCATTCTACCAATTCTTAAACCTAAATATGGTAAAGTAAAACGATTGCCAAACATATATGAACGGGTTAATCCCAAACGAAGACTTAATTTGTCATTAATAGTACAATTATAAATAAATGAAAATGCAGTTCTTATTCTTTGAGTATAATTGTAACCATTATCTTGGGTTAAAAAAGGAGATATATCGCCAAAAAAGACGCTTTTTTTTCCGGTATTATATAACAATCTTAAACCTAAAGAAGATTTACTAAGATTATGGTTGCTAATACCTGAAAATATTGGACTTACAACAGAATAATTACCAGTTAAAAGTAAATGAAAGTTTGAAATTGTTATACTGTCTTTTTTATAATCGTCTTTTGTAAAAAGAGGTGTATTAAAACCTATAGCAAATTGGGTTACTTTATAGGTTTTTAATTTTTTTGAAACATAGCTTTTGGTAGCTAAATCTCGGCTTGATGTCCCATAAAAATCGAAATAGGTTGTAGTTTTAAAATAATGTTTTGGCGTTTTTATGTTTTTTATAATTAATGAATCTTTATTAAATGCTAAAAGCGTTGTATTAATAAATACAACGCAACACATTATAGTTCTATTAAAGGAAGATAGCATCATTCGGTAGAAGATCCTTTTATATTTTTGATGAGTTCTTTTTTAAAATCATTTTCAGCTAATTTAATTAAAGTTATTTTTTTAGCAGATAATATTTTTTTATATTTTTCAATATACTCTTTATTAAGATCCACTTCTTTTTGTTTTAAAATCTGTTCAGCTAATAAGAAGGTTTCAGCTTCTTTGTCGGTTAATGTCTCTGGATTTAAATTCTTCAAGTAAGTATGTTTAAAAGTAAACTTTAAAGCATCTAATTTATCATTGTATTCATTATATAGTGGCCAAAAAAGTTGAGCTTCAGAATTGGTAAGAGATACTTTTTTTGTAATAAAGGAAACTCTAAGCTCGTCAATTTTGTCGCGCTTAGCATTTGTTTGACTTTTACTATTAAAAGCAATAACTAAAATGAATATTATGTAAATGTATTTTTTCATTATAATTCATCTATTATATCATCAATATCACTGTCAGATATAATACTATCATTTTTTGATTTCTTCTTGTCGTTAGTTAATTGATTATTTAGAGATTTTATGTTTACCAATTCGATAATTTGTTCTTCATCGAAGTTTGAAATGGTTTTAGCATTATTTAAAATTTCTTGTTTTTCTAAGCAAGCTAGTGTTTTACAATCGCCAGAAATTGAATTTTGTAATGATTGTTTTGGATATAAAATCCAGATAGAAAAAATTATTACAAGTATACTAAATGAGAATGCCATTTTTTTACTGAAAACGAATTCATAAATGGTGTTAAAAATGCTAGGTTGGGTTTTATGACATTTATCTTTAATTGTTTCGATAACATCTTCAAAATAGTTTGGCGGCGTTACAAATGCTGAATCTTTATTGATGTTGTTTAAAATTGGAAATTGATTTAATTCATCCGTTAGTTCTATTTTATGACATAATTTTTTTTCAAATTCGAAATTGTATGTTTCATTAGTTGGGAGATTAATTTTTGATTTAAGTGATTGTAAGTTTGTAAATTCAGCTATTTCGGCATTAATCTCAAGTGTTTCAATCAGGGTATTAAAGTATGCTGTTGGAGTTTTAAAATTATTTATTTTACTAATAGTACTTAGAATTTTGAATTCAGAAAGTTCGGCTTCTAGCTCTAATTTAGAAAATAGTTTGTGTTCAAAAGACTCAAAATAATTTTCAGGTAAACCAAATGATGAATTACCATTTTTGTTAAATGGTAGTTTTGGTTCTTCATTAAAATTATTTGAGTTTGTATTCATTTATTGTTTAGATGTTGATTTTGGTAAAAGGTTTAATTGGTGGTTAAATATTCTTCAATTTTTTTTGCCGCTATATGGTATGAGGCTTTTAAGGCCCCTACAGATGTTTCTAAGATATTTGACATTTCTTCGTAGGGCATTTCATCATAATACCTCATATTAAATACTAAACGTTGTTTTTCGGGTAGTGTTAATATGGCTTTTTGCAGTTTAAGTTGAATTTCATCTCCACTAAAAAAAGTATCGCTTTCAAGTGATTTAGATAATTGGTATTCTATTGGATGAATTGATGTAGTGTTATTTTTTTGTTTTTGTTTTAGAAATGTTAACGCCTCATTGGTGGCAATCCTATAAAGCCAGGTATATAATTGAGATTCTTCTTTAAAATTGGCTAGTCCTTTCCAAGTTTTAATAAATGTATTTTGTAAAACATCATCAGTGTCATCATGGCTAATTACAATTTTTCTAATATGCCAATATAGTTTTTGTTGATATTTTTGAATTAAGTAGTGCAACGACATGTTGCGCGATGGCTCATCGCGGTATAAGTTCAATATTTCCTCATCGGAATAATGTTGCATAAATTATAAATGGTTTCATCCTTTTGACATGAAAAATGGCCAAAGGTTTAATTCTATACGAAAATTATTTAGTTTTAGACAAAATAGCTTCGCATTCTGCTAATTTGGAAGTGGCAAAAGCGTCACCAGGTTTAACTTTTAAAGCTTCTTCATAAGCTTTTTTTGCCTCTGCATATCGTTTTTGCTTTAAATAATCATTTGCTTTGGTAATATTATCTTTATAAGGATTTGCTCCAAGAACTTGTGGCACTTTATATTTACTATCGCCTTTAGTTTGGCTACTTTGATTAGATTCGGAATTTGTAGTAGTTGGTTTGGTGTTTTCTAATTTAGTATTTTCAACAGGTTTAGTTGCTTTGGTTGCAACTGTATTTTGTTTTGCTGAGGTTTGCGTTTCTTTGGTAGCTTTATCTTTAGCTAGTTTTTCTTTGGCTATTTTATCTTTTTCTGCCTTTTCTTTAGCTTTTTTTATTGCCTCTTGTTCTTTAGCTAATTTATTAGCAGCTTCTTTTTCTTTGTTAACTTTGTCAAGTGAGTCTTTGGCTAGTTTGTTTTTTTGCGCATCAATTAGCTTTTGAGATTGAGAAATTTTATCTAAGGAATCTTTTTTAGATTTTTCTTTTAAAGCTTCTGCATTTTTTTTAGCATCGTCTTCTGATTTTTTAAAACAAATATCTGTTTTGAGTAATTGTTCTTTAGGGTAAATTTCATTAGAAATGGTTTCAATTGCTTTATTATACAGCGATTTAGCTAAGGGGCAATCTGGTTTTTCTAAGGCTTCATTTCCTTGTTTGTTATAATTACAAAATTTTTGAATTAATTCATTTTCTTTTTCTGCAATATTTGTCACAATATTAATTCCATTGTCAGTAACCACATCATCCTTATTAAAATTTTTAAGTTTTGGTTCATATCTTACAAAAACAAGTGGTTGCTTCAATCCAGAGTAATCAATACCTTGAAATGGTTTTGCCATTACAAAACCTCCAATACCAAAAGAAGGATTGTATTTTTCATTAAAAATATTATCAGGAACATTAAAAGTTGAAACAGAAAAACGTTTTGTATTACATTCAGGGTAAGAAACCTCTAGAATATAATCCCCATTTGGCGGTACATCAATAACAAAAGCACCATCAGCATCACTAACTATTTGGTTAACTATTGTGTTTCCTTTGTAAAGAATTATTTTTGCTCCAGGTAATGGCTCTTGTATTTCCTGAGATTTAGTTGTTAATTTCCAAGTTCTTAAATCAACTGTGCTTCTTAGTTTTAGATTCCACGTTTGTGAAAATATTTTATTTTGTAAAGAACTTATTAAAATAAGTATAACGATTAAATTTTTCATTTTTTTATAATGTCATTAAAAATTAATTTTATTGCTTCGTATGGGTTAATTTGATTCTTTTCAACTAATGATTCAAATTGGTTAATTTGGTTTTTTACAAGTTCATTAGCATAAAAATTTTCTATTATTTTATCGTTAATTGCTTGATGAAACCATTGTTTATTTTGTTGTTCTCTTTTTAAATTAAAGTAATTGTTTATGGTTGTGTGGTTTTTATATTTATCAATCATTGCAACAATTTCATTGATGCCTTTATTTTCAACGCTCGAACAAACATGTGCTTCAGGGATCCAATTACTAATTGTAGGCGGGAATAAATGTAACGCATTAGCATATTCTGCTCTTGCTAACTTTGCTTTTTCAAAATTAGCACCGTCGGCTTTTGTGATGATAATAGCATCTGCCATTTCCATAATACCTCTTTTTATTCCTTGTAATTCATCACCAGCGCCTGCAAGCATTAATAAAAGAAAAAAATCGGTAAGTTCATGCACTAAGGTTTCGCTTTGGCCAACACCCACTGTTTCAACAAGTATATAATTATAGCCAGCGGCTTCGCATATTATAATACTTTCGCGAGTTTTTTTTGTTATTCCTCCTAAGCTTCCAGAGCTTGGAGACGGCCTAATAAACGCTGATGGATGAATAGAAAGCTTTTCCATTCGGGTTTTATCTCCTAATATACTGCCCTTAGAAATTTGACTACTTGGATCAACAGCTAATACAGCGAGTTTATTATTTTGATTAACAATCTCTAATCCAAAACTTTCAATAAAAGTGCTTTTACCTACGCCAGGAACACCTGTAATTCCTATTCTTATTGAATTGCCACTGTATTTTAAAATTGAATTAATTATTTCTTGTGCTTTTTCTTGATGCTTAAGATTTGTAGATTCTACCAAGGTGATAGCCTTACTAATATAGCTAATGTTGGATTCTAGAATTCCATCAATATATTGATTAATATTTATTTCTTTTTGCATTTATTTTAATACGTAAAGTATGGTAAAATTAAATTCAGCTTTTCTTTATTAAAGATACCTAATTCAATGATATCTTTTTCTGTTAATTTTCCATGTTTAAATCTATAATTGTAAATAGCTTGTGCCGTTTGAAAATTAAGATAAGGATGTTTTCTTAATGAATTTAAATCAATGCTATTTATTGGTATTGTTGAAATTTTAGATTTATCAATTTGTATTTGTGGTGTTATGATTAAGAATAAACTATCGGTCATTCCATAAATGTCTTTTAACTGATTTATTGTATGGAAACCACCTAGCATATTTCTGTATTTTATAATGCGTTTAGTGAAAGCTGGTCCAATGCCTTTAATGTTTAGTATTTGTAAGCTATCGGCAGAGTTTAATTCGGTTATGTGTTTTTCATTTTTTTCACTAAAGGTTTTAGGTTTATTGAATGTTTTTGCTTCTTGTTTATTATCAGTAATTAAAATATATGATTCCAATTCCTTATATTGATTTTCTGATAAGCCATACAATTTTTTTAAATCTGATGGTTTGTAGAATTTACCACCTTTATTTCTGAAGTTATCTAATGTTGAAATCAGTTTTTTTGAAAGTCCTAATTTTAAGCCTTCTTGGAGAGTTATAGTATTTGGGTCAAATATAAAAAGCTCTTTTTTTATTTTACTATAATTAGTTTTTTTCTCGTTAATAAAAATTGATTTTGTCTTAAAAGAAATTGTATCAGCTGTGTTTTTTTGAGTTTTTAAAGTAATATTATCAAACGAAATTTTGGAATTGTTTTTTAAAACATAAGGAAGTAGTAATTTAATTATTAATAAAGTAATAAGAATAATCAATAGAATAAAAACCCCGTCTCTTTCTTGTTTAAAAAAAAAAAAAAAAT
>ERZ724520.743-NODE-743-length-17312-cov-8.215507_pt1 | contig 17312 bp, 12 predicted proteins | sample MGYA00376053_ERZ724520 | MGnify/ENA primary metagenome ERZ724520 (study PRJEB28724, sample SAMN07190886) | activated sludge metagenome | isolation source: activated sludge of sewage treatment plant in Hong Hong | place: USA: Christiansburg, Virginia | collected...
TATTGCAGTGCACGCAGCAGGGCTTGGGTGTTGGCCATCGCAACTTCGGCCTGGCTGAAACCCACACAACCGGCCTGCGTCAGGTGCAGCATTTCGGTCAGCACCTCGCCCTCCAGGTTGCGGGTCAAGGCGCCCAGCGGGAACAGGCGCGCCAACTTCAGCATCTCGGCACGGTGGCGCAACATCTCAACCAGGCCGGCTTCGTCCAGCACCGGCTCGGTGTCCGGCGGGCAAACCACGCTGGTGACCCCCCCCGCCACAGCCGCGGCCATTTCCGAGGCCAGCATGCCTTCGTGCTCATGCCCCGGCTCGCGCAGGCGCACCGCCAGATCGACCAGACCGGGCATCACGATGCAGCCGGTGGCGTCAATGGTGGTGTCGGGGTGAAAATCAGGCGCTATATTTTTAATAGCTACTACCGCAGTATCCACGAGGGCTAGGTCAGCTTTTTCATCATAGCCGCTAGCGGGATCGATGACCCGACCGCCCTTGATCAGTGTTTTCATACTTGTTCTTTCACAAAAAGCCGACGTGAGCGCCGCCGGGCCGCCCCAAGGCGCGAGGGCCCCCGCGGGGGTGGGCAGCGACCCGCGCAGCGGCGGAGCGTGGGGGCAACATGTTCAAGCTTCATTGCCCGCAACGATGCTCATGACGGCCATGCGTACGGCGATGCCGAATGTGACTTGCGGCAGGATTACGCTTTGCTTGCCATCCACCACGGCGGAGTCAATCTCGACGCCGCGGTTGATCGGTCCGGGGTGCATGACGATGGCGTCCGGCTTGGCCAGTTGCAGCTTCTCGGGGGTGAGGCCGTAACTCTTGAAAAATTCGTGCATGGAGGGCAGCAGTGCGCCGCTCATGCGCTCGTTTTGCAGGCGCAGCATGATGATGACGTCGCAGTCCTTGATGCCCTCTTCCAGCGTGTGGCAGACGCGCACGCCCATTTGCGCCAGGTCCGACGGCACCAAGGTCTTGGGGCCGACCACACGCACCTCGGCGCAGCCCAGTGTGGTCAGTGCATGGATGTCGGAGCGGGCCACCCGCGAATGCAGCACGTCGCCGACGATGGCCACCGTGAGGTTGGAAAAGTCCTTCTTGTAGTGCCGGATCGTGAACATGTCCAGCAGGCCCTGCGTGGGGTGGGCGTGGCGGCCGTCACCGGCATTGATCACGTGCACATGGGGCGCCACATGCTGGGCGATCAGGTAAGGCGCGCCAGATTCGCTGTGACGCACGACGAACATGTCGGCGGCCATGGCGCTCAGGTTGGCAATGGTGTCCAGCAACGATTCGCCCTTGGATGCGCTGGAGCGCGCAATGTCGAGGTTAATCACGTCAGCCGACAGGCGCTTGGCGGCGATCTCAAACGTGGTTCGGGTGCGGGTGCTGTTCTCGAAGAACAGGTTGAAGACACTTTTGCCGCGCAGCAGCGGTACTTTTTTTACTTCCCGATCATTGACCGAAACGAAGTTGGCCGCTGTGTCCAGGATGTGCGTCAGTATGCTTTTGGGCAGGCCTTCGACCGACAACAGGTGCACCAGTTCACCGTGCTGGTTGAGTTGGGGGTTACGTTTGTAGAGCATGTTAAGCCTTCCGCAGGGCCGCCCCAAGGGAGGCTTGCGCCACCTTGGGGGGCAGTGAATACACGCAGTGGTGAACGCGGGGGCTCATCATGCTTTTGCCTTCACGTCAAAGCTAAAGACGCCGGCGTCGCTTCGGGCCAAAGCGAGCGACTGGTTGGGCGCCAGCGCGACACGCGCGGCAGCAAAGTCGGCCTGCACAGGCAGCTCGCGTCCGCCGCGGTCAACCAGCACGGCGAGTTTGACGCTGGCCGGGCGGCCATAGTCAAAGAGTTCGTTGATGACGGCGCGCAGGGTGCGCCCAGTAAACAGCACATCGTCCAGGATCAAGATATCCGCGCCGTTGACGTCGAAGGGCAACACGGTCTGGCCACCACTGGAGAGCCCGCGTTGGGCAAAGTCGTCGCGGTGCATGACCGACGAAATTTTGCCAGCTTGGCCGGGCAGGTTCATGTCCTTTTGCAGGCGCTCGGCCAGCCAGGCGCCGCCGGAGGTGATGCCGACCAAACGGGTATTTGCGCCACCGATTTGTTGCACACCCCGCAATAGTTCGCGGTACAACGCCTCTGCATCAAGCAGCAGCGCCCCCACGCTCGTTAATGTACTCACGGCAAACTCCTTAAGAACTGTTCCAAAATAATGCAGGCTGAAGCGGCATCGGCGTCTTTGGCACCGCTGGCCAGGGCCTCGGTGGTGCTGTAACGCTCGTCCACCTCAAACACCGGCAGCTTGAAGCGACCGTGCAACTGGCGGCCAAATTTCTTGGCCCTTACCGTGTTCTCTTGGGCGGCGCCATCGGGATGGTAGGGCACGCCTATGACCAACGCGTCGGGTTGCCATTCCTTGAGGTGTTTTTCGATGTGGGCGAAACGCGCGTCACCTTCTGCGCGCACCGTACCCACCGACTGAGCGGAGCGCAACAGGCGGTTGCCCACCGCAATGCCAGTGCGTTTGAGCCCGAAATCGATGGCCAGAAAGGTGTTGAGATGGGATGGCACGAGCCCCGAAGCGGATGCGGCTGGCCCCTCGATCATGCGTGACCCACCTGCGAAGAAATCATCCAGGACTGCAAGCCCAACAAAGCGAGCGCCTTGTCATAACGCTGCTCCACCGGGGTGTCAAAAATGACAGACCGGTCTGCATTTACGGTCAGCCAGCTGTTCTCGCCGAGTTCGGTCTCCAATTGGCCTTCACCCCAGGCAGAATACCCGAGCGACACCAAAACCTTGCGTGGACCCAACCCGGTCGCCAGGGCCTCCAGGACGTCCTTGGACGTTGTCATTTCCAAGCCGCCTGGAATCACCATGCTGGATGCGTAAGGGACCTTTTCAGCTTGATCAGCGTCGGCAACAAGGGAATCGTGGAGCACAAAACCACGCTCGACCTGAAGTGGTCCCCCGTGAAAAACCGGCGCATCGGTCAGATCGTGGCGGTTCAGGGCCAGTTCCACCTTACCGAACAAAGCCACCATCGTGATGTCGGCGGGCTTGTTGATGACCAGTCCCAGGGCACCACGCGGCGTGTGCTCACAAACATACACCACGCTCTTGGAGAATATCGCATCCTCCAATCCGGGCATTGCGATTAAAAAGTGGTTTGTGAGATCAATGGATGCAAAATCGCCAGACATCGTCAGATTTTAGCGGCTGCCATGGATATGAAATTTGAAACGGGCCTGGTTTGGTTTCGACGCGATTTGCGCGTCCACGACAATGCGGCACTGAGCACTGCTTTGCAGTCGTGTCAACACGTGCACTGCGTTTTTGTCTTCGATCGGGACATTCTGGACAGTCTTCCACGCTGTGACCGACGGGTCGAATTCATCCGCGAATCGCTGGTTGAATTGGATGTTGACTTGCGCTCACTCGCGGGCAAGTCTGGCGCTGGCTTGATCGTGCGCCACGGATTTGCAGTCGACGAAATTCCTGCACTTGCCAATACGCTCGGTGCGCAGGCCGTTTTTGCGGCAAAAGACTATGAACCCCACGCTGCCATTCGGGACGCGGAGGTGAAGTCCCGCCTGGCGCAAAGCCAGACTGCACTGTTGACCGTCAAAGACCATGTGATTTTTGAGTGCCGAGAGGTGTTGACACAAACCGGCAAGCCCTACGGCGTGTTTACACCGTATTTGCGCGCCTGGCTCCTGCGCTTGGGAGATACGCCGCCGATTCAGCACCTATGTGAGCCAGTTACCGGGGTGTTGGCAGAGCGCCCAGTACCGTTTGCAGGGCCGGTACCCAGCCTAGAATCCATGGTTTTTGAACCGACGAATCTTCGGACATTGGGAATTGTCCCTGGAGCCAAGGGTGCGGCGCGCCTGATCGAGGACTTCTGGGAGCGCATGGACGACTACGACCAGACGCGGAATTTCCCCTCGGTCAAAGGCCCGAGCTACCTTGGGGTACACCTTCGCTTTGGCACGGTCTCCATTCGACAACTGGTGGGCCTGGCTTTGCAGCGCAAACTTGCCGGCAGCGCCGGTGCCGCGGTCTGGTTGGCCGAACTGGTGTGGCGCGATTTCTATTTCCAGATCCTGTCCAACTTCCCGTTTGTGGCTCACAACGCCTTCAAGTGTGAATACGACCAGATCACGTGGGAACAGGGTGAGCGTGCGAAAGCCTTGTTCTCAGCGTGGTGTCAGGGCGCGACGGGTTACCCGATTGTGGACGCTGCCATGATGCAGCTCAACCAGAGTGGCTACATGCACAACCGGCTGCGCATGGTCGCTGGTAGTTTCCTGGTCAAACACCTTGGCATTGACTGGCGCTGGGGAGAGCGCTACTTCGCAGAAAAGCTCAACGACTTTGATCTGTCCGCCAATAATGGTGGCTGGCAGTGGGTCAGCTCCAGTGGCTGTGACGCGCAGCCGTACTTCCGCATCTTCAACCCCGTCACGCAAAGTGAAAAATTCGATACCAATGCCAAGTTCATCAAACGGTACCTTCCCCAACTTGCGGGTCTAGGCGCCAAGGCCATCCATGCGCCTTGGTTGGCCAAGTCGGTCGAATTGACCGCTGCCGGATTAACGCTGGGACGCGATTACCCTCACCCTATCGTTGACCACGCCACCGCGCGCGCGCTCACACTGCAGCGCTACGGCGTGGTACGCAAGGCGGCCCCTCACGCCTCGGCTGCCGCGGAACAATAGCTGCGCACCAGGCCCAGCAATTCGTCTTCCGAATAGGGTTTTCCGAGGTAGTGGTCGACACCCAGCTCTTTGGCGTGTTCGCGGTGTTTACCGGCAATACGCGACGTGATCATGATGATGGGCAAATCACGAAGTTGTGCATCCGCGCGGATATTTCTGGCCAAATCAAAACCATCCATGCGTGGCATTTCGATATCGGACAAGACGACCGTTGGCTTTTCTTCCTGTAGTTTCTCCAGAGCATCCAATCCGTCCGATGCAAGGGTCACGCGGTAGCCTTCGCGCTTGAGCAAACGCTGCGTAACACGACGGACCGTAATGGAATCATCGACAACCAGGATCAACGGAACGAGATTGACAACACTCACCGCCGCCGCGGGCGTTGTGCTGTCTGCCGCCTGGACAGCGGCCAAATCCGCACGCTTGGTCATCTGGCGAGCCTGTTCGCCAAACACGGCGGCCAACGCGACCGGGTTGTAAATAAGCGCTACGGCACCGGAAGCGAGCACCGAGACCCCTGCCAAACCAGGTAATTGTGCCAACTGGGGACCAAGATTCTTGACCACCACTTCTCGGTTTCCCAACACCTCGTCAACATGCAGGGCCAGACGCTGACCCGCACTTCGGAAGATGGCTACCGATCTGGTCTTTCCAAAGGCTTCATTGCTATGGGCAGAAACCTGCAGCAAAGCACCGGCCCAGAAAAACGGCAAGGTTTGTCCACCAATGTCGAAGCCATCCTGACGGTAGGCCTGCTCCAGTGTCGCGGCCGGTGTACGCAAAACTGTCTCGACCAGTCCGGAGGGAACGCCAATGGTGAAATCGCCCACACGCAGCATCACCACCTGCGTGACCGCTGTCGTCAAGGGCAGGATGAGCTTGAAGGTGGTCCCCCTGTGCTGCTCGGTTGTGGTCTCAATGCGCCCCCCCATCGCGTTCACTTCGGAACGCACAATATCCATGCCGATGCCGCGCCCAGACAATTCGGTGATCTGTTCAGCGGTTGAAAATCCGGGCATGAAGAGCAAATTGGCAGCTTCGTCCTCACTCAACACATCGTCGGCTCCTAACACACCACTTGCAATCGCTTTGGCGCGGATCTTGTCGAGGTGCAAACCGCCTCCGTCATCACTGAAGGAGACAGATACGTCGTTGCTTTCTTGACTGATGCGAATCGTGATGGTTCCTACCGCCGGCTTTCCTGCTTGGGACCGTTCAGCAGCACTTTCGATACCATGCCCAACGCAATTGCGTAACATGTGCTCGAAGGCCGGACCCATGCGTTCCAGCACACCGCGGTCCATTTCGATGGAGCCCCCTGTGATATCCAGCTTGACGAGCTTGCCAGCGTCCTTTGCCGCTTGACGAACCACGCCATACAGACGCTCGGAAATACTCTCAAATTCGACCATGCGCGTACGCAGAAGGTCGCGTTGCAATTCACGCGCCTGGCGCCCTTGGGCAATCAGGTCGTCCTCGGCCCCTTCAATGGACCGTTGTAAATTGCGCTGCACGGTGGCCACGTCGTGTACCGACTCGGCCATCATCCGCGTAAGTTCCTGAACCCGGGTGAAACGGTCGAATTCAAGCGGGTCAAAAGCTTGTGCTGAGTCCTTGGTTTGCGCCAAACGAGACTGCATCTGCGACTCGGACTGCAGTTCGATGTCGCGCAACTGGTGCCGCAAGCGGTCCAAATTCCCGGTCAAATCACCCAGTGATGAACGCAACTGGGTCAGTCGCGCCTCCATCCGTGCGCGAGAAATCATCACTTCGCCAGCCTGGTTGACCAAACGATCCAAGAGTTGCGAGCGTACCCGAACCGACTGGCTAACAACTTGGCGCACCGGCGCGACCGGCATGCCGCGCGGCGACACCCTGACCGGCACGCGCGCAGGTGCAGCAACCGGCATGACAACAGGTACAGAATCCCCGTCAACTTGAGACACCGGTTGAGTTGCAACAACAGTCGGAGTCTCAGCGACAGCGACCAGTGCTGTGACCATTGGCTCGTCTTGAACAGGTTCCTTGCCCAAACGATCAAAGGTGGCCTGAAGGGTATCAAACCGTATTAACAGGGGTTCGAGTTGCACAGATTGCACATGCTCGGTACCAATCTGTTCAATACTGGATTCCATGTGGTGGGACATTTCCCCCAGCCGCATCGCACCGGCCAAACGCGCACTTCCCTTTAGGGTGTGCAACACGCGAAGGACTTCGGTTCGAGCACCCAGGAAGTCGGGACGTGCGACCCACTGCCGCAACGCAGCGCCCAATTGCGGCATCAGTTCCAAGGCCTCTTCTTCAAAGATTGGGAACAGGTCTTCGTCAAGTTGGTCGACAGCGTCGATATCGTCGTCTTGCGCTTGCGCAATGTTCAGCGGCGCAGCGACGATGGCCAACGGTGCGGCAATTGGCATATCCACCGCCGTCGGTGCGGTCGATAGATCCTCTTCGGGCGCAACGGTCTCAACCGCAACTGAATCCTCGAAGACTTCTTCTTCAAGTATGGAGATGTCGTCATCCAGCGCATCAGCGATGGAATCGATGGTTGGTGCCGGGAACTCGGTTTCGATGATTTGCTGCAAGGCGACCAGAATGTTCGCATCTGGCTCTTTCAGGAAGCCGGCAGCGAACTGGTGGAGCAAACGCCGAATGTCTTCCGCGGCGTTGGTAAAAACCAAGGCTTGTTCGGATGTTCCCTGGCGGTGCAACTGCACATGCTGCAAGGCATGCTCAAGCGAGCGCGCCATATCCGACAGGGCAACAAAACCCACAGTCGCGGAACTACCCAATAGTGAGTGCGCCAGTGTGACAAGGGAATCTGGCAGTGGCCGTTGCAATTCCATGGCCCACTCGCTCAATTCGACCTGCAATCGTCGCGACCACTCATCCGCTTCATTCAAGTAGACGTTGTAGAGCGGGATACTCAGTCTAAGGCTCCCTATTACTTTGACCTGCTCATCGTCTTCTACTGATGCCTCAACCGCTTCCAGAATTGGCTCGTCCTCATTAACCACTACCGAAAGCTCCAGCGACGGCGCTTCGGTCGCGCGCTCGGATTCTTCCGCGGGCACCTCACCAGTCCCTGCAGATACAAAATCGGAAGTCCAATCCAATTCGGAGTCCACGGGCTCTGGAGCAACTTCCGCAGGCACACCGAGTGACGTGTCTGACTCATCACGGTCCGACACAAGCCCGACCACTGCCGGAATTTCTCCAGCCGGCACCACCTCGACCACCAAGTCTTCAGGAATCGCCTCGTCGGAGGGCAGCGAAAAATCTTCCGTCAGATCCAGCTCCGCCACAGAATCGTCCTGCAGAGACGCCAGCGTCTCCACAGGCTCGGGCAAGGGCGCTGGTTGCGCTGCCTCGACCATTTCGCCCAAATCCAAGACTTCCGATTGACCAAGTTCCAAGTCAGGCGTCACAAGAACTGCAATTTCGGCTTCGGCTTCGGGTTCAGTCGTATCACCAAACTCGGACGTGATCTCTGGCTCGGCAAGAACTTCAGGTCCGGGAGTCGGTTCTACCGCAAGTGCCGCCGGTGCCTGACCGAAGTCAAAATCTCCAAAATCGATTTCAGTGACTTCGGTTGCGGTCTGGAAGGCATCGGCAGCTTGGCGCGCTTCGTCTGCCTGGAAGGCCTGCGTGGATTCGAACCCAAAAGTTTGTGTAGCGGCGAAATCTGGGCGTGCTTGATCAGCGTCTGTTTCCTGTGCGACAGCTGTCGGCGACGGCTCAAGAGGCAGGTCATCAGGGGACTGAGTGAGCGCGAGTTCCGCGCGTGGCGCCACAGACTCAGCTGCTGGCAACGCCGACTCAGGTGCGATGGACGGCTGAGGCGATGCTGGGCCAGCGGGTATTTGCAGAGGTACCCATCGCCCTTGGAGGCGCAAACCATCCGACGCCCGTCGGAACTCTTGCGCATTCCATGGCACCGCCGATTGACTGGCAATATCTTCTACCCAAAGCCCAAATGCTTGCATGGCCGACCGAGACGCCTCGATCAAATCAGCGCTGGCAGGCCGCTGCTCGGCAAGCCAGTTATTGAGCAACTGCTCGAACGACCAGGCTGCTTCGCCAAACTCGTTAAGACCCACCATGCGAGAGCTGCCTTTGAGGGTGTGGAATGCACGCCGCAAAGTGGTTTGTTCAGCGAGGTTGGAAGGGTCTTCAGCCAATGCCTTGGAAGCAATGAGTCCGTTTTGCACCACCTCACGGGCTTCTTCCAAAAAGATGTCAATCAACTCCGCTTCATCGTCTGACAGATCAACGGCTGGCGCTGGCGCAGGAGCCACAACTTGCACTGCAACAGGTTTGGTGGCAGGCAAGCTTTCCGAAATCTCGAGATCAAGGTGTTGCGCTTCGCCCGGTTCAGTGGGCTGAGCACCTGAGGCCGCTTTCGGTGTTGGCGCTTCGTCCAGAACCAGTTCAGGTTCATGAGAAGTAACACGTTCACGCCCCATCAGGGGCTTGAACTCTCCAAGATCCTCATCGTACACAAACAGCTGCTTCGCCAGCGCCCGCTGGTAGCTAAGCATGTCGATCAGAAACCCCATGGCGCCAAGGCTATTACCCAGCTTTTCAAATATGCCTGTTCTCGCCGTGGCCTCATCGATATCGTCGACCAAGAACTGCTCAACGCTGCTGCGCATGCGCAGCGCTGCCAAAGAAGGTTGTTCCAGACCCAAAACCGAAAACACGCCGCGCATTTGCGCCAATTGACTTGGCACCTCTCGCAGAGGCGCTTTGTCTTGAGGATTCCTGAAAAACTGATCCAAGGATCTTTCAACTTCAGCGAGGGATGATCGCAACTCGTCAACCACGCTACCCATGGTCTGTCGGTCGCTCACCCGGCGATAAAGTTCCTCCATCCATGTTTCCAGAGGCTCAGGTTGTCCGCCCGCGCTGACATGTTCCAAGCGCTGGGCCAGTCGTTCACTGCGCTCAGCCATGTTGGACTCGGTCGGATCCAAGTCGTCGTAGGCTGCTTCGAGGTATAGGATGGACGTGGCGACTTCCATCGCAACCGGTGCTGCGGGGGCACCGCCGGACCGAACTGTTGTGTCGATCGCCCGCACCAACGCACGGCCGAGATCACCACTTTCGGGGTGCAGCTTGACAATTGACTCTGCCACTGCGCCAAATTGTTCTGTAGCTACCTTTAGTCGATTGGTGTCTCCACCAGCCAAGGCCGACCAAGTCTCTGCAGCGGCAGCGATGCGTTTTCGCGCCAAGACCATCAGCGCCGGGTCAAAACGTCCAAACTGCTCAACCTCATACTGAACCGGCTTGCTGCGTGCCAAGCCATAAACTTTGCGAACTGCCCTCAAAGCCGGCGCTTCTTGCCCTTCTTTCGGGACGGAGATCGAACAAAAGAAGACCAGTTCATGCGCCAACCGATCAGAGATACTCAGATCACCGCGAGCCAAACTAGCGTATTGGCGCAAGACCTTGGATGCAGCACGTTTTGTGAATACGTCGACCGGACAAACCCCAAATGCAAGACCTTCAAAAAAACCCGCGCAAATCATCCAAAAAGTACGCGCTTCCGTAGCCAACTGGCCGGCTGCCAGCCCTGCGCTCTGCTCACCCAAACGTCGCGCGGACTTGGCATCCCCAGTGCGCATAACCTGGAGGATTGCTTGATCCATTTGACCCCGCAGGCCAGGTGTGAAGGTCAGTGCTGACTGACCTGACAGCGGAGCGATATCGAGCCATCGCCACTCGACCGGCCACAAATCTGCCGGGTGGGCCTGGTCGCCACCAGCCAACTCTGCAATGGCCCGGTATTGCGGAAATAGTGCCACGGATGACGCGCTTTTGCCTTTAAGAACACCCTCCAGATACTCAGTGAGCGCAAAACTGGCACGTTCTACCTTGTTCGCAGCATCGTCACTGCACAGCTCCGGTCGCTGGACAAATTTCTGGGCCAACCCCTCCATGACCCGCAGCATTTTTGCGGGTGCTCCCAAGCCCACCATTTCCAACGCACCAACGGCTTGGTGCAATTGCTGTCTGGCGATTCGAAGGTGGCTTGCATCGACTTCAGCAAGGTTGGAGCCTCGCGCCATCTCAGCATCACGTACAAAGCGCTTTAACGCTTTGGTTGCGCCGTCCAAAGATTTGCGCAGTTCATCCAGAACCCAGGCCAAGGGACCGAGATCACTGGCCGCCAGTTCATTGTCGCCGGGAGCGGCAGGATTCGATGACATGGGTTCGGGATCTCCTGGGAACTCTATTCGGTGGGGGACGCGACCGGGTCCGCGATTAGGCGATCTTGAAGCGCGAAACCGACTGACGCAGCTCTTCCGCCATGCGTGACAATTCACGCACCTGGGTCGCCGTAACACGCGTACCTTCTCCGGTCTGTTCAGTCACCGCAAAAATGTGCTGAATATTGTCGGCCACCACATTGGCCAGACCGGCTTCTCGCGATGCGGAACTGGAAATCTGCTCAATCAGGTCGGCCACCTGCCGCGACACGCGGTCAATCTCGGTCAGCGCCGTACCGGCGTTATCGGACAGTTTCGCTCCTTCAACCACACCTTGTGTGGACCGCTCCATAGCGCCGATCGCATCCTGTGTATCCGTCTGAATCGCCTTCACCAGCGCCGAGATCTGGCGTGTTGCGTCTGCAGAGCGTTCAGCCAACCGCTGCACCTCTTCCGCAACCACTGAGAAGCCGCGGCCCGCTTCGCCAGCACTCGCTGCCTGGATAGCAGCGTTCAAAGCCAGAACGTTGGTCTGTTCGGTAATGTCCGAGATCAGCTCGGTAATTTCGCCAATCTCCTGGGACGACTCGCCCAGTCGCTTGATGCGCTTGGACGTTTCCTGGATCTGGTCACGGATGGAGTTCATACCGCCGATGGCATCCTGCACCGCCTTCAGGCCGGATTCTGCGGCCTGCAGGGACTGGCGTGCAACGGTCGCCGATTCCTGCGCTTGCGCGGACACTTCGTTAATGCGACCCGCCATATCCACAACGGATCGGCCGGTCTCACGGATTTCATGCAATTGTTCGTTGGAGGCCGCCAGCAGTTCGGTCGAAGTAGCATCCACATCGGCCGTCGTCTGCGCAACTCGAGACGCTGTGTTTTGCACGTTGGAAACCAATGAGCGCAACTCTTCCACCGTGTAGTTCACCGAGTCAGCAATGGCGCCGGTAATGTCTTCGGTCACAGTTGCCTCTTGGGTCAAATCTCCCTCCGCAACGGTCTGCAACTCATTCATCAAACGCAAAATGGCGGCCTGATTAGCGTCGTTTACCCGCTTGGCTTCATGTTCTTGGCGCTCGGCTTCAATCCGCTGGTCTTCCGCAACCACCTGGCGACGACGACTATCCTGCAACTGAACATAGGATAGACCCCCAGCGCAAGTCAGCGCAAAGGCCGCGGCCAGAACAAGCACTGTTAGCGCCCCGCCACCGATACCGGTCTGACCCGACAACTCGGTCTGCACCTCTTCCAAGTTACGCCGCAGAGGTTCGCTGTCCGCAATAATCGCATCCTGCGCTTCGCGGGCAGACACCAAGCCCTGCAAATTGCCCAAAATCGCGCTGGCCTGAACCCGCGTTTCTTCGTACATAGTGATCAACGCCTCAAGTTGTTCACGGGTCGCTGCATCTTTGGATGCGACCAGCCGCAACTCTTGGCTACCGGTCAGAAGGCCCTGAGAAATTTCCTTGAAAGTATTCAGATCTTTACCCAGCAAGAAGACAGCCTCGGGGCTGACACCTTCCGCCGTCAGGAACTCGTTGGACGACTTGCCAATACGTTGGGTCAGCATCACCAACTGACCCACTGCGGAAATCTCGACCGATGGCGCATTTTGTTGCAACTTCATCGCCAGGATCGTTTCCGCAATTTCAAGCAAGTCGGACGATTGGCGGTTGATCAAGCGCAAGGCGGACCCAATTTGGGTCAAGATTTTTTGCTGACTCATGACGGCCTTCGCGCTTTTTTCAGCACGGTCCACCAAGGGCATGATCTTCTCCAGTTCGGGCGTGTAACTGTCGCCCAACGCCTTTAGGCGAAGCTCGTCATCACTGTTTTGCAGGCCACGCGTCGTCTTGGACAACACGCCGGCACTGTCTGAAACGTCAGGAAAAGCCTGGGCGCTGCCCACCACGGCCTGTGAAACGGATTTGGCCAGTCGCTGTGACTGCATCAGCGCCTGACCCGTGGCGCCCAATTGACGCGCCACGTTTTCCGATTGGTTCAGAGCGTAGAACGTGACCCCCGCCAAAATCAGCAAAGAGGCACCAAGCAAGGTGAATAAGGTGCGCTGCTGTTCAACCACCGTTCGACTGCCCAGACCCGGCAAAGAAACCAGGTCGCCAGCAACGGGATTCGGGGCCTCGGCGTCAGCTGCCGCTGCTTTGCCGATAGACGCCATCGGTGAAACCGGCACCGGTTCGTCATCCTGCACCGTTTCCCCCGCCATGGCATTGGAAGACTCTTCCGGCATGGCAAGACTAAGTCGGGAATCCAGCTCTGACTCCGACGGTTTTTTGGCAAAAATGTTTTTCAGTTTTTCGACGACGGACATAATAAAGCCTTACGGAAGGTCTAAGCGCTGATGCTCAAAAATTGAGGGGTTTGGGACAAAATACGCAAATCGATTTCCTGCCACCGCTCCCCAGCAGTGTCCAGAAACTGGTTACCAAAATAGGGCGGTGAAGTCGGGTCAGGGGGCGATGACGAGGCAAACCCGTCAGTCCCGCGCAACCCCAAGAGACCATCAACTTGCAACGCACAGTTGACTTCTAAGGCAATGTTCAATGTCACGACGGTGGGGTCCTGTGCTGGAGGCTCCAATCTTGCGCCGCCGCCATCTTCCGCCAAAAAGGCGGCCAAATCCACCACCCCATACAGACCACCGCGAATATTCAGTACACCGCGAAACCAAGCGCGGGAATAGGGAACCGGCTGTAAGCTGGTCAATGGAAAAATCTCGCCAGATTGACCCAATGGAAAGAGAAGATTCTTTCCACCGACGCGCAAGGCCAGCCACGCCACGGACATGCCCTCCGTACGGGCAGCCTGCAGGCGACTGGCGAGTCGGGTCTGGAGTTCTCGAAGTGCTTCGCGATTGGCCATGGGATCAGGGAATCAGCCCAGTGCCTTGATTTTGGCAAACAATTCTGCTGCGTCGACCGGTTTGGTGATGTAGTCCTTGGCACCTTGGCGCATGCCCCACACGCGGTCCGTCTCCAGACTTTTGCTGGTGCAAATGAAGATCGGGATATCGGTGTACTCAGGCGTACGATTGATAGCGCGCGTTAGCTGGAATCCGTTTTGGCCCGGCATCACCACGTCCATCAAAATCAGGTCGGGCTTTTCTTCGCTCAAGCGCTTAAAGGCCTCATCGGCATTTTCGGCAGAGCGCACGACGAACCCGTTCTTCTGCAGCAAGTCCGTAAGAAACATGACCTCGGTCTTGGAATCATCAACGATGAGTACTTTATGAATTGGCATTAGTTCGCTCCTTGCATAACTGATCCAAATTGCCGCACCGCTTGCAACAACTGGTCTTTGGTAAAGGGTTTTGTTAAGTAGTCCTGTGCGCCCACCATGCGGCCTCGGGCTTTGTCAAACACACCATCTTTGGAAGACAGCATCACCACGGGCACGCTGGCGTACTTGGTGTTGCGCTTAATGATGGCACAGGTTTGGTATCCGTCCAGGCGGGGCATCAGAATGTCGCAAAAAATGAGTTGCGGCTGGTAATCGTTGACTTTGGCGAGCGCATCGAACCCATCCTCTGCAAGCATTACCTCATGCCCGCCTTGTTTGAGGAAAATTTCTGCGCTGCGTCGAATAGTGTTGCTGTCATCGATGACCAGAACCCTGACATTGGTTGATGCGGTACTCAAAAAGCATTGCTCCTGATGATTTGCTGCCGGCTAAAACGAGCACACCGGCACTGCACTTTCAAATCTGAACCATTTCGAAGTCTTCCTTGCGCGCTCCGCATTCAGGACATGTCCAATTCATCGGCACTGCCGACCAAAGAGTACCGGGCGCGAGCCCGTGATCGGGTGCTCCAGATGCTTCGTCATAAATCCACCCACAAATCAGGCACATCCAGGTTTTAGTATCGCTCACAGCTTAAAGGGCCTTCGAATAGAATGCAAGGATTGTATAGAAGCAACACTGGCAAAACGCTTGGCGAGAGTCCAATCTTCGCCATTCTGTCTGATGACAAACCCTAAGACAGACCCTTTCATGACGGCAGTTCCCGATCCCGATTTTGGTACCGAAAACGACGACGAGGGTCCTAGTGCCTGTGTCTTGGTTTTCAATGCCAACGACCCCAGCGGTGCCGGCGGTCTGACGGCGGACATCCAGGCAGTCGCGTCGGTGGGGGCACATGCACTGCCCATCATGACGGGCGTTTATGTTCGAGACACCGCGGAGATACACGACCACTTCTGCATGGACGATGAAGCTGTCACCGAGCAAGCCCGTGCCATTCTGGAAGACGTGCCCGTGCTCGTCTTCAAGGTCGGATTCGTTGGCTCACCGGAGAACCTCAGCGCCGTTGCCGAATTGGCCTCCGACTATGCTGACATTCCCTTGGTTGCTTACATGCCCGATTTGTCCTGGTGGCAGGAAGACCAGATCGACCTATACCAAGATGCAACCAACGAACTGCTTTTGCCACTGACGACATTGTTGGTTGGAAACCACAGCACGCTGTCACGGTGGCTATTACCTGACTGGAACGCCGATAAGGGCCCCACGGCGCGCGACATCGCCCGGGCGGCCAACGAATTTGGCGTGCCCTACACGCTAGTGACGGGTATCCCGCTGCCAGACCAGTTCATCGACAACGTGTTGTGCACACCAACGGCGGTCCTTTGCTCGAACAAGTTCGAACGATTTGACGCCGTGTTCGCTGGTGCTGGCGATACGCTGTCTGCAGCGATGGCGGCCCTTATCGCGACGGGCACAGAACTCTCCGAGTCCGCCACGGAAGCGTTGGCTTATTTGGACCGCTGCCTTGAAAGCGGCTTTAGACCTGGCATGGGCAATGTGTTACCCGACCGCCTATTCTGGGGCCACCCCGACAGCGACGATCAAGACCCCCAAGAATCTTCTTTTGAAATCTCCCCCAATGACACCCGACACTGACCGCAACCTTCAATTATTCCAACGCGCACAAAAAGTTATTCCCGGCGGTGTCAACTCGCCGGTACGCGCCTTCAAGGCGGTGGGCGGCACACCGCGTTTTGTGTCCCGCGCTCTAGGCCCCCACTTATGGGACGCCAATGGCAAGCGCTATATAGACTACATAGGCTCCTGGGGCCCGATGATTCTGGGTCATGGTCACCCTGCCGTAGTTGAGGCGGTACAACAGGCCGCATTGGACGGCTTTTCGTTTGGCGCCCCGACCGAGCGCGAGGTCGAGCTGGCTGAGGAAATTTTGAGCCTGGTGCCCAGCATGGACATGGTGCGCCTGGTCAGCAGTGGCACCGAAGCCGGCATGAGCGCTATCCGCCTGGCGCGCGGTGCCACCGGGCGCAGCAAAATTTTGAAGTTTGAAGGCTGTTACCACGGACACGCCGATGCGCTGCTGGTTAAGGCCGGTTCTGGCCTGGCCACCTTTGGCAACCCCACCAGCGCCGGTGTACCGGCCGAGGTGGTGCAGCACACGCTGGTGCTGGAGTACAACAACATACAGCAACTGGAAGAAGCCTTTGCATTACATGGGCCAGAGTTGGCATGCCTGATGATCGAGCCGATTGCGGGCAATATGAACTTTGTGCGCGCCTCAGTACCCTTTATGCAGCGCTGCCGCGAGCTATGTACCGAGCATGGCGCGCTGTTTGTATTTGACGAAGTGATGACCGGATTTCGAGTGGCGCTGGGTGGCGCCCAAAGCCTGTACGCCAAAGCAATCCCCGGTTTTGCGCCCGACATCACCGTGTTGGGCAAAGTCATCGGCGGCGGCATGCCTCTGGCGGCCTTTGGCGGCAAGCGCGCCGTTATGGAAATGCTGGCGCCGCTGGGCCCGGTCTACCAGGCGGGCACGCTGTCAGGCAACCCGGTGGCCACCGCCTGCGGCCTGGCTACCTTGCGCGAGATCCGCAAGCCCGGCTTCTACGAAGCGCTGGGCGCCAAGACCCAGAAGTTGACGGCCGGCTTGAAAGGCGCGGCCGATAAGGCCGGTGTGCCCTTCAGCGTGGACAGCGAGGGCGGTATGTTCGGCTTCTTCCTGTTTGATAGCCTGCCGCAAAACTACGCCAAGGTCATGACCACCGACAACAAGCGTTTCAACACCCTGTTCCACGGCATGCTGGAGCGCGGTGTGTACTTTGCGCCTGCCTTGTACGAGGCGGGGTTTGTGAGTGCGGCGCATACGGACGAGGACCTGGCGGAGACCGTACGGGCAGCGGACGCGGTTTTCAAATTGCTATAGTTTTGGGAGCTACTTGCGCAATGTTCACGAGGGCTAGCGTCTAGTTTCATTCATAACAAATGGCAGTCACCTTGTATGCTGGCACCTCGCGCACGGCGGGCGACGTGGCTTGCAATGGGATGGACGCTCCCTCCTTAACGGCATCAAATGTGCCAAAG
>ERZ724520.748-NODE-748-length-17262-cov-7.858313_pt1 | contig 17262 bp, 20 predicted proteins | sample MGYA00376053_ERZ724520 | MGnify/ENA primary metagenome ERZ724520 (study PRJEB28724, sample SAMN07190886) | activated sludge metagenome | isolation source: activated sludge of sewage treatment plant in Hong Hong | place: USA: Christiansburg, Virginia | collected...
AAAATAAAAACTACGAATTAGAAGTTATTAAAGCTACTAAATTCCCTATTGGTGGTTTAGAATTAGAAGAAAACAGAGTTTACCAAAACCATGTGGTTAAAGTTGATGAAGGCGATTGCATATACTTATTTAGTGATGGCTATGCGGATCAATTTGGTGGGCCAAAAGGTAAAAAATTCATGTTAACTAATCTTCAACGATTACTATTAGAAAACCTTAATAACCCAATGGACGTGCAAAAAGAGAAGTTAACCAATGCCTTCTTAGAATGGAAAATTGATGCGGAACAAGTAGACGATGTTTTAGTGATTGGTATAAGGATTTAATCACATTTTTTAATTTTTATCTGTCGTTTTTTTACTTAATTTAGTGCTTTATTTTTTATGAATTAGTTATGTTGCCATTAGCACACAATAATCAAAAATAACATAACTAAACCATATGACCATAAAAAACAATAGTATCTTCATATGAAAAATCAGTACTGTATTATAATGGCCGGTGGTGTTGGAACTCGTTTTTGGCCAATGAGCACCACAGGGCATCCAAAACAATTTCTAGATATCCTTGGAACTGGTAGAACCCTTATTCAGCAAACGTTTGATCGTTTTAAAGAATCGTGTCCTGCACAAAACATATATGTTGTTACTAGCGAATCTTATTTAAATTTAGTTTCTGAGCAATTACCAGAACTTCCTAAAGAAAACATCTTAACCGAGCCTTCTCGTCGAAATACCGCACCTTGTGTGGCTTATGCTTCCTACAAGATTCATCAATTAAATCCAAAAGCTATTACGGTAGTTGCCCCATCCGATCATCTAATTACCAAAGAAGATACTTTTACTAAGGCCATTAAATCTTGTATAGCTAAAGCGAAATCAGAAGATTGTTTAGTAACTCTTGGTATTAAGCCCTCTCGTCCTGATACGGGTTATGGATACATTCAATTTGTGGATTCTCCAGTTGAGGAAAAAGACAAGCGTATGTACAAAGTAAAAACTTTTACAGAAAAACCTGATTTAGATACAGCTAAGTTTTTTATTGAAACTGGCGAATTTCTTTGGAATAGCGGTATTTTTATATGGAGCACCAAAAGTATTATTGATGCTTTTGAAAAACACGATCCAGAATTAGCTTCCTTATTTAAGGAAGGAAATGAATTTTATAATACGCCAAAAGAAAAAGAATTTATTATAAGAGCTTACAACGTTTGTAAAAATGACTCTATTGACTATAGCGTGATGGAGAAAGCTAAAAACGTATATGTTCGTTCTTCGATTATTGGATGGAGCGATTTAGGTACTTGGGGTTCGCTATATGGCCACATTAAACATGATAAAGGCAGCAATGCTTTGGTAGGGAAAAATATTATTCAGTATGGTTGCAAAAACTGTATTGTGCATGTTCCAAAAGATAAATTAGTTGTATTACAAGGTTTAGATGATTATATCGTTGTTGAATCAGATGGCGTTTTAATGGTTTGTAAAAAACAAGATGAGCAACAAATCAGAAATTTTGTAAACGACGTTAAAGTTCAAAAAGGCGATAAGTTCGTTTAAAAAGACTTAAGAGAAAAAAAGACCGAAGAGATTAAAGAGACAATTAATAAAAATTAATATCAAAGTCTGTCAAACTGAGTCTGTCAGTTCGAGCGGAGTCGAGAACCGAAGGGCAAAAACCAAAATGACTTTCATTATCTGAAACACTTCAATTATATGCCTAACGCTCAACAAACAAAAAACCTTAACAAACTAATTATTGTAGCAGCTCTTGGCTACTTTGTAGACATCTACGATTTACTTTTATTTGGAGTAGAAAGAACCGAAAGCTTAAATTCCATTCTTCCTATTCAATATCCAGGTATTTCTGATGCTGTATTAAAAACCTTAAATGGCATTTACGGTAAATTATTGCTAAACTGGCAAATGTTTGGAATGCTCATTGGCGGAGTTTTTTGGGGCATATTAGGCGATAAAAAAGGGCGTCTCTCAGTTTTATTTGGTTCTATTTTAGTGTATTCTATTGCTAATATTTTAAATGGTATGATCGAAAGTACCAATGCTTATATTGTTTTACGTTTTGTGTCGGGTTTTGGTTTAGCAGGCGAATTAGGAGCAGGTATTACCTTAGTAAGCGAAAGTATGAGCAAGGAAAAACGTGGTTACGGAACAATGATTGTAGCTACGGTTGGTGTATTTGGTGCAGTAGTAGCAGGTTTTATGGGAGATGTGATTACTAACTGGAGGTATTCATTTTACTTAGGTGGCGGTATGGGACTAGCATTATTAGTTTTACGTATTGGTGTATTTGAATCTGGTATGTTTGACGCATTAAAAAAAGAAACACACATCAAAAAAGGAAATGTATTGCAATTATTTTCTCATTTACCAAGCCTCAAAAAATACCTCTGTATTATTTTTGTAACTGTTCCTGTTTGGTATGTCATGGGAACCCTAGTTTTATTTTCGCCTGAGTTAAGCGAATTAATGGGACTTCCAGAAAAATCGATCTCTGCTGGTAAATCCATCATGTTTGCGTATGCAGGAATAACCGTTGGCGATATAGCTTCTGGCTTAATTAGTCAATTATTAAAATCTCGTAAAAAAGCATTTGCTGTTTTTTTATCGTTAACCGTTATTGGAGTTATTCTTTACTTTTTATATGGCGGAACTTCCGTTACTGTGTTCTACTCTATTGTGACGTTTATTGGCTTTGCAACAGGTTTTTGGGCCGTATTTATAAGTACCGCCGCCGAATTGTTTGGAACAAATATTCGTGCCACAGCCACTACTACAGCTCCAAATTTTGTAAGAGCTTCTACCATTTTAATTTCCTTGTTATTAAATTTAGTAATCTCTGTTTTAGATGTAGATAAATTACTAGCCACTAAAATTACTGGAGCAATAATCATTAGCATTGGATTTATAGCCCTTTATTTCTTAGAAGAAACCTTTGGTAAAGATTTGAATTATGTTGAAGAATAAACCAACCGTTGTTATTGGAGCATCGCCCAATGCCGATAGATATAGCTACAAGGCAACTTTAAGTTTGCAAAAATATGGCCACACCGTTTACCCTGTAGGTATTAAAACTGGCAAAATAAACGGACTTGACATTATCAAAGATAAGCCCCAAATTGAAAATGTAGATACTGTTACTCTTTATGTTGGGCCAGATAATCAACCTGAATGGATAGATTATATTTTGTCACTTAAACCTAAGCGTATTATTTTTAATCCCGGTACCGAAAACCCTACGTTTGAAGCCTTAGCGGAAAGTAAAGGAATTGAAGCTACTGAAGCTTGCACGTTAGTTTTATTATCTATTAATCAATATTAAATGATTTCATTTACTACTAAAACCTTTAACGAATTAAGTAATTTAGAGTTATACCAACTCTTACAATTACGTGCTGAGGTTTTTGTGGTAGAACAAAACTGTCCGTATTTAGATATGGATGATAAAGATCAAAAATCTTTTCATGTATTAGGTTACGATAATGGAAAGCTTGTTGCTTGTACTCGTCTAGTTCCAGTAGGAGTGTCTTATGATTTAGAACCTTCTATTGGCCGCGTGGTAACGCACCCGTCTGTAAGAAGTTTAGGCTACGGGAAACTGTTAATGGAATATAGCATTACCGAAACAAAAAAACGGTTCAATAGTTCGGTTATTGTTATTGGCGCTCAATGTTACTTAGATAAATTTTATCAAAACTTAGGTTTTGCTCCTGAAGGTGAAATGTATTTAGAGGATAATATTCCTCACATGACTATGAGATTAAGTAAGTGATTTTATATAATTTTGGCGTTGCGGCGCAAAAGGAACAGGCGCCGTCGGGCTGTCGCTGCAATCTTTTGCAAAAGGCAGGCAAAAGGATTTTCGCTTGCATCCCTTACGCAGGTTTAATTAAAGATCCGTCCAATCCGCGTCATCCGTGTTCCCATTTCCAATGACTAAAAAAAAAAGGTTCCATAAACAAGCTTTCACTTATTTACAGAACCATGTCAACAACAAAACTAAAAATTAACAAAAATCTTTTACAAACTTACTACTTTATGTAGTATATTCGTGCTACAATTTGTAGCAATTTAAAATTATGAGCAAAATTTTCAGTAACTTAAAATTCTTGCGTTTGCAAAAAGGCTTGTCGCAAGAGCAAATGGCAGAAAGCCTAGGAATTACACGTTCGCGCTTAGGTGCCTACGAAGAAAATCGTAATGAACCGTCTATCGATTTATTAATTACTATTTCTGATTTTTTTCACATTGCTGTAGATGCTTTGGTTAGAGGCGACTTAACCAAAACTAACCTCGATGGCTTAATGAAAATTGGTAAAAACCGAATGTTATTCCCTGTTGTTATTGACGAGGACGGTAGAGATGCTGTTGAATTAGTGCCATTAAAAGCCAGTGCTGGTTATTTAAGAGGCTACGCCGATCCTGAATATATGGAGCGCTTACCTCGTATGAAATTACCTTTCTTACCTTCTGGTAAACACCGTGCTTTCCCAATTAAAGGAGATAGTATGCCTCCAATTAAAGAAGGCTCTTTTGTGGTTGCTAAATATTTAGATAGAATAGAAGATATTAAAAACGGACAAACTTATATTGTAGTGACTAAAGAAGACGGTATTTCTTACAAACGTATTTTCAATGTCAATACCAAAAAAGGTTTTATGGAATGCCACTCAGACAATAAAATATATCCTCCATTTAACGTCAGCTTAAAAGATGTATTAGAAGTTTGGGAATACACTTGCTGCATAAATATGACAGATTACAGAGAAGAGGAATTAAATGTTGGTAGCATTATGAGCATGCTTCGTAACCTACAAGTAGAAATGGAAGTGATTAAAAAGCAAGGAAAGAAAGCGATTTCTTAACTATTAAAAATAAAAAAAAGCCCTGTTATTAAATAACAGGGCTTTTTAGTGCCCAAAACTATCAAACTTCCATTGTTAGTTAAAAAATCTAAATAGCCTTTTAACTTCGCTCTTTACGGTATAATTTAGAGAATTAGTTAAATCACCTCTTTGCGCAATTGCTTTTGCTAATTGTGCTTTGCGGTTAAACATCAAACACATGAAAAAATTCTTCGCATCAAAAGTATTTCGCGTAATATGGTCATTAGCCTTAGCAGCGCTATTATATTATATTACACCTTCTTGCTTTAGCAAAACAACCATTGCTATTATTTTAGGAATATTAGTTCTTATCGTAAATGGTTCTAGTTTACTTAATAAATTCCCCATCATTACACATATTTCACGAATTGCCGTAGGTGGTTTATTTATTTTTTCAGGATTCATTAAAGCCAACGACCCATTAGGGTTTAGCTATAAACTAGAAGAATACTTTGAAGTATTTAAAGCGGATTCGGGACTTGGTATTTTTGAAAGCTTTGCACACATTGCCTTGCCCTTAGCCATTTTATTGTGTGTAAGCGAAATGGCTTTAGGTTTTATGTTATTAGTTGGTTACAAACGAAACTTAACTTTAGGATTATTATTTGCACAAATCGCCTTCTTTACCTTCCTTACATTTTATTCAGCATGTTATAACAAAGTAACTACTTGTGGCTGCTTTGGCGACTTTTTAGTATTAAAACCTTGGACAAGCTTTTGGAAGGACGTTGCTTTGCTCATATTAATTACACTCTTAATTTCGGGTAAAGAAAGTATCAACGAATTATTTACAGAAATGATTACCATGTCGTTAACAGCAATTGCTATCATTCTATCTTTTGCTTTCCCAATTTATGCTTACCGTAATTTACCTCCTTTAGATTTTAGAGCGTACAAAATTGGAGATAACATAAAAACCAATATGCAAGCTGGCGCTGATTATAAACCTGCTGAGTATGAATCGGGATTTATTTATGAAAATTTAAAAACGCATGAGCAAAAACATTTTGATATGAAAAACTATCCTTGGGCAGATACTCTTAACTGGAAATGGGTTGCTACTGATAATATTTTAATTCATGATGCGATTAATCCTCCAAAAATTGTTGATTTCTCTATTACAAACTTAGATGGAGAGGATATTAAAGACAGCATTTTAAATAATAAAGATTATATGTTCTTATTGGTGTGTTACGACTTAACAAAAACAGAAGATGATGAAACGCTTCATGCTAAAATTAACGATTTATATAAATTAGCTGAGGGCGAACATATTAAAATGGTTGCTTTAACGGCAGGTGATGCTAAGCAAATTGATGATTACAAACATAAACATCAAGCTATGTATGATTTTGCAAATGCTGATGGCATTGTTTTAAAAACCATGGTAAGAGCTAATCCAGGATTAATTTTAATTAAAGATGGAACCGTTATTATGAACTGGCACCACAATAATTTCCCAACTTACAGCGATGTAAAACAGAAGTTTATGAAGTAGTTTAACGTGAAGACTTTAAAATTAGCGCTCACATTTTACAGAGGTTTCTTTTTTGCATCTTTATGTATTACCTTTCTTTGCCTTGTTGTTTATAAAACTTGGCAAGCTATGCCAGTGATGTTGGTTGTTTTATTTTGGTCAAAAATAGTTAGTTATCTGTTTACCTTTTTTCATATTAAATATAACAAACGTAAAGAGTTTTATTATTATCAAGCCTTAGGAGTTTCAAAAACAGCGCTCTGGATGATTTCCCTGCTACTTGACTTTGTCATATTTTCCGTTTCTATGTATATCACTAATCGTATATATCATGCATAAACTAGAAATTGATAGCGTGTTATTGGAATTTGATTTAAGAAAAGTCCTATCCGATGTATATCTAAAATGTGAAACTGGTAAAATTACAGGTTTACTGGGGCGTAACGGAAATGGCAAAACGTGTTTAATGAATATTATTTGCGGTAGTCTTGAACCTCAAAGTAAATCTATACGATTTGATAACAAAACAATAGATATTCCTTTCAAAAAACCGGACCTATTATTATACCTTCCTCAGTTTAATTTTATTCCTGAGCACTTAACTTTAAAAAGAATTTTCAATGATTTTGAAATAGACTTTACTAGCTTTGAAAAGTTATTTCCAGATATTGGCGTCAATTATAATTCTCCAATTAAACATCTTTCAGGCGGACATAGACGTATTGTTGAAGTGTTTGTAATTGCTAAATCTAAAACACAATTTGTGCTATTAGATGAACCATTCTCTCATATTATGCCTTTACACATTGAAAAAATGAAAGAGTTATTGGTAGAGGAAAAACAAAACAAGGGGATTTTAATGACAGATCATCTCTATCAACACATTACATCAATTAGCGATAGTTTATATGTTTTAACTAGTGGAAAGACGCATCTCACAAAACATATTTCAGATATCGAAAAACTCGGTTATGCCAAAATATAAGTTTTTCCGTTCCTAATATTTATCTAACTTAGTTATGATTTATTATGTTTTAAATCATTAATCATACTATTATGTTAGAGTTTCTAAAAAAACTATTCGGCTTAAAAAAAGAAGATAGTGGAGTATATATTCCACCAGCTTATACTGCACCTGAAAAAAGTAAATCAACCTCTATCGATGATGTATTGCAAGAATCCAAATCAACTTTTGTTGCTGAGGAATCAATAAATATTACAAGCCAAAAAACAGAACCAATTAAAAAATCAACATACACCATTGAAGAAGAATGGGAAATTTTTGAAGAAAAAAATTTATATGGCTTTAAAGATGAAAATGGTGATATTGTTATTCCTCCAAAATTTAAAGACGCTGATGGTTTTGAAAATGGCTACGCTGCTGTAGAAATGAAAACTGGAAAAGGAATGATTAATAATAAAGGTAATTTTATTCTAGAGCCTATTTACGAATATATTATGTTTGAAGAAAACGGCTTTATTCAGATTGAAAAAGACTCCTTGTACGGACTCGTAAAACCAAACGGCACTATTGCTGTTCCAGTTCAATATAATGATATTGGCAAGTTTTCGGAAGGATTAGTATGGGTTGCTAAAGATGGGTTTATGGGTTATGTTGACGAACATCACAATACCGTTATTGATTTTAAATTTGATTGGTGTGGTAATTTCTCTGAAGGATTAGCTTCAGCCACCCAATATGCTCAAGAAGAAGGGCAAAAAGATAAATTTGGATACATCGACAAGACAGGTGAATTTGTTATTGAATTTGAAGACTATGATGAAGCTGGCGAATTTAAAGAAGGATTAGCTCCATTAAGTATTGATGATAAATTTGGATTTATTAATAAACAAGGCAAATTTATTTGCGAACGCATTTACCACGGTGCAGGAAGTTTTGTTCAGGGACTTTCCTGTGTTCAATTAGAAAAAGATGGAAAATGGGGTTATGCTGATAAAACAGGTAAGTTAGTTATTCCTTATCAATTTGAAAGCACTTCTGATTATATTGACGACCAAGAAGAATTAAATGAATTGATAAGTGGATTGAAAAAGAAGTATAAACTTAAATAAAAAGGTAATTCATGTCACTTCGAGCACAGCATAAGTTCAGTGAACTTTTGAGCGAGAAAGTGTGTCAGCGAGAAGCGTTCTTTTGAAAAGTTCTCGATACAATTTTTCTCCGGAGGCAGACAAAAAATCACTCGAACTGACAATCAATACAATTTACTTATTCTTCAATTTCTCATATTCTTTCTCAACCGAATCGTGCTTCACAAAAACATAGGCACCTAAAAAACTAAACATAATGCCTATGCCCCAGCCTAACATAGGAAATATTGGCCAAGGCACACCAGCGCTTTCTTCTTTTCTATCAGTAAAATACCAAAGCAACCACAAAAATGTATTAATAACAATATAGGTTGCTAAATGTCTTTTGAAACCCACACGTTTTTTTGCAAGTTTCCATAGTTCCTTTTCTCTTTCTGTTTCCATTTTCTGTTTTTTTAAATAATATTACTCTGTTACGTCACCCTGAACTTGTTTCAGGGTCTAATGAGATGCTGAAACAAGTTCAGCATGACTGTCCCTTTAGTCAAGCAGTCCCTTAAATCCCTTTTGTCTTCGGTACTAAATATTCTTTTAAATTTTCTACATACTCATTAAAAGCAACTAAACCTTTATCAGTCATTTTACAAGTAGTTTGAGGGTAATTATTTTTAAATGATTTTTCTATTTCTATATAATCGGCTTCTTTTAACTTTTGTAATTGTACACTTAAATTTCCTGCAGTAGAATTAGTTTCTTCCTTTAAAAAAGAAAAGTCAGCTTCCTTCACCCCTGCCAATAAAGACATAACCGCTAACCGAAGTTGCGAATGTAATAATGGATTGAGCTCTTTAAGTGCCATTAGTTTTTAAACTTTGCTTTTAATAAATGACCGGGAATAATGTAGGATACCAACATAGCCGTTGCTATAAATAATAATTGATATTCGAATATGACGAAAAACGAACTAATAGATAAAACGAAACAAATGGCTCCACCAATAATTAACGGCCTAAAACTTAATAGACCTCCCGAAACAAAAGTTCCGATACCATATATTAAAATTAAAATAGGATAGGTATTCTGATTTAACCGCGCTCCCATAAATATGACAAGCATCATGGATACCACCATAGCACACCATAAATAACTCATAGATGTATTTAAATGTGTTTTTATTTTCTCCTTTTTATTTGCTTTCATTCCATAAAGCGCAGAAACAACTCCTCCAATTGGCATTAAAAACCAAACATAGTAAGCTTGTTGTACCTCTACTTGAATAAGAACAAAATGGATGATTGACGCAACAAATACTAGCCACCCCCACATCATATAATAAAAACTATCATCATTAAATTGACGCTGTGTTTTATTAATCATTGTTTTAATGATATCTAAACTTTCTTGTGGACTAATTTCTTTCTCTACCATATTATTTATTTATTTTTTGTCGAAGTCATTTTCTTCAATTCTTTTTCTGTTTCTTCTTTTCCCCACGATGGCGATAAAGAAGATTCAGGTTTATATGTTTTTATTTTTTCTAAAACCAATTCAAAAGCAGGCTTTGCTTTTTTCTCTCCACCACCAAGTGCAGGTGGCGTATTTAAAATGGCTTTTGCTTTTACAAAATGTGCTCTTGGATTTGCCTCATTTAACTTCACCGCTTCCATCGCAAATTTAGTGGCCATGGCTCCGTATTTTTGTCCACGTTGCGCTTTATTGACATTGATGCGAGCTGCTACAATCATGGATTTTAAAACTAACACTTCCGAATTATTTTTGCTTAACGAATCTGCCTTGTTAGCTAAAGCTTCTGCCTTATTACATAAGGGATCAATTTCGGTGGTTGGTTTTTCAAATGCAGCCAGCGCATCACATAATCCAGCATAATAAAATGCCAGCCATTCCTTTTTTTCTGTTTTAGCTAATGCTTCAAAACCATTTGCAGCCTTTATAAAATCAGCAGGGGTTTTTGCGGATTCAAATAACTGAATATTTTTTTTCAATCCTTCTTTATAGCTTGCACTTTGTGCAGACACAGTAAATACAGAGAAGATGGCAATAGTTAATGTATATAATTTCATTTTCACGACACAAATATAAACTAGTTTATAATATAAACCAAATTACTTGTCATTAAAATAGTTTACTTAATCGGTTAAAAACATCTAAATAACTAATTATTAGCTATTTAAAGAAAATAATATTGTTAATAGCTTGTTATTAAATAAATTTGATTACCTTTGCCCCGCAATTAGATTTAATATTTGCATCCAATACATTGTGAACGCGCCTACGTCGGGCTATAAAATGTTCACAGCTACTGCGGAAATTAAATCTTAGTTAGCAGCTAGTAATAATAATTTAAACAAAAACAAATGACATTTCAAGAATTAGGCTTGGAGCCGATGCTCCTAAAAGCCGTGACCGAGATGGGCTTCGAAAATCCTACGCCTATCCAAGAACAAACTATTCCTCAGTTGAAGGATAAATCTACCGACATGGTAGCCCTTGCACAAACAGGAACAGGAAAAACTGCAGCATTTGGCCTGCCTTTATTAATGAAGTTAGATTTAAACTCTCGCTTCACACAGTCTTTAATTTTAGCACCAACTCGTGAGTTATGTGTTCAAATCAGTAAAGATTTAATTAACTATTCAAAATTCCTTAACGGATTAAGAGTAACTGCTGTTTACGGTGGAGCACCAATCATGTCTCAGATCCGTGATATTAAAGCTGGTTCTCAAGTAATTGTTGCAACTCCAGGTCGTTTAATCGACTTAATTGAGCGTAAAGCTATCGACTTATCTCATGTAGATGTAGTTGTATTAGATGAAGCTGATGAGATGTTAAACATGGGTTTTAAAGATGATTTAGATCAAATTTTAAGTAACACTCCTCCAACTAAAAATACATGGTTATTCTCTGCTACAATGCCTCGCGAAGTTGAGCGTATTGCAAGTAAATACATGGAATCTCCTTTAGAAATTTCTGTAGGTAAAAAGAACCAAGGTGCTGAAAACATTCAACATATTTACTACACAGTAAATCAACGTGATCGTTACGCAGCTTTAAAACGTATTGCAGATTTTTACCCAGATATATTTGGTATTGTTTTCTGTCGTACAAAAGCAGAAACTCAAGATGTAGCTGATCAATTAATTAAAGATGGTTATAATGCTGATGCATTACATGGCGATTTATCTCAAGCACAACGTGATTTAGTAATGAAACGTTTCCGTAGCCACACGCTACAAATGTTAGTTGCTACGGATGTAGCTGCTCGTGGTATTGATGTTAATAATGTAACTCACGTAATCAACTATAACTTACCTGAAGAAGCAGAAAACTATACACACCGTTCAGGTCGTACTGGTAGAGCTGGTAAAACAGGTATCGCTATTGCTATTGTTACTCCTCGTGAAGTAAATAAAATTCGTGATATCGAACGTATTATTCAAAATACATTCACTAAAGCGGATGTGCCAGATGGCGTTGCAGTTTGCGAAAAACAATTATTCCATTTAGTTCATAAATTACATAATGTAGAGGTAAAAGACGATGAAATCGAAACTTACCTTCCAAAAATTTATGATGAATTAAAAGATTTATCAAAAGAAGAATTAATTAAACGTTTTATTTCTGAAGAGTTCAATCGTTTTTATGCTTACTACCAAAATTCTCAAGATTTAAACATTGGTAATGATGGAAATAACGGTAAAACAACTCGTTTCTTCATGAACATGGGCGAATTAGATGGATTTAACCGTAATTCTATCAAAGATTTCTTAGTGGAGATTTCTGGTATCAATGCTCGTGTTATTTTCAATGTAGATGTTAAAAATTCATTCTCTTTCTTTGAAACAGAAAACAAACATGTGGATGAGTTCTTAGCTTTAAACAAAAAAGGAATTGAGTTTAATGCTCGTGTGATTTCTTTTGAAGTTTCTAAAGCAAAACCTTCTGGCGGATACGGTGAAAAACGTTCTTACGGTGGTGGTTCAAGAGAAGATGGTCGCCGTTCATACGGTGGCGGTGGTGGCGGAGAACGTCGCTCATACGGTGGAAATCGCGAAGGTGGTGGAGAACGTAAATCTTATGGTGGCGGAGAACGCAAAACTTACGGAGGTGGCGAAAGCCGTTCTTACTCAGGTGGTGGCGAACGTCGTTCATCTTATGGTGGAAACAAAGAAGGTGGAGACCGTAAACCATTTAACCGCGAAGGTGGTTCTGGTGGTGGCGAAAGACGCTCATTTGACAAACCAAGTGGAGAAAGATCTTTTAGCGGAAACCGCGAAGGAGCAGAACGTAGAAAGCGTTTTACTAAATAAATTTAAATAATTTGGACGCAAGTATATTATTTTTTGAAAAAAACCTACTATTTTTTGTAGGTTAAAAAAGAAATACTATATTTGCGTCCCTATTTTAAGGGATAACATTTAAAGATTATACAACATGTCACGTATTTGTCAATTAACAGGTAAAAAAGCGATGAAAGGAAATAATGTTTCTTTCTCGAACGCTAAAAGCCGTCGTCAGTTTAAAGTAAACTTAAAAACTAAAAAGTTTTTTGTTCCTGAAACTGGAGAATGGGTTGTTTTACGCGTATCTACATCAGCTATCAAGAATATTAATAAAAAAGGAATTTTTGCTTGTTTAAAAGAAGCTGTAGAAGGCGGAATTTTAGCTTAATTCAATAAATAACAGAAGAAAATGGCAAAGAAAGGTAATAGAATTCAAGTAATTTTAGAGTGCACAGAGCACAAAGACAGTGGTAAACACGGGACATCTCGTTACATTACTACTAAAAACAAAAAAAATACTCCTGATCGTATTGAGTTGAAAAAATACAACCCGATCTTGAAGAAAATGACAACTCATAAAGAGATTAAATAATCCATTAAAACTAAGAAGAAATGGCAAAGAAGGTTGTAGCAACACTAAAAACTGGTAAAGGAAATAGCTTTACTAAAGTAATTAAAGTAATTAGATCTCCAAAAACTGGTGCTTATGCATTCCGTGAGGAAATCGTTCAAAACGAATTAGTAGCTGATTATTTAAAAAAATAATTTGCTTGATTATATTAAAGAAAGCTTCTTCCGAAACGAAGGAGCTTTTTTGTTTTTACTATTTTAGTTTAATAGGAACGCAGATAAAACTGATATAGCGGATTTACACAGATTTTTTAATGAATTAGATTTAAAATTACTGGGTCGATGTTATAACCTTTAGCCTTGCCAATCTATCAAATCCGTTTCATCCGCATTCCTATTTTAATATTGCACCGATATTTTTAATACATTTGTACCCTACTACAAAACACATTATGGGATTTTTCAGTAAACTATTTGGTAAAGAAGAAAAAGAAAGTTTAAACGAAGGTTTATCAAAAACAAAAGAAAGTTTTTTTGGTAAGCTTGCCAAAGCTGTTGCAGGAAAATCAACTGTTGATGCTGATGTATTAGATAACTTAGAAGAAGTTTTAATATCAGGCGATGTTGGTGTAAACACCACTCTTAAAATCATTAAACGTATTGAAGCAAGAGTTGCCGCAAACAAATATGTGGGAACTGGCGAATTAAATAATTTATTAAAAGAAGAAGTAGCTGCCTTATTAACCGAAAATAACTCAACCGATAATGTCTCTTTTGATATTCCTAAATTACCATTAAGTTCAACAGGCGAAAAAACGCCTTATGTGATTATGGTAGTTGGCGTTAATGGAGTTGGTAAAACAACGACTATCGGAAAACTGTCTCACCAATTTAAAAAAGCAGGTTATCATGTGGTACTAGGTGCCGCTGATACCTTTAGAGCAGCTGCTGTAGAACAATTAACTATTTGGAGTCAGCGTGTAGGTGTTGATATTGTAAGCCAAGGAATGAATGCAGACCCTGCTAGCGTGGCTTTTGATACACTAAGTAGCGCAAAGGCAAAAGGTGCTGATGTGGTTATTATTGATACCGCAGGGCGTTTACATAACAAGATTAACTTAATGAATGAGTTAACTAAAATTAAAAACGTGATGAAGAAGGTGATTCCTGATGCGCCACACGATGTACTTTTAGTTTTGGATGCAAGTACTGGACAAAACGCAATTGAGCAATGTAAGCAGTTTACTGCAGCAACAGATGTTACGGCCTTAGCATTAACTAAACTAGATGGCACTGCTAAAGGTGGCGTAGTTATTGGCATTTCCGATGAATTTAAAATTCCTGTAAAATATATTGGTGTAGGAGAAAAAATGGAAGACCTTCAAGTTTTTAATCGTACTGAGTTTGTAGATAGTTTGTTCTCACAAAATTAAATTATGAAATTCTTTTTTTGCACAATAATTAGCTTTTTTAGTTACTGTGCAATATCTCAAAATAAAACAGTTCTTCTTGAAGGAACTGTAACAATGGATGATGAAAAAGATCCTGTGGAGAATGCTATTATTCATTTAAAATTATCCTCGGGAACTATGCTCGAAGAAAAGACAGATGTTTTTGGCAAATATAAGTTTATCGTAAAAGATACAACATCAAACTTTAGCATAACCTTAGTAACTGATAAAAGTACAAGGTCATTATCAAGATCATCGTCTTGCATTTTTGCAACAAAAGATGAAGGCAAAGGAACATTAAAAGCAAATACAAATTTTGTCAAAGATTTTCAATTAGTAAAAGTCCTTGATTGCGGAATGCACATGCCTACTATTTTATTTTATAAAAATTCACTTTCGTGTTGCAATGACTCACTTCATAAATTTAAGCCAACTAACTACGAAACTTTTGAAAACGCAACAAACATGCTTTATCAAACACTAAAAGATAATCCTACAATATCAATAGAATTGGCTGGTCACGCGTCTATGGAAGAAAATAAACCAGATAAGTTATCAAAGCAAAGAGCCAATACTATTAAACGTGCGTTAGTGTCAAAAGGGATTAATAAAAAAAGAATACAAACGAAAGGCTGGGGCACTGAAAAGCCGTTGTTTAAAACTGAACAAATCGAAAAAGCAATTCGCGAAGAAGAAAAAGCAGTCTTACATTTAAAAAATCAACGCGTAGTTTTTAGAATTATAAGTTGGGATTTTGTAGAAGAAAAGAAATAGTTCGAACATCCTCCGCCCTGCGGGCACCTCCTTCAAAGGAGGAATAAGAACAAAAAACTAATCTCCTATAAAACTTAATCCCCTAATTTTTCATCTCACACCAAACTATTCTGTATTCTAATGCTTTCAATATGGATCGCTTCCAAATAGTTTTTTATAAACTCATTGCTCAGTCCCACTTGTTCTCCTTTTTTAATGGATCTTTCTAACACTTCGTTATAACGCGAAGATTGTAATACCGTTACCTGACTATTTTTCTTTATCTCCCCTATTTGCTTTGCCACATTCATTCTGTTTGATATCAAAGAAATTAATTCTTCATCTAAATGATTAATTTGTTCTCGCAAATAATCCAATTGTTTTACAAAGGCCGCTTCATTAGAACTACTGCTCTTTCTAATAATAGCTTCTAACAAATGATTTAAATCTTCAGGTGTCAATTGCTGTTGTTTATCCGTTAAAGCAACATCTGGGTCATAATGCGACTCAATCATTAATCCATCATAATCTAAATCCACACTTTTTTGTGATACAGAAAGTAAACCTGTTCTGTTACCGCAAATATGCGAAGGATCACAAATTAAAGGCATATCTGGGAACAAGCGTTTCATTTCAATTGGAATTTGCCACATGGGCACATTACGGTATTCGGTATTACCATAAGACGTGAAACCTCTATGAATTAAACCAATATCTGTAATGCCACTTTTTTGCAATCGCTCAATAGCGCCAATCCATAATTTAATATCTGGATTCACTGGATTTTTGATGAGCACCGTTTGATTCGTTCCTTTTAAGGCATCTGCTATTTGTTGCACACTGAATGGATTTACCGTTGTGCGAGCGCCAATCCATAACACATCTACTTCAAAACTTAATGCATCTTCTACATGCTTTGCAGTAGCAACTTCTACAGCTGTTTGTAGACCTGTTATTTTTTTAGCTCTCAATAACCAAGGCAAAGCCTTGGTACCATTACCTTCAAAGCTTCCAGGATTCGTGCGCGGTTTCCAAATACCAGCTCGCAAGACATCTACTTTTTTAGTGTGCGATAATTCTATTGCCGTTCTCAGCAATTGTTCTTCGCTTTCTGCACTGCAAGGTCCAGCCAACACTAATCCCTTTTTGTAAATGGGATTATACTGAACTTGATTTGTTGTTTCTATTAAAGATTTCATTAATTCAAATTTTTAAGCGAGTTGATTTCATTGATTAATTTTGGTTTATAGACTTCGCTTCTATATACACCTAGTACTTTTAAGTTCACTGTCTCTTTTTGTAAATCAGAGATGCATGTTTCGAATACAGATTTATCATCAAATTCAATATCCAAATGAAATGGATACGCATTTGAATTATTTGGAATTGGCAAGCTTTGAATCTTACTTAAATTCAAATGGTGTGTTTTAATAATATCTAACACTGCACTTAATTTCCCAGCTTCATTCATCACCTGCAAAGTCACAGATGCTTTATTAGGATTAGAAACATAATCGCTGCCCTTACTTAAAATATAAAAGCGAGTGAAATTTTGTTTTACATCACACACATTATCTACCAACACTTCCAAATTATATGCTTTTGCTAATGTTGGCCCACCAATAACGGCCAATTTGCCAGAACTATCTTCTGTCACCATTTTAGCGCATGAGGAAGTGTCTTTGTATTCTGTTACTAATAAATTATCATGCTCTGCTAAAAACAACTGACTTTGACCTAAAGCCATTGGATGTG
>ERZ724520.750-NODE-750-length-17238-cov-4.764302_pt1 | contig 17238 bp, 8 predicted proteins | sample MGYA00376053_ERZ724520 | MGnify/ENA primary metagenome ERZ724520 (study PRJEB28724, sample SAMN07190886) | activated sludge metagenome | isolation source: activated sludge of sewage treatment plant in Hong Hong | place: USA: Christiansburg, Virginia | collected...
AAAGTTTACTTTACTGTCATTCTGAACTTGTTTCAGAATCTAGAGATGAGTGAAATTAACCCCTTTAGAGATGCCGAATCGAGTTCGGCATGACGATTTGGGACTCTTGAGACAGCCTCTTTTAAGAATTTATAAATCCCAATTATTTCTTTTTTTCAAACTCAGTAACAGAATTATCAAAACATAAGATGTAAGTTCCCTTACCTAAATTATCAATTCCAGTTTCTTTACCAAAACCTTTTTTAACCACTGTACCAAAAGCATCATAAATTTCGAATGCCGTTTCGTTTGAATACTGAAGTGATTTACCATCTTTACTAATGATGTAAGTTGGCTTTTCTACCATAGCATTAACCATAACCGCATTAGACACTTTTGCAGGAACGCCTAAACCAGCTTGTTTTATCCTAAATTTATTTTCTCCACTGTGAGTAGACACTTGAAAAGAATAATCATGACCATCTGGTGTACCAACTCCTTGAACAGTTCCAACATATACCCATTTATTCCATTTAAATTGCTCAACAATATAAGGTAATGCACCACTTTCGTTTTTAGCAGTCCATTTTAATAAGCCAGTAGAACTAATATTCATTGTTACAATTTCAAAAGTAGGACGCGGTTTTAATACTTCCGGATTTAAAACAACCGGAACACAATCACTTTTATGCACTATTTCAATAATTACTTTATCACCAGACTTAATATTCATTGATCCTAAATCAATTTCAAAAGCACTAGAATTTATTTCATCTGTGCTAATTTTACCATTTACTTTTATCTCAGTAGTGCAAAAACCAACACCGTTGCTACCAAAAGCATTTTGAATATAAATATTTTTATTTTGAAACTTTCCTTCAACTACTAAAACACTAGCCTTAATATTAGCGAAAAATGCAGAAAATAAAGTAATAAAAAATATAGCTTTCATTTTAAAAAATAGATTAAATAATTGTATAGACTACAAAAATATACAAAAAAAGCCGAATTTTTAAAAATAATGTCTGATTTTAATAAATAAAAATAGTATTCCAATCACTGAAAGTATAATTATTAAGGTTTTGGATGCACCATCAAAATGTATTTTATTCATTTTTTTATCCTTTTGATACGACCAAATCATACCAGCAACAAAAATTACTAAAAAAAAGATAATGAATAATATTTTGCCTTGTGTGAACATCTTTATAACGAATTTGTGCGACAAAAGTATAAATTTAATGCGATAATTTCATGAATCTAAAAAATTGCATATACGTATTACTATTTCTTTCTAATTCCCTAATTAGCAATAATATAACTAAAGCATATAATGCCTTATCTATTTATGATTATTTTAAAGCTAAAAACTTGTTTTATAAGTCATACAAAAAAAATAAAGCTGAAGCAGCGTATGGCCTTGCCATAATATACTACCGAACAGATAATCCTTTTTCTAATATTGACAGTGCTGCTAAATACATAAACAGTTGCCTTGTTAATTTCAAAGACACCGTAAGCTACAATCAATTTAAAATTAACAATAACAGTATTTCGCAATTAAAATACGACATTGGAAATAAAGGATTTAATGTCTACTGCAATAACACTTCAATTGATAGCATTAATCATTTTTTAAATTATTTTCCATTTGCCAGTGAAACAAAACTTAAAGCTGCCTATTATAATAGAGATGCTCAACTATACCAAAAAATAATTAACTCGCAAAAAAGCGACACTGTAAAAGCCTTTATTTTAAGTTATCCCGAAAGCATTTTTCTTGGTAATGCAAAAAAACTGTATGATGATTTTCAATACCATGAACTAACCTCAACAAGTAATATTAATTCATACAAAATTTTCTTAAAAAAACATCCAACTAATATTAATTGTATTGATGCTGAACAAAATTTATTTTCATTAACTCAACAATTAAAAAACGAGGATAGTCTATATCTATATATTGAAAAATATGCTAGTGTAAACACGAAAGATTACGCTTGGAAATACCTTTACAGTAGTACCGTGAAAAATTACTCAAAGCAAAATTTAGAAAATTTTTTAATTAAATACCCCAACTATCCTTTTAAAGATCTTATAAGTAAAGAACTACAACTTACCGAACGCCTTTTAATTCCATTTAAAAACTCACATTCTTTATATGGTTACATTGACACTTTAGGGAACTGGATTATCCCTCCAAAATTTGATGATGCTTCTAATTTTTGCGAAGGGCTAGCAAGCGTGTGCAAAAACGACAGTTGCTTTTATATTAATAAAGAAGGTGAATACATTTCCGAAAATAAATTTGACGAAGTAGAAGATTATAAGGATGGATTTGCAATAGTGAAAAATAATGGGATTTATTACCTTATAAACAGAACAGGGCAAGTAATCTCAAAACCATATGCTGAGATAAACGAAATTTCAGAAGGACTTTATGTGTGTAAACAAGGCGATAAATATGGCGCAATAAATACAAAAGGAGAGGAAGTTATTCCTTTTATTTACAACAAATTAGGGAATTTTAAAAACGGATTTGCTTATTACTATACAACTTTATACGGCCTAGTTAGTTCTCAAAATATAAGGCTTGAAGCTGAATGGGAATGGGTTTCGAACGTTGACACAAACCAGATTTTAATTGTAAAAAAAGATAAAAAGTACGGACTAATTAATACAAATAACACTACCGTTTTAAATATAGATTATGATTACATAACACCTTGCCAAAATGGGATATATTTAATTGTAAAAAATAATTTATACGGTTTTTATAATGCATTGCAAAGTTGTTTTGTAACATCAATAGAATTTAACTACACCACTAATTACACTCCCAATGATTACACGAATGGAAAATATTTTAAACTTCATAAAAACGAAGAAGTAGCACTTATTGATGCAAATGGAAGATACAGCATTCCTTTTGGAATGTACTCGAATTTATTTTTTGCAAAATGTGATATTATTAGAATTCAAAAAAACAATAAATATTCATTTGTTGATAGAAAGTTAAAACCAATTACAACACTAGAGTTTGATAAAGCTACTGACTTTGAAAATAATATAGCCATTGTGAAAAAATCAAGCAATACAATGCTATTAAATCAAACAGGGAGCATTTATTATACAATTAAAAACGGTGATATTGTAAAAATAAACGAAACCTGCTACAAAACAGTAAATGAAAATGGATTAATTGGTTTAATAAATTCTAATGGAGAAATTTTGTTACAAAATCAATATAATTCTCTAGAAATAATTAACTCTAATTTAATAAGGTTCGAAAAAGATCAATCCGTTTTTCTTTTCAATATCAAAACCAAGGAATTAAAAAATTTATAATTTCTTTAATCTACAGAAGGCAATAAAATTATAAACGTAGTACCTACCCCTACTTCACTTTCAAAACGTATACTTCCATTAAAAGTAACAATACTATTTTTTACCATTGCTAATCCTAAACCAGTACCCGAATTTTTTGTTGTAAAGTTAGGTACGAATATTTTTGGATACACTTCTAAAGGAATTCCGGTACCATTATCACTCACTCTAATTTCAATATTCCCATCAATTTTTGAAAGCTTAATTTTTATAAATCCAAACTTATTTTCGGATATTGATTGATCTGCATTTTTAATCAAATTGGTAATTGCTCTAATAAATTGTTCTTTATCAACCATAGAATAAAGGTTAGAATCTGCAACAATTAAATCCAATTTTCTATCCTTCAACTTTTTAAATAAATTAATTAAATTTTGTAATACAATCACCAAATCAATTTTTTCCAACTTTGTAATTGGAAATTTACCAAAGTTTGAAAACTCATTTGCAATGTTTGTTAAGGTATCTATTTGTTGAATCAACATATCAGCAACTTTATCTACCCTATCAGAAATATCTTCTGGATTTGTTTTTACAACCCTCTGCAAATGTTGAATATTTAATTTCATTGGGGTTAAAGGGTTTTTAATTTCATGTGCCACTTGCTTCGACATTTCGCGCCAAGCACTTTCTCGCTCAGATTTTGCTAATAATTCTGTACTCTTTTCAAGTTCAATCAACATCAAATTATACTCATTAACCAAACTTCCAATTTCATCATTCGATTCCCATTCTATAGGTGTAATTGTAGAGCCAAACTTTGTATTTGAAATTTGGTTCTTAATTATTCGTAATGGTTTGGTAAGTAAATTAGATACAAACAATGCAATTAAAGTTGTTATAACAAATAACACAGTGTAAATATTTAATAAGGTTGTTAAATAAACAGAAAGCTCTTTTTCCAAATCTTTTTGTCGTGAAAAGTAAGGTAAGTTCAAATAGCCTAATAATTTATTTTCGGAATTATAAAACGGAATGTATGTAGATAAATAATTTAAACTACCAATTGTTTCACGATGCGAAAGGGCAGCATTTCTATTTAATAAAAAGCCTGAATATGCATAAGGATTCATAAACTTAGAAACCAAGCCTTGCTCATAAATAGCTGGCTGTGAAGTTGCATATAAAACTCCTTTCTTATCAAACAAAGTAATGTCAGTTCCAAAAAGCTGTGCTAATTTTTTTAATGAAAATATTGAATACTCTTTGTATGAACCCTCCAAAACATTTTGCTGGCCTATACTCTGTTGTAATTCATTTAATATTGATTTTGATTTTAATATCAATTCGTTTTTATTCTTGTTTTCAAATTGCGTTGTTACTACCCAAACCGTACCAACTACTACCGAAACTAATGATAAAACAATTATTGAAACCAAAATAAATTGTATTCTATTGTTTAACGACTTAAATTTTCTATTCTTTCTAATAATAAGTGCATTAAACCAAACAGCTATAATTACAATGAGTGAGAAAAAAATAAATAAATAAGAATTAGAAGCAAATACTTGCCAAAAACTAGTTTTTACATCTGAAATAATAATAGTTTGATGGTTTGAACCGTTGTAAACATAATGGGTAAAGCTATTTTCGTTAGTGTATATAGCGTTATGATTAAAAAAAATAGGGTACTGTATATTTCCATGCGATGATTGCAACTTATTGTTTTCATATATAGCATATGAAATTTCCTGAGAAACAATTTTGCTTTGCAATGATTTATCCAATAATATTTCAGGAAAAACACCTAAACTAGATGATAATTTCGGATCTAGCTGAACATATAAAAAATAAGCAGAATCATGCTGCAGATTTGGATCAATTATTTCAATTTTTCCGATATACCTAATTGGCTTATTCTTCTTATTAATAAAAAATAAATTTTCATGCAAAGTTCTTTCTCCATCATTTATTTGGTCCTCAAAATAATTGACACTTAAATATTTGGACTCTGAAAAATTAAAAACAGGTGCTTCGTTTCTAAACAATGACAATATAATGTCATACCTTTCAAAATAATCAGTAAAATTTACCTGCTTAATTTTTTGTTCAATTTTTTGACTGCTTAAAGGCAATAACGAAATAAGATTTTTTAAATTTATATCGTTCTTAATTGACAAACTAACTTTTGAAAACTCATTCTCGGCAATTGCATCTTCTCTATCTGTTAATGAAAATGATAACGCACTATAAGTTTGCTTTTTATTTAATTCATTATAATTCGAGAAAAAATAATTTACTATAAAAGTTGCTATCAAAACTATCAAACCAACATTTATAAAATTATTTGTTGCTTTAAAACGGCGGAGTAAATAACTCGTAACTAAAAAAGGAATTGGCCATAAAAATTCGCTTTTATTTAACTTTAAAATCAATAACGTTATAACGTAAATAGTTATGCAGAATACAGAAATAAGAACCACTACATTTTGCTTTTTAAAGTTTTGAATAATTAAAATCACAAAAACTTCTAAAAGCATATAAAAACTAAAAATCATAAATCCTACTGATAGCAAGCCCACCAATGTGAATAATGAGAATTCAAATAATTGATTAATATTGAAAGATATAGTTGAGTTATTAATTAAACTAAAAATTAATCGAGGGAAATTATATGTAAAACCAGCTAATATCAATAAAAAAAATATCAGCCAAAGTGAATTAATTAATAGTGAAGATTTAATGATGTGCAATTTATTTTTATATATGTAAACAGATACTATAAATAACAAAAATGAATTTATTAACGCATCTCCTAAAAACGAAAAGAAAAACGATGATGCATCGGCAAATACCCTTACATTATATAAATCAGTTAAATAAAAACAATCAGGAACTTTAAAATACACCATTATAGTTCTGATAATAAAACAAAATCCAATAATAAATACTAATCGCAATATTCTATTTTTGATAATGATTTTAGAAGACAGCAATACATTTAATGAAATTAATAGCAATGACAACACAGCAAAAACAGAAGCTATCAAACTTTTTGTTCCGTTTTTATAAATGCCATCCGCTCTATAAATTTCAAATAACGGCTTACCATATTTTGATGTAATGGCATGTTTAAAATATTTTATTGGTGTAATTAACTTAGTTTTATCAGGCAATTGCAACCAAGTACTAAAATTATTTTCTAGGTAATTATTCTCAAAATCATACTCATTTTTAATGGCTATTAACGCAACTATTGCAGTTCTTTTATCTGTATTTAAAGTATCTCTAATTAATTCAAACCAACCATTTCTAATTTTAACTAACTGATAACTTTCCTCATTTGTGTAGTTATTTAAATCTACAGCTGGTTGATTATCAGTCCAAAAACACAAACTATCATTTTGATAGATATAAAATGAGACCCCTTCATTTTTGTAAAAATCAGGAAACTTGTTTTCAAATTTCAAAAAGACATCTTTTGCCGTTTCATGTTTTAATTTAATTGCTATTTGATTTAAAGCTTCTTTTGTAAAAGACTCTTTTTTATGCAAATTAACTTGGGCATTTAAAGCTAATTCAGCAGTAGTAATGTTATTACTACGTTGCAAAAAATAGGAAACCAATGCAAAAATAATAGCACCTAATGACGTATATAATATTTTGTTTTTTAAACTCATTGGTTTGACACGAATATACAAATTTTGGTTACCAATATTACCCAGATATTTAAACTATAAAATATATAAAAGTTATAATTTATATTATATCTCTGTTCAAAATAGAAAAGTACCATTTTTAGCACTTTTTTAACGAATTTTCTAAAATCAAAAACCATTTTTTTGTTTATTTAAGTATATTTGTGTTATATCATCACATTTTATGGCAAAACAAATTACTACTCCAAAACAACCTGTGTTTAACGAACTTAAAAACACATTTCGTTTTTTTCCTTTTAAAAATCAAACAGCTCCGTTTATTGTAATTATTTTACTTGGGCTTATTTTCAACTTAACTTCTTTACATAACGAGTATGCACTTGATGATGGTATTATTATTCATCAAAACGACTGGGTAATTAAGGGGTTTAAAGGTATTAAAGGTATTATGACAAAAGATGCCTATGAGAGTTTTTACCGTAGAATGAATGCTACCGATCAATTAGCTGGGGGTCGTTACCGTCCATTATCTGTTGTTAGTTTTGCAATTGAACAACAATTTATTGGAGCATACGACAATGGTTTGTACCCACAACGTTGCTGGGATCAAAATAAAAACAATGTTGATGACCCAGAAGAGGATATTAACCAAGATGGTGTATTTAATGAAGTAGATTGCCAAGTAAAAGATGCTTGGGTTAGGCATTTAGTAAATATTCTAACATTTATTGTTGGAATTATGCTATTATTCCTATTCTTTAGAAACTATATTTTTAAAGATAATCATGATATTGCTTTTTTAGCGGCCATATTATTCCTAATGCACCCTATACATTCGGAGGCCATTGCCAATGTAAAGAGTCGTGATGAGATTTTTTCACTCATTTTCATTTCCCTCACCTTCTTTTATTCCTTTAAATACGTTGAAGAAAAAACTCCAAAAGCTTTGGTTTGGGCTTCAGTTAACTTCCTTTTAGCATTATTATCAAAAGAATACGCGGTTGTATTAGTAGCTTTAATTCCTATTGGTTTATATGTATTCCACAGAATAGATTTCGACCCTAAAACCTTCTTTCAAACAAAAGATTTTAAACAATCATTATACGTTTTCTTAGTATTTTTTGGGTGTGCCTTACTCATGCTTTACCTCAAAAAACAATTTGATATTACAGCAAGGCCAGGCGCTAAACCAAATTTATCTTTCTGGATTTTCCCTTTTATTTATTTAATATTTGGTGTATTAATTTTAGGCTCCAAAAAGAAAGATTATGGCACATTAATGAGCTGGCACTTCTTTATCCTATTATTTTATTTAGGAATGCGTTTAGTTGCTGTAAAATTAAAACCAGGTGTACCTGATACCGAAATTTTAAATAATCCTTATTTATTAGCTAGCCAGCACGAGCAGTGGGCAACCAAAGTGTACGTGTTGTTTAAATACTTCTCATTATGTTGGTTCCCTCACCCATTATCATCAGATTATTCGTTTAACTCCATTCAATTTAGAACTTTTGCAAGTTGGGATACTTTAGTTTCATTATTCTTACATTTAGGTTTAGTGTATTTTGGTATTAAATTAATTTTAAAACGTCATGCTTTAGGATTTGCCATTGCAGTTTATTTTGCATTCTTATTAATGATAGGTAACATTTTAATGGACATTGGTGCTACAATGGGCGAACGTTTATTATTCCATTCTACAATTGGATTTGTAATTGCTTTAGCATGGTTAATTGTAAAAGGTTTTGATAAAATACCAAACTCTGTAAGTTTAAACATGAAACGATTTGGTTTTTTAAGTTTATTAGGAGTAATGACTTTCTTATACGGTTGCAAAACATGGGAACGTAACTGGGATTGGAAAAACGATGTTACATTATTCTTAAAAGACGTTGAAACAATGCCTAATTCAGTATTATGTTTAGGTAATGCAGGTGCTCGTTGGATTGATTTGGCTGATACCAAAGAGATAACAGGAAAAAGAAGACCTGGACAAACAGTAGATACAGACAATGATTACAACGGAACATTACATATTACTGACGAAGAAGTAAAAGCTGGTGGATACAAAGATAAACGCGAAGCTGCTTTAGATAAAGGTATGAAATTTTTAAAACATGCGGTTGAATTACATCCTCGCTATGTAAATGGTTATTTAAATTTAGGTTTAGGTAGTTTTAAATTAGGTAAAACGCGTGATGCATTATACTATTGGAAACATGCGGAAAATTTATATCCAAATAATCCTTATTTAACTAGCTACTACCAAGTGTTTTATAACGACTTATTAAATAAAGGATATCAAATGTCTATGAGAGGACAATTAGATAGTGCTATTTATATTTTAAGGCATACAATGTTACTTAGCAAAAATAATCCTGAAGGATATTACAATTTAGGAGGAGCTTATTATCAGAAAAAACAATACGATAAAGCTAAGTACTATTGGGAAGAGTGTTTAAAATTAAACCCAAATCATGCGCAAGCTAAGGCAGGTTTAGCAACAATAGTTGTTGTTCCAGCTTCGGTTACTCCTATAAAACAATAAAATGATAAATATACGTGTTGGTTTTGGCTTTGATGTGCATCCTTTAGGAACAGAAAGAGAACTTTGGTTAGGTGGAATAAAACTAAAGTTTGATAAAGGATGTGTAGGACATAGTGATGCGGATGTATTATTACATGCTATTTGTGATGCATTGCTTGGGGCTGCTAATTTAAAAGACATTGGTTATCATTTCCCAAATACTGATGAACGATACAGAGGCGCTGATAGTAAAACCTTGCTTAAAGAAGTAGTAGCATTGTTAGATAAAAAAGGCTACGCTATTGGAAACATTGATTCTACCTTAAGTTTAGAGGCTCCTAAAATTAATCCTCATATAGAAGCTATGCAAAATGTATTGGCTCCTATAATGAATATTACAGTTGAAGAAATTTCTATTAAAGCAACTACTAATGAAAAATTAGGCTACGTTGGTAGAGAAGAAGGAGTTAATGCTTATGCGGTGGCTTTGATTTACAAAAAATAGTAAATGTGTGTTTTGCAAAACGGTACAAAATCATGATTTTAGGAGCCAACAGGTTAATAACATATTGTTTTTGAATTAATTGGAGAAACGATATATAAAAAGGTTAAGTTTAAAAAGTAAAATAAAAAAAGGTTGGCCAATTAAAAAGCCAACCTTTTCTGTTTAACTTAATGTTTAACATTTACACAACGTGTACCATATGAGGGGCGGTATAAGGTTGCTCCTCATCATGCACAATAGCTTTTACTCTAAACCAATATTTGTTACCTGCAATTAAATCTGTAATAGTACAACTGGTAGTATTTGTTATTTTTAGTTGAGTCCAACTTGAAATTGGATCATTACTCATTTCCCAAACATAAGCAGCATGAACAGATGCAAAAGGTGCAACTAAATTTACTGAACCACTAATCGTACCTTGAACTGCATTAAATACTTTGGGTTTAACCAATGTGTTTTGCTTTAATTCTAAACCACTACTGGTAGCAACCACATCATTATTATTGCATTCTAACTCAACGGATGCCTTTATAGCGTTTAATACTTTTATAACTTGGTTTTTGGCTTGTGTTATAACTAAGGTATCGGGGTGGTCAGCATGTATAGAATCATGCAGTGCAACTCTTGCAGTTGTTAATAAAGGAACATATATTGTACTTGTATTTGGGAGAGTAGCATTCCCAGTTAAGCTAGTTATAACGGTGGCAGCTTTCACCTCTATCCCGCTTGGGTCCATGCCTTCAATATTGAGGGCTAACTTTATTTGTTTCATTTTTTTAATTATTTATTAGTTATTTAATGAAATATTGTGTTTAATGCGTTCATATTGACTTAACAAACATGAGTATTTCATATTACTTATTTTTTTGTTGCTTGTTTGTGTTTTTTTAATCAAGCGCGTTTTACTTACTTTTTTACACCTCATAATTGAGTAAACAAGTGAGAGGTATGGAGAAACTTGTAGTAATTTAATTTGGCAAATTAATATTACTGATGTTGATTTTGGATTTATAACGAGGCAAAAACAAAAATGTTACTTGCTTTAACACCCTTTAACACAGCTATTTTATATCTGTTAACATTTTGCCTATAAGTGGTTATTTTTAACAATTAAGTGGCAACTTTTTTTCAAAACACACAATTTTTATTTGAGTAAACTTTTTTTAAACTTAGTATTCCTATTTTAAATTCAGTACACCTTTTTTAATTTCTGTATTCCTATTTTAAATTTTGTAGACTTTTTTTAAATTGGGTATACCTTTTTTAAATTCAGCACAACCTTTTTAAATTCAGTTAACCATATTTAAACACAGAATACCTTTTTTAAAGTCAGTAAGCATATTTTAAATTTGGTATAGCTATAATAAATTCAGTACAGCTTTTTTAAATTCAGTTTTTCCTTTTTAAACTAATTACACCTTTTTTTAATTCAGCAAGCTCTTTTTAAATTCATTACGCTAATTATAAATTCTGTACACCTTTTTTAAATTTAGTATACCTATTATAAATTAGTTATACAGTTTGGTTTTAATGCTACTTTTATACAATTAACCTTAAAACTAAATACTATATTTTCAATTTTATCATTATATGATTGTTTTTAAATAAAAACTAATTGATTTTTTTTGTAATATTGGATTACCAAAACAAAATATTAAGACACAGATATACCTAACACTAACATATTGAACATAAACATATAGTTTGTTTGTATTCGGAAAACTTTAAAACTCCACACTTTATTTTTTTTCACCGAAGAAAGCAGCAAACGTCCGCAAGGGCGTGTGCTTGTTATTCGGTGGATGGGACTGTGGAGTTCCTAAAGTTTGGATAATTAGGTTCACGCCCTAATTATTACTACACATTAGTAATTTGTTTTTATTACTAACGCACTCTACCTCTATAAAACTAGTTTTATACCTTTTAATTTATTAACTTTAATACTCGTAACCAATGAAACAACTATTTATACTTTTATTTATTTTAACACAAGCTTTAGCTCATGCTCAAAGCACGCCTATGGCTTTTGAAGACTGGAAAACAACTGCCGGTACGCAAAACTTTTTTTATAAAAATGTAACCAAAACAGATGCCTCAAACAACGTTTATGTTGCAGGTGCAACATTAAACTCTGCTGGTAATACCGATATTTTATTAGCAAAATACAGCCCTAATGGCGTACAATTATGGATTCGCCAATATGCAGGTGCTGGCAATGGAACTGATTTTGCAGCTGGTTTAGTAGTTACAAGTACCGATGTTTATGTAACTGGGGCTGTAACTACAAGTACCGCATCTCCTACTACTGATGCTATAACCATGCGATACACCTCAGCAGGCGTTTTTCAATGGGCAACAACATATAATGGCACGGGGAATTTACATGATGCTGGTAAACACGTTGTACTTGATGCATCTAATAATATTTACATAACAGGAGCAAGCTATAATGCTAGTGGTAATACTGATTTCCTTACTATTAAATATTCACCAACTGGTGTGCAACAATGGGTAAGTACTTATAATTATGCTTCTAACTTAGATGATGCGGCCATAAAAATTGTAGCTAGCGGAGCTAATGTAACAATTACAGGTGCTGTTACAAGTAGCCCTAGTAATTATAAATTTGCAACCGTTAAGTATACTCAAGCTACAGGTGCAATAACAAATACTGATGTAAGCGTGGCTGTTACTACTGCAAGTGTTGATGTTGTTGCAGATTTAGCCTCAGATGGTGCAGGGAATGTTTATGTGGTTGGTTCAACATTTGTAACTGGCCAAGGTACAAACTATTACGTTCAAAAATTAAGTACAACCTTGGTTACAGCTTGGACTTATACTTTTAATGGAGCAAGTTCATTAAACGATGTAGCTAAAGGGGTGCAAGTAGATGCTTCGGGTAATGTATACATTACTGGCTACTCTACAAGTTCCACGCAAGGGCGTAACATTGCTACCATAAAATTAAACAGTAGTGGTGTACAGCAATGGGTACAGTATTATAATGATCCAAGTAATAAAGATGACGAAGCAGCCGATTTAATAGTAGATGCCTCTGCCAATGTTTACATAACTGGTTACAACACCAACACACTTAATAAAACCGATTATTACACCATTAAATACAACAGCAGTGGTATCAAACAATGGGATGTTATTACTGATGGAGGAGCCACACTAAATGATAACGCTACTAACATTACTTTAGATTCTTTAAACAATGTAATTATTACAGGGCAAAGCGAAACTGCTCCTTCTACCTTTAATTTTTTAACGGTGAAGTATGTGCAATACGATGTTACAAATCCTATAGATCCATTAACAGAAAATCCAAATAAAAATTATTTATTCTATGAAAATAAAGGTCAAATAATTAACACACTTGGGAATCAAGTTCCTCAAGATAAATATTACACCTTATCTAATCCTAAATTATATTTTGAAAATACAACTTTAACATATGTGTTTTCTAAAGTTGATACAACGGCTTCAACGCTTGATACTCTTGCTCGTATTGATATGAAATTCATTTCTTCAAGTAGTACAACAAAACCATATAGTTATAATCAAAAAACAGAATATTTGAATTATTTCTTACCACATTGTACCTCTGGAGCAACTTATGTAAGAGGTAGCGAAAGATTATTAGTACCAAACATATATCCAAATATTGATTTGTATTACTACTCTAATCAAAATGGATTAAAATATTATTTTGTTGTAAAACCAGGTGGTAATCCAAAATCGATTAAATTTGAATATTTAGGTGCTGTATCATCATCAATAACACCAAGTGGTTGGTTAAAAGTAAATTCTGGAATAGGGAATATAGATTTAAACCTTCCAAAAACATATCAAATTAGTGCAACAGGAAGTATAATTCCTATAACTGCATGGAATGCAAATTATGTAAATGCGGGAACAAATAAATACATGTTTAATATTGGCACTTATACAACATCTTTATCATTAGTTATCGAAATTGACAATGGAAATGCTGCCGCAATAATAACATCAAGTACTCTTGATAACGTTAAATGGACAACATATCATGGCGGAAGTGATGAAGATTATTATAAAGATGGGGCATATTCTACTGATAATTATTATTACACAACAGGCTATACATACAGTTCTTCATTACCAAAGGCAGTTGGCACTGAATTGGTTGGTGTTTTTTGTGATGCATTAATTACAAAATTTAATTTTAATGGAAATGAACAATGGCGAACTCTATTTGGAGGTTCATACAATGAATTCGGAAAAGGAATTGCAATAGACAACGCTGACCAACCAATTGTTGTAGGCAACAGTGGCTCATCAAATATGCCAATATATACACCTTCTGGTGCTTATGCGCATGCTTTAACAAGTGGTTCGAATTACGATGGTATAATTATGAAATTTGATAATGGTGGTATCCCAATATGGTCAACTTGTATGGGCGGTACTTATTATGAGGAATTTAGTAAGGTTGCAATTAATAGTTTAAATGATATTTATGTTGTTGGTCAATCAGAATCTACTGATTTTCCATATTATCCAAGTGCAAGTTTCAATCAATCTGCTGCTCTAAATTTACCTGGTAAAAATGGAGCTATAGTGAAATTTACAAATTTATATCCTGTGGCATCTACATTTATAGGCACAACTCCTACAATAGAAAAATTAAATAATATATTTATAAATAAATCTAATAATGATGTTTATATAGTTGGTGATGGAGGTTATGGTGTTCCAATAACAAATCCGGGTAGTAATGCATTTATGCAAAATACACTTGCAGGAAATTATGATGGTTTTATTTTAAAATATAATTCAAGCAACACACGTTTATGGAGTACCTATTTTGGAGGTGAGAAAACAGATTACCTATCTACAATAGGAATGAGTAAAGAAGGGCATTTATATATTGCAGGTTCAACTAGTTCAATAAACATGCATCATAAATTTTATAATACGGGCGTTGGTTATAATGATACTATTAAAACAACTTACAGTACTGATCCATTAATAGCTCGTTTTGATACTAAAGATTCTTTAATATGGAGTACATATTATAGTTTAAGTGGAAAACTAAATGATATTGCCGATATAGCGTTAGATACTAATAACACATTATACGTTTTAGGTTCAAGTCAATTTAATAGTGGTTTTGCCATGTTTCCAAATCCAACTTTAGGAGGAACATTTTATGATAATGTAAATAATGGTGCTACGGATGGCTTTATTGCCTCTTTTACTAAACAAGGGGTAAATTCTTGGGGGACGTATTTTGGTGGTAATTATTATGATATTTTAAACTCTATAACTCTTGGGGTAAATAACAGAGTTTATTTTTGTGGTAGTACAGAAAGTGCTTCAAGTTTCCCATTGGCAGATAATAATGGTTATGGCACATTATATACAACACTAAATGGAACAGATGATGGTAATGCTGGCTTTTTTGAAATAATAAGTAGTTTAGTTGGAATTAAGGAAAACTCCTTAAATAACCAATTACAATTTGTGTTATTTCCAAATCCTGCACAAAGTGAACTTAATGTGCTATTTAAAGATCAAATAGGTAATATTGGTTTTGAAATTTATAATACTCAAGGCCAATTAGTTAATGAAGGTTTAATACAAAACAATAAAATTGAAATTACAAACCTATCTCAAGGAATGTATATAGTTAAATTACATCATAACAAATCAATTATTACTTCAAAATTTATAAAACAATAATGTAAAATGAAAAGGAGTTTGAGTATTCTATTGTTTGTAGCAAACTTTACACTAGTTGCTCAAGCTCCTATTTTATGGGATAGTTTATGCTGTGGCGCACCCGACAGAAGAGTTGACAGAATTTTAGGTGATGATTCTAAAAACTCTATATATGCTATTGGTGATTTTATTAAATTGGGTCCAATAAATTCATGGGGTATTGCTAAATATGCTAATAATAAATGGGATTCAGTAAAAGGTGGTATAGGAAATAGTCTATATGGAACTACACCTAATAGTTGTCAAAATGGTGATTTAATTTGGTATAAGAACAAATTATATATTGGTGATGCTGACACTTGGCATAATAAACAACAAGTAGGTTGTTTAGGAGTTTGGGACGGTATAAATTGGGCACCTTTACCTTATAATCCATTTCTAAATAATAATCCAGTTTTTAATTTCCGAAGACCAATAAATTCGTTCAAAGTAATTGATGATGAGTTATACATAGGTGGATCTTTTGATTCAGTTGGCAGTCAAAAAATAGGTTGCATAACAAAATTTGATGGTTCAAATTTTTATTCATTAAACTACCCAAGTCCCCATGCGCTGGGGAATATTATTTATAGCATTGAAAAGTATAAAAATGAATTATATGTAGGAGGTAATTTATTAGATTCTGCTGATGCACATATTGAAAAAAATCTTTATCGTATTTTCAGATACAATGGTTCAAAATGGTATTCTGTTGGTAATGGAATAAAAGGGGGAGCCTCAAAAGTAAATAGTATGGTTATTTATAAAGGATATTTATATGTAGCAGGTGTATTTAGAAAAGCAGAAGGGAACGCTGGAAATTATATTATGAAATGGGATGGTAACAACTGGTTTTCTATACCAAATGGTATTGAGGGCACTGATGGCGAAGTTTTGAAATTATTAGTACATAATGATAAATTATATGTGTTTGGCGCATTTAACAATGCTGGCGATATTCCTGCAAGTAAAATGGCTGTTTATGATGGTAAACAATGGTGCGATTTAGGAGGTGTTACATATGGCTATGTAAAAACAGCTACCTTTTTTAAAGATACATTATATGTTGGTGGAAGTTTTGGGTATATTGGAAATAGATATATATGGTATGTTGCAAAGCGTTTAGCAGGCGATTATCATGATACTTGTGGGGTAGTTATAAATACAGATACATTAAATCAAAATTCAGAAAACGCTTCCATAAACATAATACCAAACCCATTTACAGAAAATATTACTATACAAATTTCTAATACTTTTATAATTAGTACTACTACTATTTATATTACTAATTCTTTAGGACAAAATATATTTACAGTCAATCCTCAAAATTATACAACAACAATTAATTTATCTCCACTCTCCGCAGGTATGTATTATTTAACTTTAAGTGATGGTATAAAAACCAAAACTGTAAAGGTTGTGAAGGAATAAATTTTGTAATTCAAAATTTATAAAACAATAAAATAAAAAAAAAAGGAGTTTGAGTATTCTAT
>ERZ724520.753-NODE-753-length-17210-cov-3.883824_pt1 | contig 17210 bp, 10 predicted proteins | sample MGYA00376053_ERZ724520 | MGnify/ENA primary metagenome ERZ724520 (study PRJEB28724, sample SAMN07190886) | activated sludge metagenome | isolation source: activated sludge of sewage treatment plant in Hong Hong | place: USA: Christiansburg, Virginia | collected...
TGCCCTGCCACCGCTGCAGCTGCTGCCATCGCAGGACTGACCAGATGCGTGCGGCCACCAAAACCCTGGCGGCCTTCAAAATTCCGGTTGGACGTGGATGCGCAATGTTCGCCATTACCTAGACGATCCGCATTCATTGCCAGACACATGGAGCAACCCGGCTCACGCCACTCCATGCCCGCATCGATAAAAATTTTATCCAGACCTTCTGCTTCAGCCTGTTTCTTGACTTGCTGTGACCCTGGAACAATCAACACCTGTTTTACATTGGCAGCAACTTTCCGGCCTTTTGCAACCAGTGCTGCCTCCCGCAAATCCTCGATACGTGAATTTGTGCAAGAGCCAATAAAAACACGGTCAAGCTGGATGGAGGTAATCGGCTGATTTGCCTGCAAGCCCATGTATTGCAATGCACGTGTATAACCTTCGCGTTTTACTGCATCGGTTTCTTTGGCAGGATCTGGAACAGCTGCGTCGACAGGCAACACCATTTCTGGTGATGTACCCCATGTCACCTGCGGTTGTATCTCCTCACCACGCAACTCAATGATCGCGTCAAACAATGCTCCTTCGTCGCTCTTCAAGTCACGCCAGGCAGCAACTGCCATATCCCAATGTTCCGCTTTAGGGGCATAACTGCGACCACGCACATAATCCAGCGTGATGTCATCCACAGCGACCATACCTGCGCGCGCACCGCCTTCAATAGCCATATTGCAGATAGTCATGCGGCCTTCCATCGACATGGAACGAATGACATCACCACCAAATTCAATGGCGTAGCCTGTTCCACCCGCTGTGCCAATTTTACCAATCACTGCCAGCACAACATCTTTTGCAGTGACAAATGCGCCGAGCGTGCCATCGATTTTCACGAGCATGTTTTTCATTTTTTTCTGGATCAGGCATTGCGTAGCCAGCACATGCTCAACTTCGGATGTACCGATACCATGTGCCAATGCACCCAATGCACCATGCGTAGAAGTGTGCGAATCACCGCAAACAATGGTCATGCCCGGCAACGTTGCACCTGTCTCCGGGCCGATCACATGCACGATGCCCTGCCGCGCATCATTGATCTTGAATTCTGTGATACCAAAACGATCACAGTTGTCGTCCAGTGTCTGCACCTGGATGCGTGACGTGTCATCTTCAATTCCGGCAACACCGGCTGCACGCTCTTTCAATGTAGTGGGTACATTGTGGTCAGGTGTAGCGATATTGCCGTCCAGACGCCATGGCTTGCGGCCTGCCAGACGCAGGCCATCGAATGCTTGCGGGGATGTCACTTCATGCAACAACTGGCAATCGATATAAATCAGGGCAGTGCCATCATCGCGCTGTTGCACAAGATGCGCATCCCATAATTTGTCATACAGGGTTCTGGGGGTACGTGGAGCAATAGAGCTGGCCACTGCGGCACCTCAAAGCTGGAAAAGCGGGGCGTGCAGTTTACTAGGGCTGGGAGGCTACGTCAGCTTTCGCCCTGCAATTCCCGAATCGCCTGCGCCACTTGCCCGGGCGAACCGGTGTTGCGGGCCAGCATCGCGTACATCGTTGGGACAATGAACAGGGTCATCAGCGTGGACAGAATCACGCCAGCAAATACCACTATGCCAATGATCATACGACTGTTGGCACCGGCTCCGCTGCTGAATACCAACGGCAATGCACCGATAGCAGCCGTCAGTGACGTCATCAGGATAGGTCGCAAGCGCTGTGTGGCAGCTGCCTGGATAGCTTCTTGCAGCGCCATGCCACGATCCCGCAACTGATTGGCAAATTCCACCATGAGAATGCCATTCTTCGCTGCCAGGCCAATCAGCATAATCATTGCAATCTGACTGTAGACATTGATTGTCATGCCCATAAAATCCAGCGCTGCCAACGCACCGAGCAATGCAAATGGCACCGTCAGCAAGATAATGAACGGATGGATAAAACTCTCGAATTGGGCAGCCAGCACCAGATATACCATCAGCAGCGCAATAGCGACCACGAGCCACATCGAACCACTGGAACGCACATACTCCAGCGTCAGACCCTTGTAATCGATGTGCGCCTGCGGCGGTAAATCCCTGGCAACAACATCGTGAAAATACGCCAGTGCATCACTCGTTGCGTACCCTGGTGCAAGACCCGCGCTGAGTGTGAATGAACGCATACGATTGAAGCGTGTTAACGAACGGGCACCGGATACTTCTTCTATCGTGACCAGGTTTGCCAATGGCACCAGGGAACCGGAGCGATCCGAACGCACAAAAATATTTTCCATATCCGCCTTGCTGGCAAACTGCTTTTCATCCCCACGCAGCAATACATCGTATTCCTCTCCACGCTGGAAGAATGTTGTCACTTCACGTTCACCCAGCAATGTTTCCAATGTACGCCCGATATTGCCTACCGAAACACCCAGATCCGCCGCGCGCTCACGGTCAATTTTCACCTGTAACTGTGGTTGGGTTTCTTTCAGGTCAATGACGGGGCGAAGGATTTTCGGATTCGCATACGCCGCTTTTAACATCAGCGCAGACCACTGTGACAATTCTTCATACGTATCACCACCGATAACAATCTCGAGTGGCTGGCCACTCGCTGCCGCCAGCGGTTTACGCATGAAACTGTATATCTGCATGCCAGGGATATCGGCCAACATCGCCTGCACATCAGCCATCACCTGATCGCCTGTTTTTTTACGATCTTCCCACGGCTTCAACACTATCAGGCCAAGACCTGAATTAACGCCACCAAAAAAACCGGGGAGCCGGAGCAGTACCGTCTCAAGACTCTCGCCACCAACCTGCGGCTGTAAGCGTCGCTCAATTTCCAGCAACACACTCTGGGTATTTTCAAAACTCGCGCCCTCTGGGCCCTGCACAACCAGTATAAAAATACCCCTGTCTTCGCCCGGATCAAACTCACGAGGTATTTTATTGAAGTAAAGCCAGACCAGTACGCTGGATAACAACAAAACGAGCACAGCCAACGAGGGTTTTCTGACAGAAGCCTGAACATTTTTGCTATAACTATTTTCGATACGCGCAAACCACTGATCTGATAAACGCGCCATCCTGCTGGTATTACTATGCGGTACGAGCCATTTTGAACAGAGCATCGCGCACAAAGTGAGCGCTACAAATGCCGACACTGCAACTGCGGCAGCCAGAGTCAATGCAAATTCACCGAACAACCGACTGATATTTCCTTCCATAAATACAATCGGTACGAATACAGCCACAAGCACAAGCGATGTAGCAATAACCGCAAACGCCACCTCACGGCTGCCATTAATAGCCGCCAAAAGTGGAGGCTCACCTTGCTCGATGCGGCGGTGAACATTTTCTAATACGACGATGGCATCATCGACCACCAGACCAATGGCAAGTACACAAGCCATCAATGTAAGAATGTTGATGGAAAAGCCAAACAACCAGGCAAAAATACAGGCCCCTATTATCGACACAGGCACCGTCAATGCAGGAATCAATGTAGCGCGCCAACTGCCCAGAAAAATATAAATTACCAATACAACCAGCACCATCGACAATGCAAGGGTGACATAAACTTCTTCCACCGAGCGTTCAAGAAATACAGCAGTATCAAATGTCACATTCAACTTCATGTGTTCAGGCAAGGTTTTCTGGATATCAGCCGCCACTGCCCGCGCCATACGCGTCACGTCAACTGTATTGGCTTTTGACTGCTTGATGATACCAATACCCACCATATTCTCAGCGGGCGCTCCGGGCACCACCATGCCCCGAAATGCAGTCTTTTCGTCACGGGCAGCCAACTCTACCGTTGCCACTTCACCGAGGCGCACCAAATGCCCATCGCCGGCCTCCGGCTTGCCGCGCACCAGCACCAATTGACGGAACTCATCCGCATTATTGAAAGCGCGTGCGACACGCACGGTGAATTCACGATCCACAGACTCAATTTTTCCCGCCGGCAGCTCCACGTTTTCTGCACGCAAGACATTCTCGATGTCATTCGCGGTAATACCGCGTGCAGCCATCGCAGAGCGATCAAGGGTAATGCGCATGACATAGCGGCGCTCTCCCCAGATCTGTACCCGCGCAACGCCATCCACCACCTTGAAACGGTCAACCACATAACGGTCAACGTAATCACTTAATTCAAGCTGACTCATCAAGCTTGACGAAATGGCAAACCAGACAATGACTGAAGAATCCGCATCAGATTTATTGACCTGTGGCGGTTTTGCTTCGTCAGGCAAGCGATCGATTACACGTGTTACAGCTTCACGCACATCATTAGCCGCTGCATCAATATTCCGCTTCAGGCTAAATTCCAGATTGATCTGCGACTTGCCTTCACGCGATTCAGAACTCAGCACACGCAAGCCTTCAACACCGGATAACTGGTCTTCCAGCAACTGGGTAATTTTCGACTCTACGACATTGGCTGAAGCGCCCGGATAAACTGTCTCAACGGACACGACCGGCGGATCGATGTCAGGATATCCACGCAATGGCAATTCAAGAAACGCTATAACGCCAAACACAACCAGCACAATGTTGATTACGGTAGCAAAAACCGGGCGCTTGATGGAAAGGTCAGAAATGATCACAGGATTATTTTCCTGCCTTTACTGCAGATTCCTGCACAGTAACACCCATGCCGTCCTGCACCGACATACTGCCATCCACTATTACAACTTCATTTTCTGCTATGCCACTGGTGATTTCGACGCGGCCACCCATTCGCTGCCCCAACTTGACGGTTCGCCGATGCGCAACCGGCTTGCCTTCTGCATCACTATCCAGCACATAGACAAATTGCTCCCCACGCAGTGGCGCAATAGCCCGCTCCGGCACCATCAGGGCGCGGCGCGGCGATTGCTGGATTTTTACCTGCAACAACATACCGGGGCGCAATAACATGTCGCGATTATCCAGTTGCGCACGCAACGCTACAGCACGTGTCACTGGATCGATACGGCTATCAACAAAACTCACCGCACCTGCAAAGACCTTGTCACTATAAGCTTGCGAATAGGCTTGTAAAAAAAGTCCTTCCTTGAGTAATGGCAAATAGATTTCAGGCACTGAAAAATCAACCTTGATTCTGGCCAGATCATCCAGTGACGTGATAACGGTGCCAGGCGACACCAGCGCACCCACACTGACGCGGCGGGCACCAAGGACGCCTGAAAATGGGGCCCGGATCGTATAATCCTGCAATCTCGCTTCGTTAGCTGCCAGCTTGGCGCGCGCAACATTGACAACAGACTGCTGCTTTTCCATATCGGTTTGCGACACGGCCTTGCGGTCAATCAGCAACTTCAAATGCCTCAACTGGCGCTCTTCCTCTGCCAGATTGGCGCGGACCTGCTCTACCTCTGCACGCGCCTCATCGGCATCCAGTTCGACCAGCACAGCATTTTTTTCAACATGGCCGCCATCTTCAAAATGCACAGAGCGCACAGTTGCCGTCACGGTAGCACTGACATCGATCGATTCATTGGATGCCGTCGTACCCAGCGCTGCCACTGTATCGCGCAGTTCCTCCAGCGATGCCTTTTCCACCGTTACCAACAACTGGTAAGGCGCTTTTGCTTTCTTGTCCCCACCTATCCCGAAATGCCCGGTTACCACATATAGCAACAGCAACAGCAAAACAGCGGCAATGATTATCAGGGAGTTATAACGGCGCATATGTATCATTTCCAGAAACCAAATAATCGGTAAGCAGTTTTGCTGTGACAGTATTACCCTCTGGCGTCCAGTGCTGATCGTATGTGTAATACACCTGCACGCCTGCTGCCGCTGCCTGGCGCAGCGCCACAGTTGTACTGAGACATTCCACACCACTTTCCCTGCACCAGTTTCTCCAGACATTTTCCTGGCTATCCAGCCTTGCCATTACCTGTTGTTTGTAAATTTCAGGATCGAGGTTCAAATCCTTCTGCTTAAACCGTGAAAAATTCAACAACTGCTGTGCAGGAATTTTCTCCTGCACCAAAGGCATCACAACATGAGGCGCACTCGGCGCATACACAAACACCAACCGGAATCCATCTTTCCTGGACAGTTCAACAAACTGCTCCAGTACATCACGTACGTTCTTCCAATCGGCCGACACGGAAAATTGCTGTTCGCTACTTTCTACAAGATAGCGCAAACGCTTGGGATCAAAACTGTAATACTGCTTTCCCGCAGGAGATTCAATCGCGACTGGCATAAACCCAACCGTTTCTGCATAGCCAGGAACAGGATTATTGCTGCCAATCTTTGCCAACACCTCACCTGTCAGTCGACGCAACCCTGCGGTCACTGGTGATGCCTTGGCAAGAAAACTGATACTGGCTGTTTTATCAACCGGCTTCGCCGTTATTGCCGCACTGCCAGCTTTCGGCAAGGGTGGCGCATCACGAAAATCGTTTCCTTCATACAGCATCACCAGCACTGTCCTGGGCTGCAGTTTTCGTCCTAGCGTGATGAAATTATTCAGGTAAACCAATGGATTGCTGCCAGAAACGCCCAGATTATAGATGGATTTTCCTGACTGTTGGCGCAACTGATCAACCCAGACCTGTTCATCAGATACATGAGAACCTGCAACAAACGAATCTCCCACGGCGAGCATGTCATATTTATCGAGTGACTGCTGGTTCCGAAACCCATTGGCATCTGTGGTCAATACCAGCGAAAACGGCGGATAACCAGCAGGCGCATCCGGGTAGGAACGCAATTGCTCTGGCACGTCTTCCTGCTCCAGCTCGAACCGCTCCTGCGGGGGCCGATGCCTTATCACACCACTTAAAACAATACCGGTGTCTGCATCCACGCCACTGACAGCCTGCTCTACATATCGGGGCTTGTTGAGGAGGCCAGAGCCTACAACGAGCACAAAGGCGCTGAGGCCTGTAGAAAAATAGATAAGCAACAATGCAAACACAGTTTCCGCACATGGCTTGTTGCGCATATAAAATGTTACTGATGCTGCAATCCACAAGATAAGCGTGAACAACAACAGCGCGCCAAAATGCCCCCGGGAATAGCGTCCAAGCACAACCTCTTCGTTGGTGATAATCAGCTCAATCACCTGACTGCCGGGGAGCCAGATAAAAACTCCCAACAGAAAAAGGCCTGTTGCAACTATCAAACGTTTACTCATGAAATAATCCTGAAATAATCCTGCGTCACGAAATAAACGCACGCTCACGTATCCTCACCACTTCATCACGAATGGCAGAGGCTTCCTCAAACTCCAGATTTTTGGCATGCTCCAGCATTTGTTTCTCAAGTTTCTGTATCGCTCTGGTCATCTGCTCCAGCGACATTTCATCAGTATTGACGCGATACTTTCCGCGACTTTCTGCCACTTTCTGCTCACGCTTCTTGCCTTTGCCTCGCGCACCGGGCACTGCGCCCTCCATGATATCAATGACAGATTTCTGCACGCCTTTCGGCACAATATTGTTGTCAAGGTTAAACTGTATCTGCTTGGTCCGGCGTCGACTTGTTTCGTCCATGGCGCGCTGCATGGAACCGGTGACACGGTCAGCATACAGTATGGCCTTGCCTTTCAGATTGCGCGCAGCTCGCCCGATAGTCTGGATCAGGGAGCGCTCCGAACGCAAGAAGCCCTCTTTATCCGCATCAAGAATCGCCACTAGGGACACTTCCGGCATATCCAGACCTTCCCGCAAGAGGTTAATGCCCACCAGAACATCAAATTCTCCGAGCCGCAAATCCCGGATAATCTCCACGCGCTCTACTGTATCAATGCCGGAATGCAAGTAACGCACCCTTACACCATGATCCATAAAATAATCAGTCAAGTCTTCCGACATGCGCTTGGTCAGCGTTGTCACCAGCACGCGATCGCCATCCGCTACTCGCAAGCGTATCTCTGACAAAAGATCGTCAACCTGCGTTATTGCCGGCCTTACCTCTATTTCAGGGTCTATCAGACCCGTGGGGCGCACCACTTGCTGCACGACTTGCCCACTATGCGCTTCTTCATAAGCGCCCGGCGTGGCGGATACATAGATCATTTGCGGCGCAATGCGCTCCCACTCATCAAAACGCATGGGACGATTGTCCAGTGCCGATGGCAGCCGGAAACCATACTCAACCAGCGTTTCCTTGCGTGAACGGTCACCTTTATACATGCCGCCCAGTTGCGGAATCGTGACATGCGATTCATCAATCACCAGCAATGCATTGTCTGGTAGATAATCAAACAAGGTAGGTGGAGGCTCACCAGGTTTTCGGCCCGACAAATACCGCGAATAGTTTTCAATGCCGTTGCAGTAACCCAGTTCGGTGATCATCTCGATATCGTACTGGGTGCGCTGCTCAAGGCGCTGCAGCTCGACATGTTTTTCCATACTGCGAAATTGATCAAGGCGCTCGCGCAATTCCTGTTTTATATCATCAATTCTCGACAGGACGTTTTCACGCGGCGTGACATAGTGGCTCTTGGGAAAAATAGTGACTCGCGGCAACTTGCGCAACATCTGGCCTGTCAAAGGATCAAACGCTGTAATGCTCTCGATTTCGTCATCAAACAATGCAATCCGTATGGCTTCCATTTCGGAATCTGCCGGATACACATCGATGACATCGCCACGGCAACGATACGTTGCGCGCTGGAAATCAATGTCATTGCGCTTGTACTGCAATTCAGCCAGACGGCGCAGTAATTCTCGCTGGTCTACCCGGTCACCCCGGCTGAGATGCAGCACCATGCTCAGATACAGTTCAGGATCACCCAGGCCGTAGATAGACGACACGGTCGCTACCACGATGACATCCTCACGCTCCAGCAATGCCTTGGTGGCTGATAGACGCATCTGCTCAATATGTTCATTTACCGACGCGTCTTTTTCGATAAATGTATCTGACGAAGGTACGTATGCTTCCGGCTGGTAATAATCGTAATAGGAAACAAAATATTCGACGGCGTTGTGGGGGAAAAACTCGCGAAATTCGCCATACAACTGTGCAGCCAGTGTGCGGTTTGGTGCCAACACAATTGTCGGGCGCTGCAAGCGCTCAATAACTTTAGCGACAGTGAATGTCTTGCCTGAACCTGTCACGCCCAGCAGCGTCTGTGACATCAAACCCGATTGTATGCCACTCACGAGCGCCTCAATGGCTGCAGGCTGGTCGCCCGCAGGCTCGAACCTCGACTCGACTACGAAGGGATTGGATGCTGGCCGAGAGAGTGCTGATGTCATTGCCAAAAACGCCATCAGTGGGAGGATATGGTAGCAAGGCCCAGAATCGAACTGGGGACCCCAACATTATGAGTGTTGTGCTCTAACCTGCTGAGCTACCTTGCCAAGGAAAAAAAGGACACTTGCAGCAAATTCCCTGGTGGGATAACAAGTGTCCTGTGAATAATGGCTCCGACTGGTGGGATCGAACCACCGACCAATTGATTAACAGTCAACTGCTCTACCGCTGAGCTAAGTCGGAACGGACTCTTTCGAGGCGGCGTATGTTATAAACTAGCCCGAGACCGGTCAAGGGAAACTTACTGTGCCACACCCCCGCTCCCGACAGCTACTGTACGCTCTCGGCCTGTTGGTCTACTGCGTGGTGTTTTTCAAGAATGCCTGGGTAGGAGACGATGCCTACATCCTGTTTCGTAGCCTCGACCAGCTGCTGGATGGCCATGGCCCACGCTGGAATCCACATGAGCGTGTGCAAGTATTTACCTGCCCGCTCTGGTACTGGCTGCTGGCTGCAATGGGCAGCTTCTACCGCAATCACTACCTCAACAGCATCCTTCTAAGTGCTGCCTGCAACCTGGTATTACTGTGGAACCTTCACAAGATTTTTGCCGATCCACGCAAATGGCTATTGGCTGTGCTGGCGCTGGCATTCTCCCAAGCATATTTTGATTTCACCACATCCGGCCTGGAAAATCCCCTAACGTATTGCCTGCTGGTACTGGCAGCCCGCTTTTATCTGAATCATGAAAATGCACCTGAAGATCGCGCACTACTTTACACAGCCACAGCTTGCGGTCTGTTGTTAGTAACGCGTCATGACATGTTGCTATTGGTGCTGCCGCTGCTCATGCACCATTTCTGGCGTGGAATCCAAAGAGACACGCCAGTAACAAAAGCATTTTTTATGTTATTACTGCCGTTAGCGGGCTGGACACTGTTTTCCATCCTCTACTACGGGTTTCCGTTTCCCAATACAGCGTATGCAAAACTGGGCAACATCATACCGCGCGAATTATTGCTGCAACGAGGCACTACTTATTTCACCACATCAATATGGCGCGACTTCATCAGCATAGCCATCCTGCCTGTCGGCATATTCTGTGGAATATTTTCCCGCCAGTTAACCTTGCGTATGGTGGCTCTGGGCATCGCATTGCATCTAGGCTATGTCTGGTGGATCGGTGGCGATTTTATGCGTGGGCGCTTCTTTGGCTGGGATTATCTTTTATGCGTAATTGTATTAGTCGCCGCCTCCAACAGCCTGGGATCACGCTGGCTTAACACATTCAATCTTCTGACTGCATTTCTTACGCTGATCGCCGCACTGAGCTGGAAACTGTGGACACCTCCCCTTGCCACGCCAGTTAACTGGGGAGCAGAACCTTTCAAAATGGGCGACAGTGCCGATGGGGTCACGCAAGAGCGGTATTTCTTTTTCTGGTTCACTGGCTTCCCGAAGTACCTGCAACGCCAGACCCCTTTGCTGCTGGACTTCGGCTGGTGTCAGGACGGACTGGAACAGCGGCGACAAAACCTGCCAATAGCGGCCAGCCACACAGTAGGCATGCACGGCTTCTGTCTAGGCACAGACCGCATACTGGTTGACCTGCTGGGTATCACTGACCCCCTGCTGGCACGCATGCCCCGCAATCCTTCACAAAAAAACTGGCGTCCCGGGCATTTCGTCCGCCTTGTCCCCGAAGGCTACTGCAACAGTATTAAAAATGGCGGCAACCACATTGCTGACCCCACCACAGCAGCCTACTACGACACTATCCGCCTGTTGACCCAGTCAGAAGCGCTGTTTAGCCAGGAACGGCTGAAGGCCATCTGGTCGATGAATACAGGGGGTTACAGCAAAGACCTCCGCAACATTCACAAGACGATGACACAATCATTCGAACAGGGCGGGCCAATGCCACAAGCTGCAGGATTGCAGGACTGCCCTTTTGTGCAGCTCCCCCCTGCGTTGATTGAACAGTTGAAGCACCCGCAAACATAAGGCTGGCGGGATATTCCAGCACCCGAAACCTATGTACACTTGGATTCCATTAAACCCACCTGATACGTTGCCCGAGAGAAGATAACAATGGATAAACTCAAGGATCTCAGCATTGGCGTGAAACTGGTGCTCATGTCTGTGGTACTGGTACTGGTAGCCATTCTCGCCACATCGATTATCGGCTACAGCCTTTCACGCTCAGCCATCGAGCGCAATATTTTTAACCAGCTCGGAATGGCCAGACAGTTACGCGCATCCGAGATTGAGGGGTTTTTCAAACAGCAACAATCATTGCTGAGTGTACTGGCCAGCGATTTCCTTGCGATAGAAACCGTCAAGGAGTTCCAGAAAGGATTTGAACTGGATCTTGTCACGCATATGCCGCGCTATACCAGCGAGCTTGAAAAGTATTACCAACAGCAGTTTATTGTCGAACTGAATAATCGCCTGCAAAGCCAGTTCACTGCTGAACAATTCATGCCTACAGCGCCCGGCTCCAAGGCGCTACAAGCACTGTACATCGCCGAAAATCCTAACTCGTCTGGCAGTAAACAGAATCTGGATGCCGCAGCAGATGGCAGCGCCTACAGTAATGTCCATGCCAAGTACCACCCCATGCTACGAAACATTATGCAAAAAAATGGCTGGCGCGATCTTTACATTGTGGACACGCTGGCAGACAGCGTTATTTATTCTGTAGGAAAACGGATTGATTTTGGCACATCCATGGAAGATGGACCATTCAAGGATACAGGACTGGCAAAAGCTTATCGGTTGGCAAAAAATGGCAAGCAGGGCGATGTGGCAATGGTGGATTTTGAATCCTACATTCCTGCAGATGGCGCACAAGCATTATTCATGGCTACGCCGATTTATATTGATGGCTCACTCGAAGGCGTAATAGTCATACAAATCACCAACAATGAAATCAACCGCGTGATGACCAGCGAGAAAGAATGGAAATCCACCGGTTTTGGCAAGAGTGGTGAAACGTATCTTGTTGGCAATGACGGCACCTTGCGCTCTGAAACCCGCACCATGATTGAGAGCAAGAAATCGTATCTGTCCTTTCTGGAATCACAGGGCACAGATAAAAAAATCACCCAACAAATTGAAATTTTTGATTCGGGTATTGGCTTGCATCGCATAGACACTGACAGTGCACGCCAAGCCGCACAAGGGCAAGAAGGTGAAACCATCATCAGAGGCTATCAAGGAAATGAAGTATTTTCCTCTTTTGGCAAGCTGAATATTCCTGGGCTCAATTGGTTCATTATCTGTGAGATGGGGCTGGATGAGGCCATGAAGCCCACACATGACCTACGCAATGCATTTATCGTGGCATCACTACTGATTGCACTGATTGCTTCAGCCGTTTTACATATCTTCTCCAGTCGCGTGATTGTTTATCCGATCAAGCACCTGTTAGCCGCTGCACAAGACCTGCATGCCGGCGATGGCGACCTGACAAAACGCATCAGGATTGGCAGCAACGACGAAATAGGCCAGACCGCCGAAGCATTTAATGCATTCATCATCAAACTACAGTCTGTGATTCTCGGGATTTCAGACATGCTGTCCGATCTGACTGCTGCCTCAGACAAAATCCGTATCAGCTCCAGCAGCGTGAGCAACAGCGCCACAGACCAGGCTTCGAGTGCTGAAGAAACGTCCAGCGCTCTGGAGCAAATGAGTGTGACTATTTCACACAATGCCGAGAATGCACGCGCGACCGGTCAAATTGCCGCCGAATCGGCAGACAATGCCCGCGCCGGTGGTGATGTTATTCGCAACGCTATCCTGCAGATGAAAAATATCACTACCAAGATTTCTGTTATCAATGAAATTGCCTACCAGACGAATATGCTGGCACTGAACGCTGAAATCGAGGCCGCACGCGCGGGCGAACAAGGCCGTGGATTTGCAGTCGTGGCGATGGAAGTCAGAAAGCTGGCCGAGCGCAGCAAGCAAGCCGCCAGTGAAGTCAGTGAGTTGGCAGCTTCTACCTCTTCTGTTGCTGAGCGTGCGGGGGATTTACTTGACCAGATCGTGCCTCAAGTTGTAAAAACTGCCGAATTGGTTCGCGAAATAAGTAATGCATCCGAAGAACAACAAAGCGGCGTAGACCAGATCAATGTCGCCGTTTCACAAATTGAACAGGCGACACACAAAAGCGCTCTCACTGCTGAAGAACTGGCTGCTGCTGCTGCTGAAATCAATGAGCAAATGGCTCGCGTGCAGAAAGAAATTGCTTTCTTCAAATGCTGAGGTTAGATCGGGGCAATAGCATTTCAGGAAAGATGGATATCTGAAAAGGTGTGGGCAACGGGGTGATCAGATGCCAGAAGGCTTGCTTGATCCGCTACAACATCCTCAGGCCTCACCAGCCAGTAAGTCTGCAAACCGGCCTGTCTAGCTGCGTCCAGTTCACCGACAATATCCGACAGGAACATCACTTCACCAGCGCGCAATCCGATAGCAGTAACAATCCGTCTATACGATTCGGCATCCTGCTTGGCACCGCTGGTGGTGTCAAAATAGCCCGAGAAAAATGGCGTCATATCGCCAAATTCACTGTAGCCGAAAAAAAGCCTCTGCGCCTGGATTGACCCACTGGAATAGACATACAACGACATATTCCTTTCATGCCAGTTTTTTAATTGTTGGTACGCATCAGGATACACGTGTGCCCGATAATCCTTATGGCGATAACCATGCTCCCACAACATGCCCTGCAACGCTTTCAGCGGTGTAATTTTCTTGTCTTCTGCAATCCATCGCTGCAATGCCGAAATGATCCCCGGGTAGTCATTTTCCGCAACACCAGCTTCTTTTGCTGCCATTTGCAGCTGCTCTGCTACATCAGGCCGTTGTGCATTCGCGCGCACAAACATTGGCAGATGCTGCGCCGCATAGGGAAACAACACATCACGCACAAAAGAAATCGAGCTGGTAGTGCCTTCAATATCTGTAAGAACAGCTTTGATCATTTTTATGCTCAACTATCCAGTTTTGGAAACAGATCAGCAATCGCGCTACCAGTATATTGCGCCACCCAACCTTCAGGATTATTAAAAAAACGAATGGCTGCAAGATCGGGAGCAGGACCAAGATCAAACCAGTGCGGAGTATTGGCAGGCACACTCAATAAATCACCTTTCTCACACAATACGCTATAAACCTTGTCGGCAACATGCAAATAAAACAATCCGCAGCCCGCAACAAAAAAACGCACTTCATCTTCAGTATGGATATGCTCACTGAGAAACTTCTGTCGCAACAGATCCTTGTCTGGATTGCTTTTATCAAGGCTGATTACATCAACAGTAATAAATCCCTGCTCTTTAACGATGCTGTCAATATCCTTGCGGTAAGCTTGCAGGATGGCATCCTGGCTATCACCAGCTTTCACTGGCGCATCAGGTTGCCACTGCTCGAAACGAACACCAATCGCTTTCAGCAGAGACGCAATCTGCCGGGGATCTTTTGTTTGCCGTTGCAATTCAGCAGATTCAGAATAAACAATTAATTCACTCATTCGTATTACCTTTTATTGGCATGAATAGCGTAGCGCTGCCATTCACAATCCAGCAGGAATTCAAGCGCCTCCAGGTGCCGCATGCAAGCATCCAGATCTTCTCCCCACGTGTAAAGGCCGTGGCCACGAATGAGATAGGCGACGCCCGCTCCATCACACTGCATCCGTTTTTCCACTTGCCGTGATAATTCCACCATATCTTGCGTGTTATTAAAAACAGGAATATGCACTTCTGTATTGTGCGTCGTTATACCACTGAATGCCTTGAGCAATTCATAGTCACGCAGCACCAGCGTATCTATCCCGGGCTGTTCCATGGTCAGGACCGTGGCGCGAACCGAATGGGTGTGCAGCACTGCACCTATATCCGGGTCACGTGCATACAATTGCGTGTGCAACAGCGTTTCAGCAGATGGCTTACGATCCATCAACGCCTTTCCCTGCAAATCTACAGCCATTACATCGCGCAACCCAAGCTTGCCCTTGTGTTTTCCCGATACTGTGATGGCACAGCTCTGTGCATTGATGCGGACAGAATAATTACTGGATGTTGCAGGCGACCAGCCACGACTATAAATGTCGCGACTGGCAGCAATAATACGCTCGGCACAGCGTTCAAACAGGTCGTGATCATAGGGCAACTGTTCAGACATGACAGATGTTCTCTTTAATTACTGAAATCGATTCCGGCAAGGCGGCATTCTGCCACAAATCAGCTGCGGTGCAGCCTGTGAATGCCCAACATTACCACAGCCAAACCCGCCATCTGCAGACCGCTGACTGGCTCACCCAGCACGCTGCCAGCGATCAGCACGGTGGCTACAGGCCCGACCATACCAACAGCGCCAGCCTTCGCTGACCCGATTTCCTTCACCCCTGCCGACATCATGAATGATGGCAACACAGTGAATAACAATGCAGTCACTGCACAACCGGCATATACCCCGGGCGACAATTCCAGCAATTGTGAAATCGGGCTACTGACAGCGTAATGCAGGATCATCACCAACGCCGCAGCCGCCATAGCAACCGACGTAAACAGTGCGCTGGAAAATATACGCATGTAGTAGTCACTGCCAATCACATATACAGCAAAGGCAATTGCACTCAGCAATACGAAGCCCGAACCTTTGCCCGTTTCTGCCAGCGAGACAGCAGGCTGCAAACGGATATCCGCATAGAACACCATGATCAAACCTGCGTAAATAACGGCAATACAGATGCACAAAGGCAACGATATTTTCTTACCCGGATAAATCGTGGACAAGATCATGACAAATACCGGGTACGTGTAGAGAATAATCCGCTCAAGACCCACGCTGACGGTTTGCAGGCCACGCAAATCCAGATAGCTGGCCAGATAATATCCAGCAATTCCGATGATGGCTGCGCCTGCAAAGTGACTTGCCGTCAGGGCATGAAACTCCTTTTTCGCATACAGAATGCCTACCCATCCGTAGACAGGCAACGCAAATAACATACGCAGCAGCATGATATCCGCCACTGTCGCTCCCTGCGCAAACAGAAACTTGATAAGGGTTCCCTTGCAGGCAAACAACAATGCAGACACGCCCACCAGGGTCATGCCTGACTGGTTGAATGCTGGAATGGTCTTCATGATTAACTCCCGTTAAATCCTTGCAACACTTGCAGACGATGCTGGCAGCGGATTAATCAGGAATTCGGGGGGGATAACTGGAACCGAAAAACAAAAAAAAGCCGCTACAAGCGGCTTTTTTTGGCTGGATGGCATTCAGCCAGACACAAGAAACCGCGACAGTGGTCGTAGCCACAGTCGTACTCGCGATGTCTTGATTATCTGAATGATGCTCATGGTGTTTCCGGACCAGAAAAAAATGCCTGCGCCATCATAAACCCGGGGCGCAGGCAACTACAACTCTCATTTGACCAGTATGGGCGTTTACGCCTTGCTGAAACTGGCCTTGTGATTCTCCGCCAGATCCACAGCGATAGTATCCCCAGGCGCAAAATGCCCACCCAGAATTTCGTTGGCCAGTGGATTCTCCACCAACTGCTGGATAGCGCGCTTCAACGGGCGAGCGCCATAGACAGGATCAAAGCCGGTCTCGACCAGTTGCGCCATCATGGCATCGCTGAATGTGATCGCCATCTCCCGCTCGCCCAGACGCTTCCGCAAAAGATTGAGCTGGATATCGGCGATATTGCGAATCTGCTCCCTGCCCAAGGGATGAAACACCACCACTTCGTCAATACGGTTGATGAACTCCGGACGGAAATGGCTACTGACAACATCCATCACCGCATCTTTCATTGCCTGATAGCGGTTTTCATTGCGGGTGGAATCATCCTGCAAGGCAAGCCCGTCAAAGCTGACCGTGTCATACGAATGGTCATGCGCAAGATCCTGGATCCGGTCGGAACCCAGATTGGATGTCATCACCACAACCGTGTTGCGGAAATCAACCGTACGCCCC
>ERZ724520.755-NODE-755-length-17182-cov-5.667893_pt1 | contig 17182 bp, 14 predicted proteins | sample MGYA00376053_ERZ724520 | MGnify/ENA primary metagenome ERZ724520 (study PRJEB28724, sample SAMN07190886) | activated sludge metagenome | isolation source: activated sludge of sewage treatment plant in Hong Hong | place: USA: Christiansburg, Virginia | collected...
GAGATATTATAAATCGGGAAGAGGAGTTCTGGTAAAGAAAGAAATTATAGAGATGTATTTAGCTCGTTGGGCTCATACCCTTCCCTAAACAGGGAAGGGCGGGTCAGATCACTCTCCCGCTACCATTGAAAAAAGCTTCAGTTATACTGAGGCTTTTTTCGTTTTATGATGTATGTAGTGTATATATTATATTCAAAAAAAACCGAAAGAAATTACACAGGTTTTACAAGTAATTTGATTCAACGTTTTTATTCTCACAATATTTATGGAAAAGACAGCACACGCTTATACAGACCATGGGTAGTTGTACATGTTGAGTTTTTTGAAACGAAGGAAGAAGCAATGAAAAAAGAGAGATATTATAAATCGGGAAGAGGAGTTCTGGTAAAGAAAGAAATTATAGAGATGCATATTTCATGAAAAATTAAAGAATTATTTATTTACTAGTTTTTATTATTTTGACTATAAAAAATGAAACCTTAACCCCTTTAATGATAGGTTTTACCATTTATTTTATTATTTTTATAATCTAATCTTCATTAAAAAAAACATGCGTATATTATTTAAAATTTTAATTGTTTTAACTGTTTGTCTTTCAAATAAAGTAAATGCACAGCTGTCATTTGCAACAGCTGTTAATTACACTGGTGGTTCAAATCCTTCGTCTATTACATCTGCTGATTTTAATAACGATGGTAATATAGATTTAGCAGAAGTTAATACTACATCAAATGATTTAAATGTATATTTTGGCTCTGGTACTGGCTCATTTGTATTTTCTGCTAATTATGGTGGGTTTTCAAATCCAAAATCTGTTATACCAGGTGATTTTAATGGAGATGGTAAAACAGATTTAGCTATTGCTAATTCAGGGGCTAACTATATCTCAATATTAATTGGCACTAGTACAGGAACTTTTGCAGCAGCTATTAATTATACAGTAGGAACTAATCCTAGGGCAATAGCATCTGCAGATTTTAATAATGATGGAAATAAAGATTTAGCAGTTGCTAATAATGGTTCAAATAATACGTCGATTTTACTTGGAACTGGTACTGGTGCATTTGGAACAGCTACTAATTATAGTGTTGGTATAATCCCATGGGCAATAGACTATGCTGATTTTAATAATGATGGAATAGTTGATTTAGGTGTAGTTAATGGTTTTGCACCAGCAAATATAATATCAGTGCTAATTGGTGCAGGTGCTGGAACTTTTTTGACGGCAGTAAGTTATACAGTAGATTCAAATCCAAGAGGCATTACAAAAGGAGATTTTAATAGCGATGGTAATACAGATTTAGCTATTGGATGTTTGACTTCTAGTAAAGCATCAATATTATTAGGTTCTACTACAGGTACTTTTGCAACGGCCATTAATTATGCTGCGAGTGGATCTTTACTTTCATCAATATGTTCGGGCGATTTTAATGGTGATGGAAAAATTGATTTAGCTACATCAAATTCCAGCTCTAACGACGCATCCGTTTTGTTAGGTTCGGGAACCGGAACATTTGCAACTGGTGTTACGTTTACAGCTGGAATTCAGCCTAGTTCAATTACTTCTGCTGATTTTAATGGAGATGGTAAACCTGATTTAGCCACTACTAATAATGGTTCAAGTAATATTTCTGTATTATTAAATACATCCATACCACCATCTGTACCAACTGCAAGTTTTTCAATTTCAGACCCCAAATGTGTAGCAAGTGCAATTACATTTTCAGATCAATCTACTTATTTTCCAACAAGTTGGGCTTGGACTTTCACAGGTGGTATACCTGCTACCTCTATATTAAAAAATCCAGTTGTTACTTATTTATCGCCAGGAACGTATAGCGCAGTTTTAACAGCTTCAAACTCAATTGGTCTAAGTGTTTCATTAACTAAAACATTTGTAATAACTAGCCCAACAATTACAGTCAATAGTGGTTCTATTTGTTCAGGAGGATCTTTTACTATTGTTCCATCTGGAGCAAGTACTTATACTTTTTCAGGTGGTTCATCAATTGTAACGCCAACAATTAATACTTCCTATAGTGTTACTGGAACAAGTACATTAGGATGCATAAGTTCAGTTACAGCAGTTTCAACTGTAACGGTTAATCCTTTACCAACTCTATCTGTCAATAGTGGTTCAATATGTTATGGAACTACATTTACTATTGTTCCCACTGGAGCAGCCACTTATACTTATTCAAGTGGTTCTGCAATTGTTTCACCAACTATTACAACAACTTACTCTGTTACTGGAACTAATACTTTAGGTTGCTTATCATTACCTGTAATAAGTACTATAACCGTAAACCCGTCAACAAATATTACAGGGATAGTAACTAATACGGCTTCAGTTCCCGTTGCAGGTTTAGTAACATTATATCTAAATGAAACGGGTTACACTAAATACGATTCAATTACATCTATTGCAATTACAGGCTCAGGAGCCTATACATTTACAAATGCAATTAATGCCAATAAGTATTTAATAAAAGCAATTCCTACTGCAACAAATCAAATGCAAACTTATGGAAGCAGTAGCAGTTTTTGGAAAGGAGCTACAACTATAATCCATGGCTGTTTAACTACAAGCACTGTTAATATTACAGTTTTAGATTTAACGCCAATTACTGCGGGTATTGGTAGCTTATCTGGGAAAATAGAAAAAGGGCCTGGCTATGGCTTAAGAGCAAATGGATCAAAACCATTAAGTACTCCAATTAAAGGAATAATTGTAAAAGGTGGTAGAAATCCAGGTGGAAATATTATTGCGCAAACAACAACAGATGCAAATGGTACTTATACCATAAGTGGATTACCAAATGATAATTATTTTATATTAGTTGATATTCCAGGTTTAGATACTAACGGAACCTATCATAAAGTATTAGTATCTGGATCCGAAACATATAACAATCTTGATTTCACCGTTGATTCAACAAAAATTAACCCAATAAATTTAACCGTAGGTATTCAAGAAATAAATATTTCAAACAATAATATAACACTATTTCCAAATCCAACGTCTAATGTTTTAAATATGCATTTTACTTTAAATCAAAGCTCTGATGTAAAGTTTGAATTATTTGATGTTTTAGGGAAATCGGTTAGAACGTTTCTTAATTTAAGTAATCAAATGAGTAATTCTTATGAAACATCGACTTCACTTTCAGATTTAGAATCTGGAATCTATTTTATAAAAATTACCATAAATAAGGAAGTGCAAACAGTTAAAATTTGTATTTCTAAATAATTAATAAAATCATATTAATTAATAAAGTCGGCAAAATAGGCCGACTTTATTGTATATATTTGGGTTAATAATTATGAAAATTTCTATAATTTATATTCTAATTATAATTCAATGTATATTGAGTTATCAAGGTAATTCTCAATCTTCTAATTTCAAAAACTTTAATACTGAACAAGGTTTACCCCAATCTCAAGTTTTATCAATTTTGCAGGATCATTATGGGAATATGTGGTTTGGTACTAATGGTGGTGGAGTGGGAAAATATAACGGAAATAAATTCGTTTCCTTAAATGATTATGATGGATTAATTAGTAATATTATTTATTCTATTATTGAAATAAAAACTAATTCATTACTATTTGCTACTGATAAAGGCTTATCGGTATATGATGGTATAAGTTTTAAAAATTATTCTGAAAAAGAGGGGTTAAAAAATCCTCTAATTTTTAAGTTACTCCTTGATAACGAAAAAATTTGGATTGGAACACAAGAAGGAGTCTATATTTTAAAAGATGAAAAAATTGCACCCTTTTTAGACAATAAAATACTAAATAATAGTTCAGTATATACTATATATAAGGATTTTAATCATAATTTGTGGTTTGGCACACTTCAAAATGGAGTAATTTTCTATGATGTTAAAAATAAGGTATTTAGGAATTTTACTATTGAGAATGGATTAATGAGCAACTTTATTTTTTCTATTGACCAACAAAGTAATGGGGATATTGTTATTGGCACACAAACAGGTTCTAATATAATAAATGAAAAATTCATAGTTTCTTCAATACCAAATTTTAAGTCTCAAGAAAACATTGCATTTAGTAGTATTTTAAATAAAGATGGATTAAATTTTTTATTTGGAACATTTTCTGAAGGCATAATTGGATATGATTTTAAAGCAAATAATAAAACAAAAAAATATGATTTATCAAATGGCTTAACTAATAATCCCATTCAGTGTTTATATAAAGATAGGGAACAAAATATTTGGATAGGAACGGATGGCGCAGGTGTTTATAAATATTCAAACGAAAGTTTTACCTATTTTTCTAAACAAAATGGATTGCCAGAAAATCATATCAATTCAGTTGCTGTAGATGAAAATAATAGTATTTGGGTAGCTCTTCGTAGTAATGGATTGTGTAGAATTTCAGATAATACTTTTGATTATTATAATATGAATAATCAAGAAAAGTATGGTTTATTAGATAATGGCATTAATACTATTTTACCATTGGAAGAGGGATCATTATTGTTTGGAACGAACTCAGGATTATTTGAGTTTAGAAATGAAAAATTCCATATTATATCAAATAGTTTTTTTAGAGAAAAATACATATTATCTCTTTTTCAATCTAAAAACAATACAATTTGGGTTGGAACAAATGATGGTTTATATAGAATCGACAATGGAATCATTACGGAAGAAAATAGAATAAATAAATTTAGACAAGAAAACACACAGTTGTCAATTTACAGCATAATTGAAGATAAATTTCAAAGTATATGGCTTGCTTCAGAGCATGGCGTAATTAAAATTGATAAAGTAGGAAATACCGTACAATTCAATAAAACTAATAAGTTTTCAGATTCTAGAGTACTTTCAATGCAAATTGATAATGCTAAAAATATATGGTTTGGAACTGAAGAAGGTTTGTTTAATTATAATTATAAGGATATAACCAAAATTTCTCAAAAAAACGGATTGCATTCTAATGCTTGCAATTTTTTGCAAGTAGATGATCAAAATAGATTAATAATTGGTCAAAACACTGGAATAGATTTATTAAGCATTAATGATTTTTATAACGACAAAATTAGCATTCAGCATTTAGGAAAAGATGATGGATTGATTGGATTAGAATCTAATTATAATGCAAGTTTTAAAGATAAAGAAGGTCGAATATTAATAGGCACTACAAATGGTTTGGAAATATATAACCCAAAATTTGATACCAAGAATCCCCTAGAGGCTTTAACAAAAATAAACTCAGTTAAATTATTTTTTGGCCAAGAAGACATTTTAAAATATTCTAATAAGTTGGATTCTATTTTTCAATTACCAAAAAACTTAAAACTTCCATTTAACAAAAACCATATAACTTTCGAATTTATAGGTGTGAGTTTAACGGCCCCCGAAAAGGTACAATATCAGTATAAACTTATGGGTATTGATGAAGATTGGGTACCGCCAACTTCTAAAACAGAAGCAACTTATTCTTCCCTTCCTCCAGGAAATTATACTTTCTTATTAAAAGCAATGAATAATGATGGTGTTTGGAATAAAGAACCAGTGTCATTTACATTCGAAGTATTAGCACCTTGGTATAAAACATGGTGGTTTTATACAATATGTGTTATTGCATTAATAAGTTCAATTATTTTTTATAGTTATTATAAAACTAAAAAATTGATTGTTGATAATCAAAAACTCGAAAATCAAGTAAGTGAGAGGACAAAAGAATTAAGAGAGGAAAAAGAAAAAGTTGAGATTATTAATAAAGAAGTAATTGAGCAAAAATATGTGATTGAAAATAAAAATTTAGAAATTACAGACAGTATCAAATATGCAAAAAATATTCAAGAAGCGTTATTGCCAAATTTAAATGAAGTAAATCAGTTATTTGAAAATAGCTTTGTGCTTTATATGCCTAAAGATATTGTAAGTGGAGATTTTTATTGGTTTGCAAAAAATGGAGACACGCATTTTATTGCGGCAGTAGATTGTACTGGGCATGGAGTTCCGGGGGCATTTATGAGTATTGTAGGCAACACATTGCTTAATGAAATTGTAAATAAGAAAAACATAACCGTTCCAGGAGATATTCTTTTAGAACTACATAAAGGCGTAAAAATTGCTTTAAACCAAAATGCTGTTGAATTTGAAAGAAGGGATGGAATGGATATTGCTCTTTGTGCTTTTAATATCAATACAAATGAAGTTCAATATTCGGGAGCAAATCGTCCACTTTGGATTTACAGAAAAAACAAAAATTACGAATTAGAAATTATTAAATCAACTAAATTTCCTATTGGTGGAATAGAATTGGATAATAGTAGAATATACGAAAATCATATTTTAACAGTTGAAAAAGGTGACTGTCTATATTTATTTAGTGATGGTTTTGCCGACCAATTCGGAGGGCCAAAAGGCAAAAAGTATATGGTAAGTAATTTACAAAAAACTTTTTCCCAAAATATTGATCAGCCATTAAATATACAAAAGGAAGAGCTTGCAAAGTCTTTTATAAATTGGAAAATGGATAATGCACAAGTTGATGATGTTTTAGTAATAGGAATTAAGTTTAAGTAAATTATACTATTTCCCCTGTTTTTATTATTAAACTCCTCTTCAAAAAAAATGGCGTTATGTAAAACATAACGCCATTAATATTAAAGTAATAGTTATTATTAATCTTTAAATAATGGGTATTTACTCATCATTGTATTAATTTTTGATTTAAGTTTTGCAATTTCTTTAGGATTATCTTTATGTTTTAAAGCTAAGTCAATATACTCAACTACTTTTAAGCAATCTTTTTCTTTTAAGCCTCTACTTGTAATTGCTGGCGTACCAATGCGTATACCCGAAGTAACAAAAGGAGATTTATCATCAAATGGCACCATGTTTTTATTTACAGTAATGTCTGCTTCTCCTAAAGCTTTTTCTGCTTCTTTACCAGTAAGATTTTTACTACGCAAATCAATTAGCATACAATGGTTGTCTGTTCCTCCCGAAATTATTTTATATCCTTTTTCAATTAAAGCTTTTGCCATTACTTGCGCATTTTTTATTACTTGAACGCAATAGTGCATATACTCATCACTTAAACATTCTCCGTAGGCTACTGCTTTTGCCGCAATAACATGCTCTAATGGCCCACCTTGAGTACCAGGAAACACGCCCATATCTAAACAGGCGCTCATCATTTTTAATTCGCCTTTAGGTGTTTTTTCACCCATTGGATTTTCAAAATCTTTACCCATCATTATCATTCCACCTCTAGGGCCACGTAATGTTTTGTGAGTTGTAGTAGTAACAATGTGGCAATGTGGCAATGGATCATTTAATATACCTTTAGCAATTAAGCCCGATGGATGAGAAATATCGGCTAATAATAATGCGCCAACAGCATCAGCTATTTTACGAAGGCGCGCATAGTCCCAATCTCTTGAGTATGCAGAAGCTCCACAAATAATCATTTTTGGTTTTTCTTTTTTTGCAGTTTCTTCTACTTTATCGTAATTAACTTTTCCGGTTTTTTCTTCAACCCCGTAAAATGTTGCACGGTATAATTTACCTGAAAAATTTACTGGCGAACCATGTGTTAAATGGCCTCCATGAGATAAATCAAAACCTAATATTGTATCTCCAGGTTTTAGGCAAGCTAACATTACTGCTGCATTTGCTTGTGCTCCAGAGTGTGGTTGTACATTAACCCAAGCAGCACCAAATAATTCTTTAGCTCTATCAATAGCTAATTGTTCAACTTGGTCTACTATTTCGCAACCACCATAATAACGTTTGTGAGGTAATCCTTCTGCGTATTTATTTGTTAACACGCTACCCATGGCTTTCATAACTTGATCGCTCACGTAGTTTTCGCTTGCAATAAGTTCAATTCCTCTTGTTTGACGCTCTTTTTCGGCTTTTATTAATTTAAAAATGGCAGTGTCTTTTTTCATGGTATATAGTTTAAATTTTATTGGTATTAAATGAATTGTATAATTTTGAAGTAGCAATAGTAAAAAATGCTACTAATGGAGATTGTGCTATACCCATCAACCATCTACTAAAGGTGTATTCTTCACCATCTAGCTGATTGTTTATTAAGTAATTGTACCCCATTGCAATTATTGATAGAGAGAGTAATAGTGCATAAATATAAACAATCCATCGAGTTATTTTTTTATTTGTACAAATAAATTTCACTGCTAAAAACGACACTACGAAATATAGAGCAAAAAACAAAATGGTTAAAAAATATTTCCCATAATAAAGAGTACTGTAACTATAATTTGTTAGAAAATTTAAATTAGCTGGAATTTGTATACTATCGTTATGATAATATAATTTATACAGTTGATTATTAATATTTACAAATAGATATTCTCTGCTAAAGCCCAATAATGCTAAAATTCCAAAAAATAAAATGTATTTATATATATTACGCATTTGATGTTTTGTTTGTTGCATATTTATTTACCCATAACATCCATAAATAAAATACAAAGCTATAAGCAATAAATGTAAAAGTGTAGGTGTGATTAAAATCTAAATTTTCAGGATAATATAATGCTATAATTGCTAACCCTACAATTCTAATTAAGTTTAGTATAAATACAGCAATAATTCCTAAGGGTAAAAACCATGCTTTATTCTTAATACTACCTGGATAGGCTATAATAAAAATGGCAAATAAAAACATAAGGGTTATACCATTACAGGGGCCGCCAATCCATACACCATTCGAACCATCTATACCAAAAACCTGAAAATCATCTACTTCTTTACTCGAAAATGTAATAAATCCCATCATTTTGAGTAAAAATTCGCTACAATTTATAATAAAGCGAATAAAAAATTGGTCAATTTGTGTGTATTTTTTAATTACAAATTCATAAAGAAAGTAGCAGCCTGCATATAATAAAACGGCTTTAATTAAAAATTTTTGAAATACGTTTAATTTACCTTGCATAAACAAAAAACCCCCAATTTATAAGGGGGTTATGTGATTTTATAATGTTTTTTTGTTTTTTTGTTTTGAATATAATTTTGAACCGCCATATAAAGCTCCTGCTGCAATTAAAATCGAAATACCTCCATCAATAGGTACACATGGTGGTGGCCAACATCTTGGCCCTCCTGCTGGGGGTGGGGGTGGAGCAGCTATACTTAATGTATAACTACTAAGAATAAAAAAGCCTATTATGTATATTTTCGATTTCATTCAATGTGTTAATTGGGTATAAATATAGTAAATTAATTTTGTAACGTCAATTTTAGTGTAAAAATCATGCCAATTTATTATATTTGACATCTTACAAAAGTAGTGTGAACCAAAAAAAGAATAATTCAAATTTAAATATAAACGATTTAAAGGTTATTTGGAGGATAGTTGCCAAAAATTGGTATATCCCTATAGTTTTTATTTCAATTTTTTATTTAATTGGCTACTTCTATGTATACAAGCTCACAAATATCTATCAAGCGTCTGTAGAATTACTAAAATCTAATGATTCGTTTTACAAAGAAAATGTAATTACTGATAATAGTGGCTATTATGGCGGCTCACAAAGTTTTATTGATAACTCTAATGAAATTAGAATTGTTAAATCTTTTGATTTAATGAAAGCAACTATTGATAAATTAAAAGATAATTTACAGGTTTCATATTATTTAGTTGGTAGAGTTAGAACTACCGAACAGTTTACGGGTACTCCTTTTAAGCTAATTGTAAGTAATATTAATTCTTCTTTAATTGAAAATAAGATAAATGTTAAAATTTTAGATTATGATACTTATCAAATTAAATACATTTTAAATGGGAATGAAGTAACAAAAACGGGCAAATTTGAGGAAGCATTTATAGATTTAGATTTTAATTTTATAATTAAACGTGATGGTAATTTTAATAGAAATACCATTTCATCTTTATCTAATTTAGATTATCAGGTAATTGTACATGATATTAATACGCTAGTTTATAGTTATCAGAATGCTTTGGGTGTATTAAATCCAGATTACACAAATGTTTTAGTAATTACTTTAACTGATATTATTCCCGAAAGAGCAGTAATGATATTAGATACTTTATCAAGATTGTATATTAATAAATCGCTAAATACACGCTTCGAAATAAATGAGCGAACAATTAGCTATATTGATAAACAGTTGGATGAAGTTAGGGCATCTTTAAAAGAAGTTGAAGATACCATGCAAGATTATAAAAAAGATAAGGCTATCTTGGATTTAGATTGGGAAAGAAACGATTTTTTTCAAAAATTATCTTCTTATGATGGGCAAAAATCTAAATTGAAATTAAAAATTGATGCAATTAATGATTTAGAAAAGTATATTATTGAAGACAAAGATCCTCAATTTTTACCACCTAATATTTATTTAGTTGATAATGATAATTTCTTAATTACCTCTGTAAATGAGCTTTATAAGGCACAAATTGAGTTAAGTATTTTATTAAGTTCTTCAAAAGAAATTAACCCTAATATTATTGAAATAAAGCAACGTATAAAAAAACTAAAACAAAATATGTTAGTGTATTTAAATAATACACGTAATGCCTCCTATAAAATTATTGAAAATATTAATGGTGAAATTACATCGTATGTTGGTGAAATTAAAACCATTCCTCAAAAACAAAGAGAAATTTTAAATATTCAGCGCAGAGTTACTGTAAATGAAGAGATGTATAATTTCTTGTTACAAAAAAAGGCAAACACTAAAATATCAAAAGCTACCATTGTACCTGATATTAAAGTTATTGATAGCCCAAGAAATAAAGGAGTTGTAAGCCCTGATAAAAAGGCCATTTTATCAAAATTCACGGCAACAGGACTGGTTATTTCTTTAATAATTGTAATGTTGAGATTTTTATTTTTCTCAAGAATACAATCGGCTGAAGAACTTGCCGAAAAAACTCATTTGCCTATAATTGGTGATTTACCTTTACAAAAAAATGTTGCAAACACTGGTATTTTGGTGGATGAAAGCCCTAATTCAATTTTAGCAGAATCCTTTAGAACCTTGCGTACCAATTTGCAATATGTGATTTTAAACTCTCATAAAAAAACAATTTTGGTAACTTCAAATGGGCCTGGTGAAGGGAAAACATTTACTACAATTAATATTGCTGCAATTTTGGCAAAGGGAGGTAAAAAGGTTGTAATGTTGGAACTTGATTTACATAAACCCCGCATTCAAAAGGCTCTTGTAATGAACGCTGAAATTGGTATAAGTACCTTTATGATTGGTGAAAACACATTAGATGAAATTGTAAAACCAACTCAAATAAAAGGCTTATACGCCATATTATCTGGTCCAATTCCCCCAAATCCTTCAGACTTAGTATTGTCAGAGAAATTAAAGGAATTAATAGATTATGCAAAGCAAAATTTTGATTATGTATTAATTGATACTCCTCCAATTGGTATGCTATCAGATGCTGCTTATTTAATGCAATATTCTGATATTAATTTATTTGTTATAAATACAAAATTTGCAACCAAACATGTGTTAAATCTTTTCCATAAAACCGTATCCGATAATTCAATTAAAGATGTATATTTAGTTTTAAATGGTGTAAAACGCCGTAGAGGTAAATATTACTACTCAAGGTATGGTTATGGCTACGGATATGGCTATGGTTATGGGTACGGATATAATAAAAAAGGGTAAAAAACCATTTTTTATTATGTTTTTTATGATCTCTCTCTGTGAGTGAGGTTGCGAAGCTTTTGAATAAATTGAAAAATTGGTACGCTATATATGTAAATGTAAAACACGAAAAAAAGGTTGTTGATAGACTTACAGAGCAAAATATCGAAGCCTATATTCCTATAATTAAGCGGCAAACTCAATGGAGCGATAGAAAAAAATGGATTGATTTTCCAATGCTTACAGGGTATGTGTTTGTTAAAATTAATTTAACTGATAAAGAAAGAGTTCTTTTAAACCCTGGAGTGTTTGCATTTGTAAAGTTTGGTGGAGTTGAAGCAGAAGTAAAGGAACATGAAATTGAAGTTCTAAAATCAATTGAAAAAACTGGATACGATGTAACCTTTGAAGTTAAAGGATTAAAGGTAAATGACGAAGTAGAGATTTTGCAAGGTCCATTAAAAGGTTTCAAAGGAGTATTAGTGCAATTTGAAAATGAAAGTTTTGTACAAATAGAATTATTAAGCTTAAGGCAAAACGTTAAAGTAAAAGTCCCAAAAAATATATTGAAAATAAACTAATGAATTTTAATCTCCTATCTATAATTATTCCTGCCTATAACGAAGGTAGAACCATACATTTCATACTTGACAAAATAAAGCAAGTAGAATTAATTGGAGGCATCAATAAAGAAATTATTATTGTAAATGATTTTAGTAATGATAATACTGAAGAGGCAATTACTAACTATATGGCATTGAATCCTAGTATTAACATTCAGTATTATAAACATGAATTTAATAAAGGGAAAGGTGCTGCCTTGCATACTGGAATTAGTAAAGCAAAAGGAGACTATTTAATAATTCAAGATGCTGATTTGGAATATGACCCTAATGAGTATAATGATTTATTAAAACCTATAGTAAATGGATTTGCTGATGTAGTTTATGGATCAAGGTTTATTGGAAGTAATCCTCACCGAATATTGTTTTTTTGGCATACTATAGGAAATAAATTTCTTACGTTTCTATCAAACATGTTTACCAATTTAAATCTTACAGATATGGAAACATGTTACAAATTGTTTAATACCAAAATGATTCAAGAGATTAAATTCAAAGAAAATCGTTTTGGTTTTGAGCCAGAAGTAACAGCCAAAATAGCTCGAGTAAAAAATGTAAGAATTTATGAAGTGGGGATTTCTTATTATGGCAGAACGTATGATGAGGGGAAAAAGATTGGTTGGAAAGATGGATTTAGAGCCATATATTGCATTTTAAAATACAATTTGTTTAGTAAATAATGAGTGAAACTGAAAACTGGGATTTAATAGTTAAGCCTAAAACAAAATTATTGTCGTTTAATTTCAAAGAAGTTTGGAATTATAAAGATTTAATTTTTTTATTGGTGAAGCGCGATTTTGTAACTGGTTACAAGCAAACCTTATTAGGCCCAGTGTGGATTATTGCTCAGCCAATAATTACTACAATAATGTTTACTCTTACCTTTTCAAAAATAGCAAATTTACAAACGCAAGGCATACCTGCTTTTTTATATTATTTAACTGGCTTAACATTTTGGAATTATTTTGCTGATAGTGTAAATAAAAATGCCAATACTTTTGCTGCTAATGCATCTATTTTTGGCAAGGTATATTTTCCTAGGTTAGTAATGCCTTTTTCAATGTTCATTTCCAATTTATTTAAATTGGGAGTACAGTGCTTAATTTTTTTAATAGTTTGGATTTATTTTATTGTAACCAATGGCTCATTTCAATTTCATTTAGAAGCATTGTTTTTATTACCAATAGTAATTATTTTATTGGGCATTATGGGCTTAAGTATTGGGTTAATTGTAACATCTTTAACAACAAAGTACCGTGATTTTAATTTTTTAATTGGTTATGCAATTCAGTTTTTAATGTACGTTAGTTGTATTGTTTTAGCACTTCCTGCTTCGGGTAAATTAAGAACTATACTTATGTTTAACCCTGTAGTTCCATTAATAGAAACTGTAAAGTACATTTTTTTAGGTGTAGGAAATTTATCGTATTTTCATTTAGCATATAGTTTTGTTTTTTCAATTATCTTATTTTTAATAGGGGTTGTTGTTTTTAATAAAACAGAAAAAACTTTTATGGATACCGTATAGAAATTATAATGTCGAAAGCAGTAATAGAAGTAAATAATTTAGGAAAGCAATACCGTTTGGGCGCAGTTGGTACTGGTTCAATGTCGGATGATTTGAAACGATTTCTTTATAAAATTAGAGGAAAGGAAGACCCGTTTTTAAAAGTGGGTGAAGAAAATGATCGTTCAAAAAAAGGCAATTCAGATTACGTTTGGGCTCTTCAAAATATTAATTTTAAAGTTAATCAAGGAGATGTGTTAGGTATTGTTGGGAAAAATGGTGCAGGTAAATCAACCCTTTTAAAAATCTTGTCGCGTACCACACTCCCTACAGTGGGCGAATATAAAATTAGAGGTCGTATTGCCAGTTTATTGGAAGTTGGTACTGGCTTTCATCCTGATTTAAGTGGACGCGAAAATATATTTTTAAATGGTGCCATTTTAGGAATGACAAAGGCCGAAATTAAAAAGCAGTTTGATGCAATTATTGATTTTAGTGGTGTAGAAAGATACATCGATACACCTGTAAAAAGATACAGTAGTGGTATGTATGTGCGTTTGGCTTTTGCAGTTGCTGCTCACCTTGACCCCGAAATTTTAATTGTTGATGAAGTATTAGCTGTGGGTGATGCTGAGTTTCAAAAAAAATGCCTTGGTAAAATGAAAGATGTTAGTGGACAAGGCAGAACGGTTTTATTTGTAAGTCATAATATGTTGGCTGTAAAATCTTTATGTACAACTGGCATTTGGTTAAATAATGGCACGGTTCAATCTATAGGTAAAATAGATAGCGTTATTGATACGTACCTTTCAATGACAAACCAATTAGTAAAATCAAACGCCTTAATTAACAAGGAAAATAAAGGGTTTACGCTTCATTCAATTGTTATTTCAAATAATGGTGTTGATGGCAATTTTAACATTGAAAATGATTTAGTTATTGAAATTGAGGTTTCGAGTAATACTAATTTTATGGCTATAAATATTAATTTGTTTTTTAATACAATTGAAGGAAATATGATTTTTGCAACATGTTCTCCAACAGAAGAATTTAAAACAGGAAAAACTACTTATCAATGTACAATTCCTGCCAATACATTAAACGATAATGTTTATAATTTAGATGTTATGGTGGTTTCAGATGGTGAAGAAGCCTTGCATGATTTAAAAGAAATAATTGCCATTGAAGGCATTGAAGAAAAAAGAGAAGGTACTTGGTTAGGAAAATATCCTGGACTAATAAGACCAACATATTATAAATGGATAAAGAAATAAGTGATGGCAGGATTTAAAGAAGCTTTAGAAAAAAAATTATACCAATCGCAGTTTAATGATTATGGTAGTGATAACTATGATGAATATAGATTTGGAGTTAATCCACATGTGAATAAACCATCTTATGTGCCACCACATGGAACTATCATTTCTATTAAACAAGCAATTAAAAAATTAACAGGTTATAAGTATGTTCCACCAGTTTTGCCTATTACTGTTTTAAATGATACTCATCTTAAGGGATTTGAAAAGATTTATGATAAATTAAATCCTCAAGGAAAATCAGTATTAGTAGATTTAATGGCATATCGTCAATTGGGTTTCAAAAAAGTAAAACTTCCGCGAAATAATTCAAAATATTGGGAAGAAATAAAATTGGCTAAAACGCTTGGAGATAATAATGATACTATTGATCCAAAATTCATGCATTTTATGTTAGAAAAGTATGATTTAACTAAGATTGGTTATGATGTTAAATTATATTTTATGAGTATGGGAATTGCTATTGATTATATTACCGAGCAATATTGTTATCAATTAAATGGAAAAAGAATAGTGGAAGTAGAAAAAGATGATACTATTTTAGATATAGGCGCTTGCTGGGGCGATACCGCATTTTACTTTGCTAGTAAATCAGGAGAAAAGGGGCATGTTTATTCTTTCGAATTTATACCAGGTAACATTAACTTATTTAATAAAAACTTAGATTTTAATCCACAACTTAAAAAAAACATTACTATAGTTGAAAATCCAGTTTCTAATAAAAGTGGACAACAAATATATTATAAAGATTTTGGACCTGGCAGTGAAGTGGTAACTCATCCCTTTGATGGGCAAACAGGAACAACTACAACCATTTCTATTGATGATTATGTAAAACAAAATAATATTTCAAAAGTTGATTTCATAAAAATGGATATAGAAGGCGCTGAGCCGTATGCCTTACAAGGTGCAATTGAAACTATTAAAAAGTTTAAACCAAAATTGGCAATTGCAATTTATCATAGTATGGATGACATGGTAAACATCCCGAATTGGATTTTGGATTTGAACTTAGGATATGAAATTTTTATAGATCATTTTACAATTCATTCTGAAGAAACGGTTTGTTTCGCAAAAATAAAGTAAAAAAATGGCTATACCTGTAACAAAATCATTTTTACCACCTATAGGTGAATACAATGCTCAAATACAAAGAGTTTGGGATAATCAATGGTTAACCAATAGGGGGCCATTGGTAATAGAATTAGAGGAAAAGATTAGAAAATTTGCCTCTATTAGTAATATAATTATTACTAATAATGGTACAATCCCTCTTCAAATAGCACTTAAATTATTTGCAAAAGGGGGAGAAGTTATTACTACTCCATTTTCTTATGTAGCAACAACTGCGGCAATAGTTTGGGAAAATTGTACTCCAATTTTTGTGGATATACACCCTGAATATCTGACAATTGATGAGACAAAAATTGAAGAGGCTATAACTTCAAAGACTACAGTAATACTTGCAACACATGTTTTTGGTAATCCTTGCAATGTTGAAGTAATTGAAAAAATCGCTTCAAAACATAATCTTATAGTAATTTATGATGCAGCGCATAGTTTTGGATGTTTATATAATGGCAAATCTTTATTTAATTATGGAGATATAAGTACTTGTAGTTTTCATGCGACCAAATTATTTCATACTGGTGAGGGAGGGGCGATGTTTTGCAAGGACGAAAAAGTGTTACAAGAATTATTTTATTTACATAATTTTGGGCATAAAACACCATTAGAATTTCATGGATTAGGTATAAACGCAAAAATTTCCGAATTGCAAGCAGCAATGGGTTTAGCGGTGCTTCCTTATTTAAATGAAATAATAAGTGAACGAAAGAAAGTTGTAACCTATTATAATGAGAATTTAGATTTTGAATCAATAAAAAAAATAAAAATCAGAGATAATTGTGAATGGAATTACAGTTATTATCCTATTATTTTTGAATCAGAAGAAAAATTATTAAGAGTCCAAAAAAAATTGAATGAAAACGATATTTTTCCTCGAAGGTATTTTTATCCATCATTAAATACAATTGAATATACACATGGAAAGCCAATGCCGAATTCTGCAAAAACTGCATGTTCAAT
>ERZ724520.759-NODE-759-length-17130-cov-8.125622_pt1 | contig 17130 bp, 15 predicted proteins | sample MGYA00376053_ERZ724520 | MGnify/ENA primary metagenome ERZ724520 (study PRJEB28724, sample SAMN07190886) | activated sludge metagenome | isolation source: activated sludge of sewage treatment plant in Hong Hong | place: USA: Christiansburg, Virginia | collected...
TGTGCGTATTTTGAACAAGGCTTAAGAACTACAGTTTTCGGGGGCAAGGTCAGTCGTGAGGTAAATTCGCTCGGGTCAATGAATGCTCAATAGTCATCTTGTGTTCCTTAGGTTGCGATTGAATAAAAAAAAATGCCTGCATCCGGGAGGGACACAGGCATTGGCGGTGAAGAAATGGCTGGAAGCAGGAAAAGCAGAAGGCAGGCAGGTATGAATCGTTCTACCGCATTAACTTAACGAGGATGGGACTGGGTAATCAGACGGGGCGCGCAGACGGTTCCTTTCTACCGCCCGCATGGTGCTCGCCATTGCAGTTGCGCCGGGATTCGCCAGGGGCAGTCCGGGAAATGAACGGGCGGATCTTGGAGCTATGCCTTGCGCAGTAGCCAGGCAGACAGCGCCGCAAGGACGATGCACAAAGCAATCATTGAGTTGAGCGCTGCGGTGAAAAAACTGAGCTTCACTGCCATGGCGCCCATGTTGGCGAAGGCGGCTGCGATCACTGATGCGGCTAAGAAGGGAATGAACATAGATTATTCCTTTTGGTGGTTGTGGAAAGAGAAAAGCGCCAGCGGTTGTGAGCCGAGGCGCCCTTTAGACATGAAGTTGAGCCGTAACAGAAGATAAACTCACAGACATCTAGGTTTGCGTCACAAAGTCTGTGGTGCAACCAACTAGGGAGCAAGCCGCGTGATCAACATAAACTGGTTTAGGGGCGGTATTGCGCTAATCTTCCTTGCGTTTGCTGTCGCCCTTCCGATTTCATTTTTTCTGCCCTTTCTCGGTATTCTGTTTTATTTGCCCTTTTCAGATGCAGTTCTTCTGGGTCTGGCAGCCTCGATTGCTGGGCTAGTGCCTACGGCATCCACGGCCCTAAGGTTCGTAGCATTGATTCTTCTATGGATTGCACTTAGCCTCTCACTGGAGGTCCCGCACCTGACCAAACGTGTATCCGATCTTGTTAAGGGAAGGGACCAAAACTTTCAGTTAAACAAGCTGAGGCAAAGTAAAGTTTCACCAGCGGTCGTCTCGATTGTTGGGCCTGCCAATCCGATCCTCGCGGCAAGAGGAAACAAATGGGAGGTAGAGCCTGAAGCTAACGTGGCCGGTATGCGGGAATCCTTGGGGCAACCCCTGATCAACGTGGCCGAATCTGTCGATATACCCGACCTGCTGTGGAGCCGAGGCATTGAGCCACGCATTGGGGGAAATAGCTTTCCGCAACTCTCTATAAGCAATGTATTCAGTCGTGAGTCGTCCAAATTGAAATTGGAATACCTTGACGCACCCAACCAGGTCGTCGCAACCTACGAACGAAAACTGCCATTGCCAGAGATTTACCCTGGTTTCTGGATGGATGGTGCAACAAGTCTTTTATTGAGTGTCGTGTACACCAATTTTTGGCGGGGTGTACTAAAGGTGAATAGGCCAGTCGAATTGCGCAGGGAGATCAACAGCTTTCTAGATGACGCGATTGGCCCATCAAACCGAGGGGATGCACTTGGGGGCCATGTTAGAGCAATCGAGATTGAGCAAGAGCAGGTTGTTGCGGCGCCCGAAGGTCGTTCCGTTTCCCAGTTTTTTAATGCGACCAACACAATTCGCGTCAGACCGGATGGAGGAACTTGGCAATGGAGAGTATGTGGAAAATCCCCGACTCAGCTCGAGTTCGGTAGTCCTGGTAACAGCACCTATCTGTTGGGACTAACGCGAGAAGACGGTTCACTCCCTGCACTTTTTCACCACGTCTCACCAGGGGACGCAATTTTTGCTTTCTATTGCGAACCAACCGTTCAGCATATCATTGCGTTGTCGCGATTGGGAAGCAGGGAAAAACCCATGCTGAGAATATCCACCTATGATTCATCTGGTCTCCTGCTGGACGTTCGGATGTTCCAACTGCCAAGGTGGCTCCAGAGAGATTCCTTCATCGTTGCCGGTACATGGGAGCGCAACGGGGCTGGTGAAATAAGCTTTCAGATGATGGAGCGCATAAGATCGGTAAATGCAAGCCACAACGAAGTAGAAGACCAGAAATCGTACCGATTGCTGAAGTTGCGGACCAAGTAATTGCGCTATCAAACCTCGATTCTTACGGGGCCACTGTTTTGTGACAGTTGCGTCGTGCGATCGCGTCCTATGTCTATACAAGAGTCATCCACGACGTCAAATCCTACGACCGGTAGCGCCCCTCTGCGGGTCCACGACTTGCTCCGAACCCGACACTGAATTTTGTATGACCGCTGCCGAGAAAAGTGACTGGCTCCAGAAGACGCATTGCTGACATGTAGATTTCCAGATACCGGTCTTTCAAATCACCTGATTTTGCTGCTTAACGTTCGAGGCAACCGGACCGCAACCCTTGCGGCGAAGCCGCTTCCTGCTGGTGTGGGTCCGTGTCGATTGCCATGTTAGACCTCGGGCGCACCCTCACTACGGGTACCCCGGCTTCGTAGACCCCCACCCCTTCGTGTGCTTGCGCACCTCTCCGCATGTAGACACTGCTATCCATTGCGTGTAGTAGGGCTCGATGCTCCAATGAGGATCGCTACGGTTGCGCTCGTAGCTTACTTGCACTTCGGGCGCATTCCACCCGAATAGAACGTCTAGGATACCTCTGTAATCTGGCGATCTGTCCACGGAACAGCAACGCGGATTGGTTTTCAGAAATATTGCTGCGGCCTCGGGCGTACCTTCGATTTGCATGGCCCCCCATCGGCGACCCTCGAGGTCGCGGTATACGACGCCCGCTTGATCTCGTACTGCTACCTCAATCAGCTCTGCGTCTGTCCAATACCGCTGCTGGCTCACGCAGACGCCCGCCGCTTGGAATGTCAGCAGCGCAACGAGAGCGCATATGGGAATCGCGATTAAGACCATCAGCAGGAGGGCGGCGCCCGCGCCGTCTCGGTGCTGGAAAGGGGTTGACTCTGTCACGAGGGCTAACGTTTGACTTAAGCGGCTGGCCGTGGGCCAGTCCGCTTGAAGGAAGGGTTAGGCGTCGGACACGCGGCAGTGCCGCCACGCTCCTTCGCCGAGCAAGGGATGGCCGCCGACCCGCACGAACCGCAGCCAGAGGCTCTTGTGTTCATACGATTCATTGTGCGCGACGGCTCTTTGGCGCGGTAGACGAAAGACGAAGTTGAAGCTCGCATACTTGATCGGTAGTGCGCTGACCGTCAGCGAATCGGAACAGACAGACTTGAGAAGTTGAAGTCTTCACACGTGCCTGCTACTTCGCGAGGGCCAACGTGGCCAACATGAGAAGAAAGCCGAATGGAAAGGGAGCGGCACAAAGGACGGTGCTCCACAGAAGGCTCCCGCGCTGAATGGTACGGACGAGACCGAACAGCAGACTGACTAAGATCGCAGCGTAGATTCCCCAACAGAGAATTTGTAGCCTTGGCGACGCAACTGTGCCCCAGCCAACGGCCATTGCCCCGGCGATTGCACAGAGCGCGAAGAGGAAGACCGAAATTGCTAGGTGGCCGAGTTTCACAAGACGCCTAACTTTGATGTATCCGGCAGTTTTGCCGGATAACATGGCACCCATTCGGATAACACTTCGGAAACATTCCAAGAATTCCTTTGAGAATCATGAGCTTACGTCTAGCGACTGGTTGAATGTACAGGTATATTGGAAACGACAAAGTCGCCGAGAAGCTTATCGTACTTTTTGAGAGGTTCCAGCGAATTGGAAGCCCAATTTGCACGACCGGTTTCGCCCCACAAGAGCCATTTGAGACCCCGTCAAATCTGCGCCGCGCCTTCGAGCTGTTCGAGCAAAAGGCCCAGTTGATGCGCTTGATGGACATTGCCGGGCAGGCCGAGGGCGTGCGCATCTTCATTGGTGGCGAGAGCCAGGTGGTGCCGTTTGAGGATCTGTCGATTGTCAGCAGCCCCTACGAGGTGGACGGCAAGGTGGTGGGCACGCTGGGTGTCATAGGCCCCACCCGCATGCCGTACGACCGCATGATCCAGATTGTGGACATCACGTCCAAATTGGTCAGCAATGCGCTGAGCCACCACAAGTAGGCCCATAAATACCTGCTTTGGGTTTGTTGATGGCTGGTTTGGTGTTTTGGCAGACTTTATTAATAGAAAGTGCCGCTAGCCCTCGTGAAATATGACTCTAAAGCTATGCTATTTGTAGCGACTGATATGCCGGGAAGCACCTGCCCCGGTGTGCAAGTTTGGGGCCATTACAATCTCCGCCTGTGTTGGGGCGTTAGCTCAGTTGGTTAGAGCAGAGGACTCATAATCCTTTGGTCCACGGTTCAAGTCCGTGACGCCCTACCAAATCAGTAAAGGAAAGCCTGCTATCTAAAATATAGCAGGCTTTTTCTCATTTACTGCTATGTAGCCACCATGTAGCCAGTGGTACGCATCTCTGTACAGCGGACGCCAACATAAAAACCAGCGGGTTGGTCTGGGGATGTCCTGGGCTAGCTTGGTATGCCTTTCCTTCCATACCGCCCCGACTCAAGGATTGCGGCAAGCTTGGCATCACAATGGAAATAAAGTCGAGTTGTCGCCTGATCACGAACCATTCACGACCTTTCACCGAGCCCATGTCTATCATTCTGCCTAACCACTGAATACCATTAGCAATTGGGAACGGGATCACTTGCCCATTTACCGCGGTGATCACACTCAGTTAATCCGCGGCGTGTCGCACTCCCTTTAAGTTCTGGGTTGACACCCAGATTTGATTTTTCACCAAACCCCGATGCGTTCAAGATTAAAAATTCCCCACAAAATTTATAAAAATTCACCATATGTCGAGCCAGGTGCAGTAGCCGATACAGTCGGAGACATATGAATCTAATTGGCAAGGAATGGCGAAGCGGCATATCTTGCCAAATCCCGCACGCTCAGAAGCCACCAGCACATAGGCAGAATTAGAAACACTTGCACAGGAGCTCCCTGATGGAGCACCTGTAACGTTAATGCGCTGTTTCTAAATCAGGATCAGCAGCTCGCTATCCTGGTGAATTTTTTGGTTACTGTTACAGGGCTGGCGGACGGTGACCCGAAGGCGTAGCCGGAGGGGTCACCGGTCCGAAAAGCCCTATGGCAAGGGCTGAACCATGAAAATTTTGATAGTTACCTCTATCCATAACCAGCACCTGTTACTTTGATTTTTCTAGTTGGTTTTCCCAATAGAAAATTAATCACCAGCCACCGGAACTGCGTCGTGGACCCTCCGTCGCTACGCGCCGGTCTCCACTCCTTGTTCCTAGCTGGTGATTAATTTTCTGGCTCATGATTCTTGGCTGCAACTCAATCGGTACAACTTCCAACTTGAACGGATGCGATGCACCATCTTCACCGTCCTTGCTTTTGGCAACGAGCCACTCGCGGTTGTCTCCGTTGCGTTTGACTTCTATGGCGCAATCCAATGCAGCATGAAGTGAAGAATGGCCCCTCATGCCTTGGGCTGCATTTTTGCCAGTGTGGTGAACCAACAGCACCAGCCCGCCGATCATCTCTTGCAGTATCTTTGCGGCGGAGATAACTAGTCCCATGGCCTTGCTGTCATTCTCATCTGATCCTGGTGTGGCTCGGCTAAGTGTGTCCAGTACGACCACATCACCAGTGCCAGCGGTTTGGATGGCCAGCACCAGTTCGTTGATGTCGTCGGCATTCAGCAGCCTAAATGGTTGCACCGTGTATCGGATATTCGGGGACGTCGACCCATGGTGAATGCGGTAAGCATCTACCCGGCCAGCCAACCCCGCTTCACCTTCGAGCGCGATATAGGTCTCTGCGCCGGAATGCTGGATGCAATTGACGTTTTAGGTGCTGTGGGTTTGTGTGACATTGGTTGCCTTCTAGTGGATGAAGGCTTGACGATATTTTTTCACCGTCACCAAAGGTGGCAACTGCCAAACTGAATTGGCAATTGCCAATGAACTCCTTATTTCATGCGGACTTCAAGGGCATTTGGAATTTTCTTCAAGTGTCCTTCAATGGCCCGCTTTGAAACACTTGCCCCCATTTCGTCAGTCAATCCGGAAATAAATTGAGCAGATTTACCGCACTCCTTGATCTCAATACTTCCATATTTGGCCAAGGCTGCAATGATGGTCAGTAGAGTGTCGCGCTCCTTGGCGGAAAGGGTTTTTTCCGGGGTCTGTACCGAAGATTAATCGTCACTGGGCGTTTCAACCCGAGCAACTTCGTTGGGCATGAAGACTCCCTGTTCCAAAACATGTGTCATTCCGATTGGAGACGTTAGTTCAAAACAAATGTCCCCTTCTTCGTGGTTAGTTGCGTTTTCTGAAAAAAAGCAGAACTGGCAATCCGCAACACCTGTTCGGCGCGGCCATATCAAATAATGCATGCCGGTGCGCCCCCGTGTTGCACAAGAATCGCCATCTGAAACGCTTTCAATCGTCAGTCCTGCTTCCGCATTGTGATCAGCTGTAAAAAGGTTAAGGCAGAATTTGCCGTCAATGTGAACGCTGGGGATCAAGTCGCCGCCAATCACTGCTTGCACCAAGTCGTTAAGCTCACACTCCCAACGCGCTGCCAGCTCGTCAAAGGTGTAGTGTTTTTTTGCAATGAATTTCATGAAGCCGATTCGCCCCTTAAGTTCGGTACCATGCTCAGCCCGTCACGCGTTACGGGTTTTCGGAAATCAGCCTATGGCTGGCAACGTCTATGTTACTTTGTAGCGTTACGGATCGGAATCACCTCTGCACCAATGCGCAGCTTGTCCAGATAGTCAGCCCATGTTTGCATCATTTCCTTGCGTGCTGGCAGGTGCGCTGTGCGGTTGTAGGCGCGGCCATTGGCATCTTTCACGGCATGGGCCAATTGATGCTCGATCAGGTCAACTCGCTGATTTAGTAATTCATCCAGGATGGTGCGAGCAGTAGCTCTGAAACCGTGTGCTGTGTGTTCAAAACCCAATTTCCGGATTGCATCAGCCACCGTATTTGCCGCCATAGGCCGATCATCATCTTTTTGCATCGGAAGCACATACACGCTCGTTCGCGGCAGTCTTTCCAGTACAGCCAAGGCTTGCCTTGACAACGGAACAATGTGGTCGCGACCCATCTTCATGCGCGCTGCCGGTATTGACCAAGTGCCGTTTTCAATCTCAGTCCACAAAGGAGCTCGCAATTCGCCGGGGCGAGTATAGTCGCGCAAACTATGGTGGGAACATACCCAATATTTCTATCGATTGAGTGCCGAGATCACTCACGCCCCGCAGACGTTCTTTGGATTGAAGGCGTCGCGAAAAAGCACGAACACTTGTTCACGTCGAAACTCGTACTCTGGTCGCGTAGTGGGTTTACCAAAGCCGCCGCCTTGAAGGCGCGGGCCCTCAAGATCGAGGCTATCTCGCAAGCTGAAGCGCTCCAAGCTGATTGGGCGCGGTTAGCCCGCGAGTTGATCGGAGGGCAGGTACAACATGTCACACCGAGCTACACCGCGTTCATCGACGTCAATCAGCAGGAAGGCGATCCTCGCCGCCTCGAACAGGTAGAAAGCGCAGCTTGGTACAACGGTGATGGCACACAAATCGGCACTGTTCAGGCCCTCATACAGTCTATTGCGAACAACCCTCAGACTCGCACGGTCGTTCTTGACCATACGAGCCTCGGTTCGGGAAACTTCTACGCCGAACTGGAGCCTCCAGAACCTTGGTTTACTGATCTTCCCGAAGGCGGTCAGGCACAGATCCGAAGAATTGGGGTGAGTATTGAAACACTCACGGAAAAAGTTGAGCTCGATACGGCATCTGCGGTCAGTGGAGGCAAGGTACTAACACTCGCCTCAGCAAAGCTGACTGCCGGCACCCTAGCGCATCAGCTGGATGATTTCGGCGTTGCCAACTTCCAGAGCGACCGCGCGCGGTGTCTTGCCATCGGTGACGGCTTCCAGATTCACACCACGGCCGGCGATAAAGAGGGCGACGGCCAGTTGGTCACTGCGCCGAATGGCGGCAATAAACTGGCTTTGGTCGAAGTACGGCAAGCCCATGGCCGTGAGCTGCGTGCGCGCATCCAGCGCAGGCCAACGCGTCAGGACAGTAGGTGGCGGTGAAGCCGCTGGAGCGTGCTGTGGAGGCGGTTGGACGACCGTGGCTGGTTGCAGATCCCTGTACACCCGTGGTGGCACCTCCGCCGGGGCGCCCTTTCGGCGGGGCATTCGGTCCGCGTCGAGCAACAACTCAATGTGGGCAAAGACTTCAAACCGTGAAAACGGCTTCTTCATGAAATCATCGGCCCCAATCTTGTTGGCGTAGAACTGCTCGGTGGCGTGCTCATTGCCGCTGATCATGACGACGGGGATGTGCTGGGTTGACGGGTCCTTGCGGATGGCGCGCAATGCGCCAAAGCCGTTCATGCCGGGCAACACGATGTCCAGAAAAATGAGGTCAGGTTTGGATTCGGCGATGATCGCCAAGCCCTGTTCGGCGTCCCCAGCATCTTTTGTGACATAGCCGGCCGACCGCAGTATCTTGCGCAGGACAGCCACAACGGTGGGGGAGTCGTCAATGATCAACGCGGTGGCGCCGCGACGGGCATTCTTGCGCTTGCGATTGCGCCGGTCTGCGATGCCCTGCGTCAATAGAGGCGGTGGCCCGTGGGGTACCGGCGCGCCGGGTACTGTCTCTTCCTTTTTCGCAAGAGCCCTCAATCGATCAAAAAAACTCATGGCTCCGCCTCATGGGATGGGGATCGTCACTGCAGTTTTCCCAGATAAGTTTCCGAAAACAGGGACTTGCGGAATCCCATTTCATCCGGCTCATGGTCGTCCAGTGCCAGCCGCTCCAGTTCGTACGCGGGCATAGGCATGGAAAACAGGAAGCCCTGGAGTTCATGGCATCCCATGCCCACCAGGATATCGCGTTGCCCCGTGGTCTCCACCCCCTCGGCTACCACGTGCAGATTCAGGGCCATGGCCAGATTGACAATGGATTGGGCGATGGAGCGTGCGTCTTCGCTCTCTTCCAGATCGGACACAAATGCGCGGTCAATTTTCAGTTCGGCGGCGGGCAGTTTGCGCAGCGCAGCCAGGCTCGAATAGCCGGTGCCAAAGTCATCGATGGAGACGTGGAAGCCCGCGTTGCGCATTTTCTCGAACGTGGCCTGAGTGACCTTGGTGTCTTCCATGGCAACGGATTCGGTGATCTCGCAGGTAAACCGGTCGGGTTGAATGTCGTGGCGTTGCAGGGCCGCCTCAATCCGCTCGACCAGGTCGTCCTCGCGCATCTGGTAGCCCGAGATGTTGACCGCCACACGCATGCGCAAGCCCTGGGAGCGCCAGCGCGCGGCTTTGCGGCAGGCCTCTTCAATGACCCAACCACCGATGGCCCCGACCAGCCCATATTGCTCGGCCAGGGGAATGAAAATCATGGGACTGATCAGGCCGCGCTCGGAGTGGTGCCAGCGCAACAAGGCCTCGGCTCCGGTGACCTGCAGGCTGAGGGCATCGACCTTGGGCTGGAAATACAGCTCGAATTCACCTTTGTCCAATGCGCCGCGCAGGTCGTTGAACAACAGGGCCTGCTCCCGCACTTCCACACCCATTTTGGGGTCGTACAGGCAGAAGTCTGCCCCGCCGTTCTGTTTGACACTGCGCATGGCCAGCGCGGCATTGCCCAGGAGTTTGCTGACCGATCCATGTTCCGGATACACCGCGATGCCGATGGAGCACGTCAGTTGGGCGCGAATGGCGTCAATGCTGAAGGGCACCGCCAAAGCGTCTGAAATCCGCTGTGCAGCCTTGCGAGCGACCTGGTATCCCCCGTCAACGACGACAGAGTACTCGCCCACGGAGACATGGCAGGCCTCGGTTTTTTTTCCGGCGCCCAAGGCCAGTCGACGCGACACTTCCTGCAGCAGTCGGTCGCCCATTTCGTTGCCGAAGCCGTCATTGAGCATGCCAAAGTTGTCCAGTGCCACGTAGAGCAAGGTGAAGGGTTCACCACTGCGGTCGGTCTTTTGTGCTTTTCTGGCCAGCAGGACATCAAAGCCTATGCGGGTGAGCAGGCCCGAGAGTGCGTCGCGGTCCGATTTGTTGGCGAGTTGCCGGGATACGGCGGCCAGCTCCTGGGACAGACGCAATTTGATCCGGCGCTCACGGACATACATTCCCCCGGCAATGGCAGCAAGCAAGACACTGACTGCGGCAATGATGGACAACCAAATGTTCATTTACATCGGGCAAAAGGGCATGGCATTGCACATGGCGAAGATCCTGGTGTCCTGGATGGAATGCGTTGCGGGCTGGAGGCGGCCAGATGACCGGCCGACAGGTCTCGGATAGCAGAGGCATGATAGCCAGTTTCTGGCGCATGCGGGCCAGTAAATGCCCGTTGTGTTGCGCGGGACTGTGTTCAGGCTTTGCGCGTGTCGGCCTGCTTGCGGGCCTCCAGTTGCCCCCGGCAACTGGCGTTGATGACGCGCAGCTCGGCCAGAGTCTCGTCGATCCGGGCGCGCTTCTTTTCCAGTTCGGCAATCTCGGTGTCGGTGCGCTCGATGACGTAGCTCAGCTGCTGGGTGCGGCCTTCGCCCTGGTCGCCATACAAATCCAGGTAGCGCTTGATCTCGGACAGTGGCGAGCCAATCGCCTTGGCGCGCAGGATCAGGGCCAGGCGGGCGCGGTCGCGCCGGGTGTAGACGCGGGCGCCATTGATGCGCCGGGGCGAGAGCAGGCCCTTGTCCTCATAAAAACGCAGCGCCCGCAGGGTGATGCCGTATTCCCGACACAGTTCGGTAATGCCAAACAGCTCGGTGGTGGCCTCGTCGCGGTGTGAGTCCACAAACGCCTGGGCGTCGGTCAGGGTGTTGGGCAGTTTCTCCACGACAGGCACTCGGCTGGTGACTCAGATGACGCGTTGCAGGCGCATGGCAACACCCATGTCGCCCGAGACCTTGAGCTTGCCAGCCATGAAGCCGGTGGTGGGCTCCAGGTCGCCGCTCAGCAGGGCGGTCAGGTTGTCCAGCGTAATGCCCACGGTGCAATCGGAGTCGGTGTTTTCGTTGCTCACGCTGTTGGGGGTGGAAGCGCCGTCGATGCGGATTACGCCATCGGCGCCGCAGTCAAATTTCAGCGTGGCGTTCAGGCCGCAGTCGGCGCCCACTTTGGTTCGGAGGGCTTGTGTGCATTCTTCGAGGTTCATGGGGCGAGTCCTTGCATAAAAAATGGGTAGTCTGGATGCGGGCTGAATGCTAACAGTCAGATGTGCCGCAAACATCAGTATAAACACCTATACGACATTAGATTGACGTTAACGTTACCTTGATTTCTAATGCGGGAAGTTCAAAGCAAGGAATTTGCCCATGCCCGCCATCCGTTCCAAGATCAAGCCGCTCTCGGAGGCCTTTGCCATCAATGCCCAGCGCATGCAGGGCTTGCTGGCCGAAGTCCAGCGCCTCGAGGGCCTGGTGATTGCCGAGTCCGAATCCAAGCGCGACAAGTTTGAGAAACGCAATCAGTTGCTGCCGCGCGAGCGCGTGGCCCGACTGCTGGACCGTGGCACGCCGTTTCTGGAGTTGAGCCGCCTGGCCGGCCTGAACATGCACGATGACGACGGCAAGAAGTCGGTGATGGGCGGCGGCTCCATCGTCGGTATTGGTGTGGTGGCGGGCAAACGCTGCATCATTTCGGCCAGCGACAGCGCGGTCAAGGGTGGCACCGTGGCACCCATGGGACTGAAGAAAGGTTTGCGCGTGCAGCAGATCGCCCAGGAAAACAAGCTGCCCCTGATCTCGCTGGTAGAGAGTGGCGGCGCCAACCTGATGTACCAGAGCGAGATTTTCATTGAGGGCGGACGCACCTTTGCCAACCAGGCCCGCATGTCAGCCATGGGCCTGCCACAGATTGCGGTGGTGCATGGCTCGTCGACTGCGGGTGGAGCATATTTACCCGGCCTGTCGGATTATGTGATTCTGGTGCGCGGGCGATCCAACATCTTCCTGGCCGGCCCGCCGCTGGTGAAGGCCGCCATTGGCGAGGACTGCACCGAGGATGAACTGGGCGGCGCCGAGACGCACGCCCAGGTCACCGGCCTGGGGGAATACCTGTGCGAGGACGATGCCCACGCCATTGGCATGGCGCGTGAGGTCATGGACAAGCTGCGCTGGGACTTGGCGCCCGCCGCGGGAGCGTTTGCCGAACCGCTGTTTGCCGAGCAGGAGCTGATGGGCATAGTCCCCGCCGACGAGCGCGAGCCCTACGACGTGCGCGAGGTCATTGCCCGACTGGTGGATGGCTCGGACTTTCTGGAATTCAAGGCCGAATACGGTGCAGAAATGATGTGCGGCCATGCCCGGGTTCATGGTCAGTTGGTGGGTATTCTGGGCAACAACGGGCCGATTCAACCTGCTGGCTCGACCAAGGCGGCGCAGTTCATCCAGCTGTGCGACCAGACCGGCACGCCACTGGTCTTTCTGCAAAACACCACCGGTTATATGGTGGGCTCGGTGGCCGAGCGCAGTGGCGCCATCAAGCATGGCTCCAAGATGATCCAGGCGGTGGCCAATGCGCGCGTGCCCAAATTCACGTTTGTGTTGGGCGGTTCCTACGGCGCGGGCAACTACGGCATGTGCGGGCGCGGTTTCGACCCCCGCTTCATCTTTGCTTGGCCAACCGCCCGTACCGCGGTGATGGGCGGTGCGCAAGCCGCCAAGGTCATGGACATCGTCAACCGCGCCAAGATTGAGCGCATGGGGATGGAGGCCAACGAAGAGGCCCTGGCCGCCATGTCCGACGGCCTGCGCTTGCGGCTGGACAAGGAGTCTGCTGCCCTGTTTGGCACGGCCCGCTTGTGGGACGACGGCATCATCGACCCGCGCGATACGCGCCGTGTGCTGGGCCTATGCCTGGCACTGGCGGCCGAGGCGGAAGCCCGCACGCTGCGCCCGAATACGTTTGGCGTGGCGCGGATGTAAGTCCGCCGCCTGTTTCATTTCTCTCCCCCATTTGCACGAAAGAACGCCATGAAATTGACCCCCGAACACGAGCAGATTGCCGACACCGTCCGCAAGTTTGTTGCCAACGAAATCAACCCCCACCTGCCCGCGTGGGAGACGGCCGGTATCTTCCCGGCGCACCAATTGTTCAAGAAGATGGGTGACCTGGGCCTGTTGGGCATCAAGTACCCCACCGAATTCGGCGGCATGGGGCTGGACTTCAGCTACTCCATGGTCATGGCCGAGGCGCTGGGCGAATGCAATGCCGGCGGCGTGCCCATGGCCATTGGCGTGCAGACCGATATGTGCACGCCGGCCCTGGCGCGCTTTGGCTCGGACGCGCTGCGCCACGAATTTCTGGCCCCCGCCATTGCCGGCGACATGGTGGGCTGTGTGGGCGTCAGCGAGGTGGGCGGCGGCTCGGACGTAGCGGCGCTCAAGACCACGGCACGCAAGGACGGGGACGACTACGTCATCAACGGCTCCAAGATGTGGATCACCAACGGCATGCAGGCCGACTGGTGCTGCCTGCTGGCCAACACCTCGGAAGGACAGCCGCACAAGAACAAGTCCATGATCATCGTGCCGCTGAACAGTCCGGGCGTCACACGCCAGAAGATCGAGAAGATCGGCATGCATTCCAGCGACACGGCGCAACTGTTTTTCGACAACGTGCGGGTGCCGCAAAAGAACCTGATTGGCCAGGAAGGCATGGGCTTCATGCTGCAGATGCTGCAGTTCCAGGAGGAGAGGCTGTACGGTGCGGCCGGTTGCCTGCGCTCGCTCGATCGGCTGATCGACCAGACCATTGACTACACCCGAAGCCGCCAGACCTTTGGCAAACCCATCCTGCACAACCAGGTCGTGCACTTCCGCCTGGCCGAACTGCGCACCGAAGTGGAAGCCCTGCGCGCGCTGACCTACCGCGCCGTGGAACAGTATGTGGGTGGCAAGGACGTGACCAGGCTGGCATCGATGGCCAAGCTCAAGGCCGGTCGCCTGTCGCGCGAGGTGGCCGACAGCTGCCTGCAGTACTGGGGTGGCATGGGCTTCACGGCCGACAACCCGATTGCGCAGTCCTACCGCGATGGCCGTCTGATTTCCATTGGGGGCGGCGCGGACGAGATCATGCTGGGCATCATCTGCAAGTTCGAAGGCACCCTGCCGGGCAAGGTGTGATGGCAAATGCTATGAATTTCGAAGCACTCCGTATAGATCGGACGAGGGCTAGCCTGCATATTTGGCTTAACCGCCCTGAGTCGCGCAACGCCATGACGCTGAAGATGGTGGCCGAATTGCGCCAGGTGCTGGCCGATGCCGAGGCCACCAGGGGCACGCCCGACGCAGTGCGCGTGGTGGTGCTGCGCGGTGCTGGTGGCCACTTTTGTGCTGGTGCCGACCTCAAGGACATGGCAGCGGCGCGCATGCGCGCCATGCAGGCCACCGCCGGTGCGCCGGACCCCATTGCCGAAGTCAATGCGTCGTTTGGCGAACTTTGCGTGGCCTACGCCCGCACGCCACTGGCCGTGGTGGCCGTGTTGGAAGGCACGGTCATGGGCGGCGGTTTCGGCCTGGCCTGCGTGGCCGACGTGGCCATTGCCAGCGAGACCGCCAGCTTTCGCCTACCCGAGACCTCGCTGGGCGTGGTGCCGGCCCAGATTGCGCCTTTCCTTGTCGAGCGGTTGGGCTACTCGCAGGCCAAGCGCTTGGCGGTCACCGGTGGCCGTCTGGACGCCGCAGCGGCGTTGCGTTTGGGGCTGGTGCATGCGGTGGTCGACACGGCTGAACTGCAGGCCGCACTCGACACCGTGCTGGCCGACATCCTGGCCTGCGCGCCCGGCGCATTGGCCGCTACCAAGGCCTTGATGGCCCAGGCCCGCCTGCGCGCGCCGCAAGACCTGGTGCAATCCGCCGCCGCCATCTTTTCCCAAGCCGCCCAGGGCCCCGAAGGCCTGGAGGGCATGACCGCCTTCATCCAGAAGCGCAAACCGCAATGGGCCTTGTCATGACATTTTCAAAGATACTGATTGCCAACCGTGGCGAGATCGCCTGCCGCGTCATCCGCACGGCGCGCAATCTGGGCTACCGCACGGTGGCCGTGTTCAGCGATGCAGATCGCGACGCACCGCATGTGGCCATGGCCGACGAGGCGGTGCACATTGGCGCCTCGCCTGCTAGCGAATCGTATTTGCGCTTTGACGCCATGCTGGACGCTGCGCGCAAGACTGGCGCTGATGCCGTGCATCCCGGCTACGGCTTCCTCAGCGAGAACGCTGCTTTTGCGCAGGCCTGTGTCGATGCGGGCCTGGTCTTCATCGGCCCGCCCGCCAGCGCCATCACCGCCATGGGCGACAAAGCCCTGGCCAAGCGCCGCATGCTGGATGCGGGCGTGCCCTGCGCGCCCGGCTATCTGGGGGCCGATCAAAGCGATTCCGTACTGATGATTGAGGCCGAAAAATTGGGATATCCGTTGCTGGTTAAGGCCGTGGCCGGTGGTGGTGGGCGTGGCATGCGCCTGGTGCGCCAAGCCTCCGAATTACAGCCTGCCATCGACGGCGCACGCCGCGAGGCGCAAAGCGCCTTTGGTGACGGCACCTTGATGCTGGAACGCCTGATCGACAACGGCCGCCATATCGAGATCCAGGTGTTTGCCGATGCGCATGGCCATGCGGTCTATCTGGGCGAGCGTGATTGCACGGCCCAGCGCCGCCGCCAGAAAGTGATTGAAGAGGCGCCTTCGCCCGTGGTGACGCCCGCCATGCGTGAGGCCATGGGCAAGGACGCTGTCGCCGCTGCGCTGGCCGTGGGTTACCGCGGTGCTGGCACGGTGGAGTTCATCGTAGATGACCAGCTGCGCCATTACTTTCTGGAGATGAACACGCGCTTGCAGGTGGAGCACCCGGTCACCGAAATGGTCACCGGTTACGATCTGGTGGAGTGGCAACTGCGCGTCGCCGCAGGCGAGCCCTTGCCGGCACGCCAGGCCGACATCACCCTCAGCGGCCACGCCATCGAGGCGCGGCTGTATGTGGAAGACCCCTACACCGGCTTCACCCCGCAGACCGGCACCGTGCTGTGGTGGCAACCTGCCCATGCCATGCACCCGGACGTGGCGCAACCCGGTGTGGGGCATGGCGTGCGCGTCGACGACGGCATTGTGCAGGGCAGTGTGATTTCTCCGTATTACGACCCCATGGTGGCCAAGATCATCGTCCACGGCCGTGACCGCGATGACGCCATTCGGCGCCTGCGCGCGGCGCTGGCCAATACGCCTCTGTTGGGATTGAAGAACAATGGGCGTTTTCTGAGTGACCTGGTGGAGCACCCGGCCTTCCGCCAGGCCGAGATGACCACAACCCTGATCGACCAGTGGCTGGAGCAGGGCGAAGCCTTGTTGCAAGAGCCGGTGCCAACCGACGATATTTGGCGCGTCGCCGCGATGGCCATGGCCATGCGCCACGGCAACAGTTGGCGAGCCAACAGCGTGGCAGCTTTTGATGTGCGCTTGCAATGGGGTGACGTGGTGCGCAGCATCCGTGTGCAGCCGGATCGCCATGGTGGCGTGGTGTTGGGCCTGGATGGTGCAACGGTGCAAGCCCACGTACTGGGCTTTGGCGAAGGCAGATTGCGTTACTCCATTGATGGCGTGGTGCGCAAGGCGATCGCGGTGTTTGATAGCACCTATTTGCATCTGGCACTGGACGGCAATAGCTTTGTGTTCGCCGAGGTGTCGCCTTTCCCCAATGCCGATGCGCTCAAAGACGCCAGCAAGGCGCGCTCGCCGGTAGCGGGCAAGGTCACGCAGGTCTTGGTGGCGAGTGGTGCAGAGGTGCAAGTCGGCCAGCAACTGGTGTGTGTGGAAGCGATGAAGATGGAAATGTGGCTGTGTGCCGAGGCCACGGGCGTGGTGCAGGCGGTGCACGCCAAGGCAGGCGACCAGGTGGAGTCTGGCGCACTGCTGGTGGAATTGAAGACCTGAAACCTTGCGGGACAGACCTTTAGCTCTGTCCTCAATTGACTAGAGGATTTGAAATGGAAAAAACCATACTGACCTGCGCGCTGACCGGCGTGCTGACCAACCCCCAGCAGCATCCTGTGCCGGTGACCCCGGCGCAAATGGCGGCCGAGGCGCGCGACGCTTTCAACGCCGGTGCCTCCATCATGCACGTGCACATCCGCAACCAGGAGCCGGGCA
>ERZ724520.760-NODE-760-length-17115-cov-7.844842_pt1 | contig 17115 bp, 9 predicted proteins | sample MGYA00376053_ERZ724520 | MGnify/ENA primary metagenome ERZ724520 (study PRJEB28724, sample SAMN07190886) | activated sludge metagenome | isolation source: activated sludge of sewage treatment plant in Hong Hong | place: USA: Christiansburg, Virginia | collected...
AACTCTGATAGAACAAACTATTTTGAAACGGTTCCATCTAATCAATTAGAAAAAATGCTTTGGTTAGAGGCAGATAGAATGGGCTTTTTATTAGACTCTGTCACTCAGAAGAAATTTGAAGTACAACGCGCTACAGTAAAAAACGAACGCGGACAAAATTATGATAACAAACCTTATGGATTAGTTGGTGAAAAAACAGGAGAAGCATTATTCCCTAAAGGTCATCCATACTCTTGGACCACTATTGGATATATTGAAGATTTAAACAGAGTGGATGTAAATGATTTGAAACGTTTTTATATGCGCTGGTACGGGCCTAATAATGCTGTACTAACTGTTTCTGGAGATGTAAACACGGCAGAAGTTGTAAAGTTAGCAGAGAAATACTATGGTTCTATTCCTCGTGGACCAGAAGTAAAAAATATGACAAAGCAAGCCGCTACATTAACAGAAAATAGATATATCTCTTATGAAGATAATGTGAAATTCCCTATGTATAAAGTAACCTACCCTACTGTAGCTTCAATGGAGAAAGATGAAGTCGCATTAGAAGTATTAGGACAAATATTATCTTCTTCAAAAAGTTCTCCATTATACAATACATTTATTAAATCTCAAAAAGCAGTATCAGCAAACGCATACAACTACAGTCGTGAATTAGCTGGACAGTTTGAAATATTAATTAGAGCTAATGCTGGTACAAAACTATCAGATATTGAATCGATGTTAAACCAATCGTTAGCTGATTGGGAAAAAACAGGGGCTACAAATGACGACATTAAAAAGTATAAGATAAACTATCAAAGTAGTTTATATGAAGGTTTATCAACAGTGCAAGGAAAAGGAAGACAATTAGCAGCTTACCAAACTTATGCTAATAATCCCAACTACTTAAAAATTGAAATGGCAAACAATTTAAAAGTAACTAAAGAAGACGTGATGCGCGTTTATAATACATACATCAAAGGAAAGTTTGCAGTAATTCTAAGTTGCGTTCCAAAAGGAAAATCTGATTTAGCTGCAAAACCCGATACATGGAAAATGTATGAAAGAACCATTGAAGCTGAAAGTGCTGAGTATAAAAACTTATCTTATACGGAACCAAAAGATAATTTCGACAGAAGCAAAGTACCTGCGGCAAAAGCAGCAAAATTAGTTCCATTACCAAACTACTGGACATCTAATTTTAATAATGGAATTAAAGCAATTGGAATTAACAATAATGATATTCCAAAAGTAAATATTCAGTTTACTATGCCAATTGGTCACCGATATGAACCAAAATCAGGCTTAGCGGTTTTATTAACTTCTTTAATGGAAGAATCCACACAAAAACATAGTGCTGAAGAAATTGGAAATATATTAGAACGCTTAGGTAGTGAAGTTTCATTTTATGCGAATGACAATGAAGTGGGACTGTATATTTCTTCATTAAAACAAAATTTAGATTCCACTTTAAAAATTGCAGAAGAAATGTTGTTCATGCCAAAATTTGATCAAGAAGATTTTGACTTGGTGAAAAAAGAACAGTTAGATGGTATCACTAACTCTTTAACTCAAGCAACTGCTATTGCAAGCAACGTGTATGCAAAACTACTATATGGCGAAGGTTCTAATTTATCAATCTCTGCAAATGGTAATACTGAATCCGTTGCTTCAATAACTTTGGATGATGTTAAAGCTTATTATAAAAATTTCTCAGGCTTTAACTCTGTATTAGCTGTTAGTGGAGATATTGACCAAGTAAATGCGATAAAGAAATTAAGCTTCTTAAATAAACTACAATCAGTTAACACTATGCCTCAGGCAAAATACAAATTGCCTGAAATTGATAAAACGCGCATCTATTTTGTGGATAAGAAAGGAGCACCTCAATCCGAAATTAGAGTTGGTAATTTATCATTAGCTTATGATGCAACCGAAGAGTTTTTTAAATCAAACATCATGAACTATTCTTTTGCAGGAGCATTTAATAGTAGAGTCAACTTCATCTTGCGTGAAGTAAAAGGATTTACATATGGTGCGCGTGGTGGTTTTAGTGGTAATAAATTTGTTGCACCATATACCATTGGCGCCGGTGTAAAAGCAAACACCACCGATAGTTCGCTTGTTATCATTATGGATGAATTAAAAAAATACAGCGAAGGTGGTATTACTGCCGAAGAACTGGAATTTACTAAAAATGCTATGGCTCAAGCAGATGCTTTAAAATACGAATCGCCACAACAAAAATTAGGTTTTGTGAAACGTATTTTAGATTATAACTTAGATAAAACATACGTCGCTAAACAAGGAGAAATTATCAAAACCATTACCAAAGCAGAAATTGATGCTTTAGCTAAAAATAATTTACCATATAATAACATGGTTATTTTAATTGTTGGCGATAAAGCAACTAACTTCGAAAAATTATCTAAACTTGGTTATGAAATTATCGAGTTAGACGTAAATGGAAATAAGGTTAACTAGACAATATGACAATTAGATAAATTGACAATGAATTTATTCTTGTCAAATTATTTGCTTTCATTGTCGAATTGACTCATTAACTAATTATCGAATTAAAAACATGAATATAGGAATAGTATGTTACCCAACTTTTGGTGGAAGTGGCGTTGTAGCAACCGAATTAGGGATAGCATTAGCACATAAAGGACATAAAGTACATTTTATCACGTACTCCCAACCATTTAGACTAAATCAGTTTAACGAAAACTTATTTTATCACGAGGTAAACGTAAACGACTATCCATTATTTGATTATCAACCCTATGAGAGTGTATTAGCCAGTAAAATTGTAGATGTTGCTATTTATGAACGATTGGACATATTGCACGTTCATTATGCTATTCCTCATGCCTCAGTAGCTTATTTAGCGCAACAAATTTTAAAATCGCGTAAAATAAAACTTCCATATATTACTACTTTACACGGAACTGATATCACATTAGTTGGACAAGATCCTTCTTTCGAACCAGTGATTTTCTTTTCATTAAATAATAGTAATGCCATTACTTCTGTTTCTGAAAGTTTGAGAAAAGACACTTTGAAAACATTTAAAATTGCAAACGATATCAAAGTCATCCCAAACTTTATAAAAATTGAAGATTACCAACATCCAACAGAAGCTTGTCACCGTAAAAATTTTGCCGCACCAAACGAGCGTATATTAATTCACATTTCTAACTTCAGAAAAGTGAAACGTGTAGAAGATGTGTTAAGAGTTTTTGATATTGTGAGAAAAGAAATTCCTTGTAAATTAATATTAGTAGGCGACGGACCAGAAAGACCAGCTATTGATAAATTGTGCAGAGAATTAAATACATGTAGCGATATTATCTCTGTTGGAAAAATTGCAAACCCAAAAGAAGTATTGTCGATAGCAGACTTATTTATATTGCCATCGGAAACTGAAAGTTTTGGTTTATCAGCCTTGGAAGCCATGGCTGTAAAAATCCCAGTAATTTCATCTAATACTGGTGGTATTCCCGAATTAAATATTCACGGCAAAACTGGTTACATGAGTAAAGTTGGTGATTATGAAGACATGGCAAAAAACACCATTGCTTTATTATCTGACGAAAAGAAATTTCAACAGTTTAGAGAAAATGCTTTTGAACAAGCCAAAAAATTTGATATTGAAGCTATACTTCCTATGTATGAAAAATTATACAAGGAAGTTATTGCTGCAGGGATTTAAACTTCTACTGAACCACAATTTTTCGAGTCGTACATTTCTCTCCTTGGTAAACTTTTACAAAATAAATACCTTTGGATTGATTCGATAAATCAACCGTGTAGGCTGATAGTTTACTTTTAGCGGAGGAATGAATTTTCGCACCAAGCATATTATACACTTCAACATATTGCTCTTCATTGTTTGTTTGAGAACGAATAGTAAAAATTCCATTTGATGGATTTGGAAATATTTCAATATCATTTTCAGCACTTACTAATTCATTAACGCCAGTTGGAAGTGTTACACTTGCATCATCTAACCAAAGAATACTTCCTGCTTTTGGATTTTTATCTAATGAAGAAGAACTTATTAAAACCCACATGGTATCTGGTGTTAAAGCACTAACATAAGTCATATTAATAGTAGCTTGTTGCCAACCAGATGTACCTGTTGCCACATTTGTTTTAAATATACCACCGGCTATTAAACTTCTTTGCTTAACCAACGATACACGAAATACAGCCGTATCATTTCCATTAGGCTTGTACTGATAATAAATATGAAATTGTGTGATTTTTTGAGTGTAAGGAATTCCAGGTGCATAGGATTGGTTAGAAACATTCGCATTACCGTTAAATAAAATGCCCAATGTATCATTATAAGGATGTCCAATAAAAGGCGTTCCCCAAGCATTATAATAATTCCAAGATGCTGGTGTATAAGCTCTGGTTTGCAAACGCACTGAGTAACTTCCTGAATGAACTGTATCAGAACATCTAGTGACAGAAATTGGGCTGCTTCCTAAAAAAGAGCTATTAAAATAATTATAATCCCACCAACCAGTTGTAGCGTTTCCGCTGTTAGGATTCATAGCTGTTGGAACTAAAAGATCATTGGTCCATGTTTCGAAACCAGGATTAATTATTTGAGCATTTAATTGATGCGTTGATGATAAAATAATGAACGCGAAACAAAATTGTAAAAGTTTTTTCATTGTATTTTTTTAATTTATAAATCAAAGATATAATAATTTATTACTTAAAAAAATGACAATGATTAGCTTTATATCATCAATTAAAGAGGAGATAAATGCTTTCTTGCTGGCTTTTCGCATTCCTCAAAAACTGTACCGCCTAGGTAAGGAAGCAATCTAGTGAAGTCTGTAGTTTTAATATAATAACTTCCTAAAGCTGAGTATAATTTAGTTTGGTCGGTGGTGCTTTCTTTTGCGTAATAAGTTTTGATGTCATCAATCAAAACCATCGTTAATAAATCATCTAACTTCCTTTTACTTTTATACCATTTTAATTCACCCATATCTTAATTAGTTTCTGATGTTTGACATTTAGATAAACTCTCTCTAATTTGTTTTTCTTCTTTTAAAGTAGCAATTTCTTTGGTGAGGGCTAACTCATAATACTGAGCAGCTTTTTGATTATTTTTTCTTGAAAGGAAATAATCTCCTAATATCTGATACATATAATAACTTTCAGGATTTGACTGAATAAAAGCATTTTCAAATTGTGGGGATAATTCTATTTTATCTGCAGCTTTCGTAATATATTGTATGTAATGTTTTAAGTTTTTGAAGTGCAAGAAATTTTGATAGCCTTTTGATTTCAAGAATTCGTCTGCAGGAATAGTAAATTTAGCTTCATTAATAGCTTTGTTTGCATGAATTGTTTTAGCATTTGCAAATACTGAATCTAAATTATAACATACAAATTCGCCACATTGAAAGGGATTAGCGCTTACCCACATTAATTTATCTTGTGGTTTAAAAACAACCGCATGATGCGCTAGCAATTGATTTAAGCCTTTTTCATTAGTTAAACCAATGTTCTTGTCATTTAATCCTTTTTGATTTCTTAAAATAGCCGCTGCTTGTAAATAGTTAATCGTATCGCTATTGCTTAATAGTTGTTTCAAACGAATGTTTCTATATAAAGAAGAACTTTCAATTTGGTTATTCAAATTAGCGATATCGTTTTCATACTCTTTACCTTGGTAATGATTAGGACAAATAATTTGATTTGAATTAGGCACTTCATACACATCCATTTTTGTTGGCGATTTCTCTATACTAATCGTTTTGTTATCCAAAGCACTTCCTATTAAAATACTTTCCGATACAAACACATCTCGTTTTTTAGCAATAGCAACTGCCTCTTCAATATTTTTAGCGTACTGCAAAATCTCTCTTGCTAATAATGCAATAGGTGTTGCTGCATCTGTTGGGATAGAACTTTTAGCAGCGTTAATAGTAACGGTTAATCCTTGATCGTTCATACCGCTGCAAGCGCCAATAAAGCCGCTCCATGTAACAGTAGCAAATTTGTAGCCTTTTGTAGGATTGGTGAACTGAACGATTTTATTTTTCGCAAAATCATCTCCACTATAAAAATCAAAATTACGTCCCACTAACAATTTTCCATCGGCGCTTTTTTTATCCCATACCGAAAAAGATGTGCAACCCACCGTCATATTTTTATCTTGTAAAGCATGTCCAATATCGTGAGCACCATGGTAATTTAAAATACGGTGATATTTTGGAGCAATAAAATCATATTCATCACTCGCATATTTTGAGATCCCTAAAATTTCTTCTTTATACTCTTCGGTTATATGGTCGGGTAAATGACGATTAAAATAACCGACAAAGTATTTTAAAAATTTTAAATAGTTTAAATTCGGCACTAATAATTGTATCTGACGAAAAAAGGCTTCTTCTTGAAACTGATGTAATTCTTTAGTTAACATCCCATTAGCAACTCCTCTTTCGTAGCCATCACCTTCTACATACAATTCCCATAAACCACTTTTACTATGTCGCAACCAATTATTATTGACTTTATAAAACTCTTTATCAATGGTTTCTCTTTTCCAATTTAAGGTCGTGTCGTTTTCTATTTCAGGAACCTCAATTTGAACAGCGAAAATGAAATAAATAAAAAAAACAGTCAATAGGATGGCAAATACTAATAAGGTTCTTAATATTATTTTACGAAGTTTAGCCATGTTATGAGATCAGCAAATTTACGGAAAATCTACGAATATTGAAGCATAGAACTCAGATAACACTGATGGTTATGATTAATTATGACTTAGATAGGAACACGGATTTAAAGGATTTGGCGGATATACACAGATAAAAGATTTAATAATCAGAGAAATAAACATTTTGCGAATACTAAATCCGTGTCTATCTGTTTCATTCATTAAATCCGCGTTTCTATTAAACAAAAAAGCCCCTCGATATCATCGAAGGGCTCCTTAAATAGTATTGAAGATTACTTAATTAAAGAAGCTCTTAAAGCGTAAATCTTTCCAGAAATAGTTTTAAAATTAGCTTCCTTCATTTCTTTAGGATCTTTAATAACATCAATTTCCGCATGAATTTTTTTCAATTCATCATTTAAAGTAACGCACTCTTTTTTGTCTTTATAATCATTTAATAAATCCGTTAAGTTTTTTAAATAAAAACGTTGATCCCATAAATGTTTGTAGCCTTTTTCTTTAGTAGCAGCATCTGCAGCTGTTTCAGTAATTTTACAAGTTAAATATAAACTCTCAACCCAAGAGCCAGCAAATACAGCCGAAGCAGTATACACACGCTCATTGGTTCTTAAATAAGAATCACTTTTAATGAAAATCTCATCTAAAATGGCTAATAATGAATCTTTATTTCCTAAGTTTTTTTCAGCACGTTTACCAACCATTTGATCTACCGCACCTTTTAAACCTAAAGCATCAGAAGTTGTTACAACCGTTTTCATGTATTTTAAAACATCTTCGCCTTTGTTGTTAACCATTGCGTAAGACATATCGATATTAAATACACCTAAAGCTAAAGCTTTTGAAAATTCGCTACTTGCAGAAATTTGCTTTTTAGAATCTACTAATAAAGCATTATTATAATCAACACCCCAATTAGATAATTCATTAATACTAGCCACTGGCGAAGGAATATTTGCAATCGCAAAATCAAATTTAAATTTTGTTTCCTCGTTAACTGTTATAGGAGTTGTATCCTTTGGAGTTTCAACAACAACGTTTTCTGCAATTTCTTCAGACGGTTTATCTCCGCATGCTGTTAAAATTACTGACAAAGAGATGCTAGTGGCAAAAAATAATTTGTTCATATGATTAGACGTTTTTAAAAAGTTACACAAAAATAAGAGTCTTCTTTTAATAAACAAGAAACTAATATCTATTAACTATATTAAATAATACATTTTATCAACAAAAAAAGGGCTCACCAATGGTGAGCCCTTTTAAATAGTGATTATCTATCTAAATTACCGTAATCGATTTTTTTACCTTGTATGGCCAAAATACCTCTTAATATTAAAATTAAGAATGGGATATATTTTACTGCCAATGGCAACTCAAAGTGTTTTAAAATCACATCCGATTTACGTTTTAATCGTTCGGTTATTAAATACATCGCCGGTATCAATAACAAAGTTAATACGGTTGCAAATAATAAACCAAAAATCATGGTCCAGCTTAACGGGCCAAAGAATGCTACATTATCACCACCAAAAAATATTTTTGGATTACCTGAAGATAATAACGATTCGAAGTTAATATTTAAACCTACTGCTAATGGAATTAGACCTAGTATAGCTGCCGTTGCAGTTAATATTACTGGTGTCATACGTGTGCGGCCTGCTTCAACTGTTGCATCGTATAAATTCATGCCGCCTTCGCGAGCAAACTCTGCAAACTCAACTAATAAAATACCATTACGCACCACAATACCACCAAGGGCAATAATACCAATACCAGTCATTACAATACTCATATCCATTTTAAATACAGATACGCCTATTAAAACACCTACAATACTAAATACAATTTCAGATAAAATAATTAATGGCTTTCCTAATGAGTTAAATAAACCTACTAATACCAATAACATTAAACCAATTGCAGTTAACATGGCATTACCTAAAAAGCTCATTGTTTCTTGTTGCTCTTCTTTATCGCCAGCAAACTTAACTATGACATTTCCCGTTTTTTTGTAGTTTTTCATAGCGCGTTCAACCTTTGCAACTACTTCGTTAGGGTTGTAACCATCTTTAATATCAGATGATAAAGTGATAACTCGTTTATTGTTTTTACGTTTTATACCAGCATAAGTGTAATCGTATCGAATATCACATACAGATGCTAATGGCACACTGCGAACCATACCGCCCATATTCATATCACGATATGTAATTTTTAAGTTACGCAAGGTTTCAATATCAATACGTTGATCAAAATTATAACGTAATTGTACTGGATATTCGTCATCAACATCTCTAAATTTAGTAGCCTCAACGCCATACACAGCACCACGAATTTCCATAGCTAATTGATACGTTGAAATTCCTTCGCGCAAAGCGCGCTCTCTATCAATATCAAAAACAATTTCAGGTTTGTTATTTACGAAGTCAGATTTTAAGCTTACTACGCCTTCAATTTTAGAATCTGAAATGAATTTTTTTAATCCATCAGAGTTCGCATTTAAGTCTTTAAAATCTTCTCCAATAATTTCAATACTAATTGGTTTTGGAGTTGGCGGCCCACTTTGCTCCTTATTAACAACAATATCTGCACCTGCAATTCCCCAATCTAAAGCTTGTAATTCTTGCAAATATTTTGAAGTAGATTCACCTTCACGTTCTTCAAATCCAATAAACGAAATAGCAATTTTGCCTTTGTTAGGATAAGAGTTTTGATCGCCATCAGCCGGATCGGTTACACCAATAGTAACGTTGGTAATCATTGATTCAACTAAATGATTATCTTTTCCAATAACAGACTCAACTTTTGCCTCTACTCTGCGCATAACGGCATTAGTTACTTTTGGATCTGTTCCTTCTGGTAATTTTACGTACACGTAAACATTGTTAGGATCTCCGCTAGGGAAAAACACTACTTTAGGGCTACGTACTGCAAATAATACGATTGAGAATACAAATAAAATAACCACGTATAATAACGGACGCCAAGGTTTACGTAAAAACCATTCTAATACTTTTACATAACGTTTTACAAAACCTGGCCAAATTCTAAATTGCCATGCTTCGATTGCTTTGTATAACCATAAACGGTTTAAAACTAAGAAGAATGCTAAAAACACAGTGAAGTTACCTACAGCAAAATGACCTGTTAAGTATGAGAATAAAGCTACTAAACCATACACAATTAACTGTAAACGTGCTTTTTTAGTAATCTTGCCGTGCTCTTTACTTTCTTCTTCGTGCGATTTCATAAAATCAACCGCAAACACTGGGTTAATAATATACGCTACAAATAACGATGCTAATAACGAGATGATTAATGTTACTGGCAAAAAGTACATGAACTTACCAATGATACCTTGCCAAAATACTAGTGGAATAAATGGTGCTAGTGTGGTAATTGTACCTGATAATACCGGCATAAACACTTCGCCAACAGCCCTTTTAGCGGCTGTTTTAATTTCAATTTTACCATTATCAAAAATACGATGTGTGTTTTCAATTACCACAATGGCATCATCTACCACAATACCCAGGGCGAGAATGAAGGAAAAGAGTACAATCATATTAAAGGAGAAACCTATACTTGGCATTACCAAGAATGCAATAAACATGGATAAAGGAACAGAAAGAGCAACAAACAAAGCGTTAGTTACGCCCATAAAAAACATTAAAACAACGGTTACTAAAATAAATCCAATAATGATCGTATTAATTAAATCCGTTAAAGATGATTTTGTTTTATCACTTTGGTCGCCACTAATAGTAATATCAAGCCCTTGAGGAAACTCATTCTTTTTCATATCAGCAATAATTTCTTCAATTTTATCTGCTGCATCAATTAGGTTTTCGCCCGAACGTTTAACTACATTTAATGTAATTACATTTTTACCCTTTGAACTTGAGTAACTTTCTTGTTCTTTAAAACCATCAACAACTGTTGCAAAATCTTTAATAAATAATTTGGCGCCAGACGCTGATGTAACAATAATATTTTCAATTTCTTTAGGATCTTTAAATTCACTTTTAATACTTAAAGTTGGCTTCATGCCATTTAAAGGAATATTACCACCAGATATCGTCAAGTTTTCTTGACCAATAGCACGTTGTATGTCAGTTAAAGTTAATTGCGCTGCTTGTAATTTATAGGCATCAATATTTACTTGAATTTCGCGATCTAAAGCGCCAACTAACTTTACTTCGTTAATCTCTTTTAAACCCTCTACTCTATCTTCTAAATCTTCGGCATACTTTTTAAGTTGTTTCAAATCATATTTACCAGCAATATTTATATACATGATTGGAAATTCAGAAAATGCAATTTCTTTAATCATTGGCTCTCTAGTAAGAGTTGCTGGCATATCTGCGCGCGCTTCGTCAACCGCATCTTTTACTTTTTGTTTAGCAACCTCAACTTTAACATTGGTATGAAACTCAACAACAATAACTGATACATCTTGTAATGATGTACTATTAAATTTTTTAATACCAGAAATACCTTTCAATCGTTTTTCGATTGGTTTTGTAATAGTATTTTCGATATTAGTTGGTGAGTTACCACCATTAATGGTATTGATATAAATTGTAGGAACGGTAATATCTGGGAACTGCTCTTTTGGCAAAGAGTTGTATGCCATAATACCAGCAAGCGAAATAAAGAGGGTAATCAAATAGACCGTCATTTTATTGTCTATTGCCCAACTTGAGGGTTTAAATTCTTTTATTTTATCTAACATATATTTAAATTTAGAAAGTTATTGAGTTTAAAAAGTTTAATAAGTAAACCTTATTTTTTTACGTTTACGTTATCACCTTCGTTAATTAAATCGTAACCTTCAGTAATTAATAAATCACCTTCTTTTAATCCTTCGGATACCTCGGCTAAGCCATTATATTCGTGAGAAATTTTAATCATATTTTTAACTACTTTTCCATCAACAGAAATGAATACAAAATTATCATTAGTGCCTTTTTGAATAAATTTGACTGGCACAACAATTTTAGGAGTAGCTGATTGATAATCGTTAATTTTTAATTTAGCTACCATGTTAGGATGGTATTCTTTTTTATTATCTAACAAGACCTCAACACCAAACGTACGTGTTAAATTATTAATAGCGCGAGAAGAATAATTTACTTTAGAATTTATAGAATCATGCATATCAGGAAATAATACTAACGTTTCGTTACCAATTTTTATTCGGTTTGCATATGATTCAGACACATCTGCTTTTATTTTTAAGTTGCTGAAATTAATCACATTAATTGCAGGCACACCTGGTGCAACAGCTTGTCCTATTTTAATATTTACGGCATCAACTGTACCATTAATTGGCGAAATAATTTTACTCATACGTACTTGTTCTTGCATAGTCGTAATTTTATGCTCTAAACTTTCTTTAGTGTTTTTAGCTTGCAAAAACTGAATTTCAGTTCCAATTTTTTGATCCCACAAATTCTTTTGTTTTTCAAAAATTTGTTTTGCTAAATCTAAGCTGGTTTGTACATCTGCAATTTGTTGTTGTATAGCACGAGAATCAGTTTCTGCCAATACCTGCCCTTTACTTACTTCATCGCCCACTTTTACATTAATTTTTGTAATAGTTCCTGGCATTTCTGATGATAAAGAAACGTTTTCATCGGCATCAATACGACCTTGTACTTCAATAAATGTTTTAAACGTTTGTGGCGTTAAAGCCATAGCAACTACATCAATTAATTTAATTTTAGTAGTATCCGCTTTAGCTAATTCTTCTTCTAATGTGGCAATTTCAGTTTCAAGCGCTGCTTTTTCTGTTCTTAATTTTTCAAGCTTTACTTTTTTATCTGGCGCTGAACAAGCTGCAAATATGGCGGAAATAAAGATGATTAAAATGGTATTTTTCATAAGGTATGTATTATTATATTTTGTTTTCAATTTTTACTTTTTATTTAACTAATGTTCCTATAGCTTTTAAATAATCGATTTTATAAACCAACATATCATAAACAGCATTGAAGTAATTTGCCTGCGACTCTTTTAAAGATTGTTGTGCATTAATTACCTCGATGTTACTTCCAACACCCTGCTCATATTTTTTTTGCGACACATTATATACGTTTTGAGCTAAATCCAGATTACGCTTTTGTACTTGTAAAGACAAAGCAGCATTGTTGTAATTTACAGCCGCCGAAGCGCCTTCCAATTCAATAGCTAATTGAAGGTTTTTCATACTATTTTCGCCTTTTGTAAAATCCAATTTAGCTTGTTGTATTTTATAGTGACGCTGCAAACCATCAAATACATTTAAAGAAAGTGTTGCTCCTATTAATTGAGTTTGATAATATTTATTGATATAACCTACATAGTTTAAATCATTTCCCATTCCACTAGCAGAAAGGCTTCCAAATGCCACTAATGATGGCATATACCCGAATTTTAGTCGTTTTACATTAATTTGATATAACCTTTGTTGAACTTCCATCATTTGGTATTCTGTTCTTTTTGATACATCAATTTTAGAAACACTTATTTCTGCATTATCTGAAATTGATAATGAATCTGTTAAAACTAAATTATCAGCTCCAGCATAACCCATCTGAAATTTCAACACATTTTCACTCAAAGATATTAAACGTTCAATTTTTTGTTTCTCGGTAATTAAATTATTAAAGGCAACTTCTAATCTGTCAACATCAATTTGTTCCACAAATCCTTGTTTATTAAATGCTTTTGTATCGTTTAATAATTTTTCTAATTTGGTGATATTAGCATCCAGCAGTTTAATTCTTTCTTTGTTAACCAAAACTCCATAATATGCTTTGGAAACCTGACTTACAACTTCTGTTTTACTTCTTGCTACACTAATATTCATTAAGCTAATCATTTCTTTAGTAGCTTTTAATCCTACTAAATAATCGGCGCTAAAAACTAATAACGAAGCGTTTAAACCTGCTGTTGTTTGATACCTTGTGCCAAATTGAGCCGCAATTGGATCGTAATTATTTTGATCTAATTTAGCTGGATCAAGTATCACTGGCATTCCCGCTCCTCTTAAAGCATCAATTGTTCCTGCATAAGAAGCTGGCGCAATAAAGTTTGGTAAAACTTGAGTTGGAACAACAATAAAATTTTTCATATCTACACTACCAGTAATTTGTGGTAACGCCATTCCAATTACTTCCTTTCGCTTATATTTTGCCATCAAAACATCGCTCTGGGCGTTTAAGTAATTTGGGCTGTTTTTGTAGGCATAATCAATAGATTGTTGTAAACTAAATGAATTTGAGCCTGCATCTTGAGCTTTTGCATGAAACACTATAACTGATAAAGCCAGCAGTAAAGTGTATGATTTTAAATTTAGCATATATATTATTTTATTCTTGTTCTTTTATTTTTTTATACTCATTAATCAATTTATGTCCCTTTATCGTACAAATACCGTAAACAAACATATCTAGCAATAGTTGATTTGCTTGGCTAAAACTTATTTTATCGAATGAAAAATAATTTCCAAACATTAACATATCAATTTGTACCAATCTATACTTAGCAGCAAACTCTTCGTCTACATCTGCCTTATAAACTCCCGAATCTTTACCAGCTTTAATATTTCTTAATAAATCTTTGTAAGCACATTCCTCTTTAAATTTTTGAAATTGAATAAAAGCGTTAGAATGAAATTTTTGAAGGTCTAAAAAGAAAATTGGATTAATATGTTGCATCATCTCGCTCATGGTATTAGAAATCAGAATAATTTCATGAATGGGATCTTGAGATTGTTCTTCAATGTTTTTGAAAATACATTCTTGCTTTTTCATTTCAACAATGCATAACTGATTTACCAAATCATCTTTTTCTTTATAAAATTGATAAATGGTTTTTTTCGACATACCAAGCTCTTTGGCAATATCATCCATGGTTACGCGCTTTATTCCATATTTAAAGAATAACTCTAAAGATGATTTTAATATTTTTTCTTGAGGTTCCATTTTTGAATTCGGACACAAAACTAAAGAAACTATTTTTGTTCTGCAAGTTTCCGTGAAATTATTTTGGCTTGATAATTGTTAAAACTTTTAACAATTGGTAGAAAGTCTGTACTTTTATCCGTAACTTTTTATTTGTCGATTAAAAAAACTGCTCTATCTTTGAAAAACTTATGTTTAAGAAACAAACCCTAACCATCTTATTGTTTTTAACATTTTTTTTAAATGTTAGATCACAGATTGATACCTCTTTTTGGTTCATAGCCCCTGATATATCTCAAGGATTAGGCGATAGGCCTATTTATCTATATTTTAATACGTATGCGCAAGCGACCACCGTAAAAGTGAGGCAACCTGCTAATGGCGGCTTTGTACCCATTACTCTAAATATTCCTGCAAACTCGATTGACTCTATTAATTTAACGCCCTTTATTGCTAATATTGAAAATAGTACGGCTAATAGTATACTGAATAATGGTTTATACATTTCCTCAACACAAAAAATTTCAACTTTATATTCTGTTCGTGCAGCAGCAAATAGAGAATATCTGAGCTTAAAAGGACCAAAAGCACTCGGTATTGATTTTTATATTCCAATGCAAGAATTTTGGAATCAAGCTCCAGCTACCTCTCCGAAATCGTTTTCATCATTTGATATCGTTGCTTCTCAAAACAATACAACAGTTTTAATCACTCCAAAAACAGCTATTATCGGTCATGCCGCTAACGCTACATTTACCGTTTTATTGCAACAAGGACAGTCGTTTTCGTGCCAAGATACGGCTAGAACGGCGACTACCAGTTTAGGTGGATCAATTGTTTCATCCAACAAACCTATCGCTGTTACTATTCAATCTAGTGGGCTAAATCAATCAGGCTGCTTGAGTTCAGTTGCAGATCAAATTACAAATTCAACTTATATTGGTACCGATTATATTGTAAATAAAGGTACCGCTACTACTGAAAAAATATTCATTTTAGCAACACAAAATAATACTCAAATAACCATCAACGATGGGTCTACAACCACGCATGTTGCTAATTTTGGAGAAACCTATGTCTATACAGCTACTCAACCTGTTACTTATGTAAAAACTAATAAACCTGCATACGTTTTACATGTGTCTGGTTATGGTTGCAGATTAAGCGGCGCTCAACTACCGCCATTCTTTTGTGCAGGAACATTTACATCATCATTTACTCGTGCATCATCCGATTCACTTGCTCTAAACTTATTTACAAGAACTGGATTTGAAGGAAACTTTGCATTGAATGGAAACGCTTCTTTAATCCCTGCTTCTGCATTTACAATTGTTCCTGGTTCATCAGGTAATATTAAGTCTGCAAAAATTTATTATTCAACAGCTGTCATTCCTGTTGGTTCGCACAACGAAGTGACTAATACAGGAGACGTTTTTGGCTTAGGTATTTTAAATGGTGCCTATAACAAAGGAAGCGCTTACTCGTATGTATCGGAATTTGAATCATATCCTTCAATTAATGCTGGTAGCGACTTTACAATATGTGCAAATGGAAGTTTAGCTTTAAACGGGCAAATAGGTGGAGGTAACATCACAGGAATTTGGTCAACGAATGGATATGGTACATTTAATGGTGGATTTTCTGCCCTATCAAATACCTATACACCTAGTCAGTTAGATACAACCGTTAAACCGGTGAAATTATTTTTAACAACTAATGGACAATGTCCTCAACAAAAAGATACCTTATTACTTTCTGTTAATCCTTCACCTTTAGTAAACGCTTCTGTTGACCAAATTGTTTGCGGTAACAATAGTTCAATTCTTTTAAATGGTTCAGTTGCAGGTGGTTCATCAACAGGTATTTGGGTAAGTACAGGATCAGGAACATTTACACCAGGTCCTACTTCATTAAATAGTACTTACATGCCTAGCGCCGCTGAAATAAGTGCAGGTAGTTCTACGCTGACACTTACATCTACTGCAAACGGTATTTGTGCAGCAGTAAATGATATAATGACCGTTTCCATTACTCCTGTTCCAACATCAAACATTGCTGCAACAAGTTTATCAGTATGCGCTAACAATCCAACATTATCAGTAACAGGTATTATTGGTGGTGCAACAACAACAGGTAAATGGACTACAAATGGTACCGGTAGTTTTAATCCCAGTAATATATTATTAACTACAAACTACTTACCTAGCGCAGCAGATGTATTAGCAGGTCAGGTGAAATTATATTTATCATCTACAAATAATGGCAATTGTAATCCTGCAAAAGATAGCGTAACAGTATTTTTCACACCATCACCTTCTGTAAACGCTGGTGTTAATATTTCAACATGTAAAAATAATTCAGCAACAGTTTTAGCTGGAGTTATATCTGGTCCAACAACAACAGGTATTTGGAGTGGTGGTACAGGAACATTTACACCAAACAACACTTCATTAAATGCAACCTATATTCCAA
>ERZ724520.767-NODE-767-length-17012-cov-7.678658_pt1 | contig 17012 bp, 15 predicted proteins | sample MGYA00376053_ERZ724520 | MGnify/ENA primary metagenome ERZ724520 (study PRJEB28724, sample SAMN07190886) | activated sludge metagenome | isolation source: activated sludge of sewage treatment plant in Hong Hong | place: USA: Christiansburg, Virginia | collected...
GTCGGGTTCAAACGACGCACCGGGGGGGAGCTCCATACCATTGGGCAGGTCGCGGGCGGATTCGTCCCCATGGTCGTGGGTGCGGTGTCCGTGGCGCAGAAAGCGGTTGCGTGGCTCGTTGCGCGGCAAATAGCGGGCGAGCTCCGTCAGAGCAGTCTCGTAGACTCCCCGTTTGAATTCGACCACGGCGTCCAATGGCACCCAGTAGTCGTTCCAGCGCCAGGCGTCGAACTCCGGGTGGTCGGTGGCACGCAGGTTCAAGTCCCAGTCATGCCCCAGAAGTTTCAGCAAGAACCAGATTTGCTTCTGGCCTTTGTAGTGGCCGCGCGCGTCGCGGCGAATATAACGGTCCGGCACCTCGTAGCGCAACCAGTCTCGGGTACGGGCAACTATGCTCACATGCTCCGGGTGGAGCCCGACTTCCTCGTGCAGTTCACGGATCATGGCCTGCTCGGGAGTTTCCCCCCGGTCAATGCCACCCTGTGGAAACTGCCACGAATGGGTACGAATGCGCTTGCCCCAAAATACCTGATTTTTCTGGTTGAGCAGGATGATGCCGACGTTGGGCCGAAAGCCGTCCCGGTCAAGCATAATCAAACCCCAATTTTTAAACTTCGTTCATTATGCACAGCAAGCGCCGTGTATCAAGGGGCGAGGGCCTTTGAAGTTCACCGAGTCGTCCCATGAAAGCATCCCAATTCCTTATTTCCACCCTCAAAGACGCGCCTGCCGACGCCGAAGTGGCCAGCCACAAGCTGATGATGCGCGCGGGCATGATCAAAAAGCTGGGTGCCGGGATTTACACCTATATGCCCATGGGATTGCGCGTGATCCGCAAGGTGGAGGCCATCGTGCGGGAGGAAATGAACCGTGCCGGGTCCGTGGAATTGTCGATGCCGGTCATTCAGCCCGCCGAGCTGTGGCAGGAAACCGGCCGTTTCACGACCAACGGCCCTGAGCTGCTCCGCATCAAGGATCGCCATGACCGCGATTACGTGGTACAGCCGACCAGCGAAGAAGTGATCACTGACATAGCCCGCCAGGAAATCAAGAGCTACAAGCAGTTGCCCAAGAACCTGTACCAGATCCAGACCAAGTTCCGCGACGAGCGCCGCCCGCGCTTTGGCCTGATGCGCGGGCGTGAGTTCACGATGAAGGACGCCTACAGCTTTGACCGTGACCTGGACGCCGCCAAGAAGAGCTACGACACCATGAGCGGCGCCTACCGCAAGATTTTTGACCGCTTCGGACTGCGCTACCGTGCGGTGGCGGCCGATAGCGGTGCCATTGGTGGCGACCTGAGCGAAGAATTTCAAGTGATTGCTGACACCGGCGAGGACGCCATCGTGTACTGCCCGGACAGCAGCTACGCCGCCAATATGGAAAAAGCCGAGGCGTTGGCCCCAGCCGGCCCCCGTGGTGCCGCCACCCAGGCCATGACCAAAGTGGCGACGCCAGGCAAAAGCACCTGCGAAGACGTGGCCGAATTACTGGGCGTGCCCCTGCAGACCACGGTCAAATCCCTGGTGCTGGCTACCGACGCCAAGGATGACAAAGGCAATGTTGTTAAAACCCAGGTCTGGCTGCTGCTGTTGCGCGGCGACCACGACATGAATGAAGTCAAGGTCGGCAAGGTGCCGGGCCTGGAAGATTTTCGTTTTGCCACGCTCCCGGAAATTGAAGACCATTTCGGCTGTAAACCCGGTTATCTGGGCCCCATCGGTCTACAAAAACCGGTCAAACTGGTCGTGGACCGCGAGGTGGCCGTCATGGCTGACTGGGTCTGTGGCGCCAATGCCGAAGACGTTCACACCACAGGGGTCAACTGGGGTCGGGATTTGCCCGAGCCCACCTTGGTGGCCGACCTGCGCAACGTAAAAGCGGGTGACTTGTCGCCCGATGGCAAGGGCGTGCTGAACATTGAGCGCGGTATTGAAGTGGGACACGTATTCGTGCTGGGCACCAAGTACAGCAAGGCGATGAATGCGACCTTCCTGGATGTGAATGGCAAACCCCAGTTCATGGAGATGGGTTGCTACGGCATCGGCATCACCCGCCTGCCGGCCGCCGCCATCGAGCAGAACCACGATGCACGCGGCATCATCTGGCCCGATGCGCTGGCGCCCTTTACTGTGGTGCTGTGCCCCATCAGCCCGGACCGTTTCCCCGAGGTCAAGGCCGCCGCAGACAACCTGTATGCCGAGCTGCTGGCCGCCGGCGTGGACGTCATGCTGGATGACCGCTGCGAGCGCCCTGGCGCCATGTTTGCCGACTGGGAGCTGATTGGCGTGCCGCACCGCGTCACCATTGGTGACCGCGCGCTGAAAGAGGGCGTCGTGGAGTACCAGCACCGCCGCGACACCGAAGCCACCAAGGTTGCGCTGGGCGAGGTGGCGGCGCTGATTCGTGCCAAACTGGCGGCATGACGCCTGCCAAGCTTCTGTTGGGCCCGCGCGTCACACGAAGAAATTGCCTTCTGCCCTCGTTGGTAGGACTTGGGCTGCTATCGATTCAGGAGCATTCCTGGGCCGGCGCGCAAATCGAGGAACCGCTGATTGACTCGGTGCGCACGGCGCTCAGCAGTGCCGTGCGCAACGCGGCGCCGCCCATTCCCGAGTTTTCCGATACCGAATCGCGCCTGCGCTACCTGCGATGGCTGGTCGCCATGAGCGAACGGTTGAAAAAGAGAAAGACCGATCTGGAGAGCCGCAAGGAATTTCTGCAGACCGTCTGGTACGAAAGCAAGCGCGCGGGGCTGGACGTGTCCCTGGTGCTGGGGCTGATTCAGGTGGAAAGCAATTTCCGCAAGTTCGCGGTCTCGGTGGTGGGTGCCCGGGGCTATATGCAGGTCATGCCGTTCTGGACCCGTGCCTTGGGCGACGGCGATGCCGGCAAGCTGTTTCACATGCAGACCAATTTGCGCTTTGGCTGCGTGATTTTGCGGCACTACCTGGATAGGGAGAACGGCGACCTGTTCATGGCTCTGGGCCGCTACAACGGCTCGCGGGGCAAGCCGCAGTATCCGGATGCGGTTTTTGCCAATAAGCGGTTGTGGGAGTTTGTGCCTGGGAAGTAGGCGCTACTGCAGTGGTGGCTCCGTTGGGCTGCACGTTTTGCTGCGTGTCCCCCGCCCTTCGGGCTCCTCCTTGACCTCCGCAAAACGTACAGCCCAACGGATCTGGGGTGGCGTGTTGGCGTGTAAACGAAACTTGCCAGGTCCTCCCTCTATCCAAGATACCAGCAGCAGGCACCGCGCAGGTGTTCTGCGCAGGTCAAGGAGGAGCCCGCGCAGCGGGCGGGGGACACGGAGCAGAACGCCTGCGCGGTGCCTGCTGCGTGCGAGAGTAGTGTCTGCTGCAGGCGAACGAAGTGCCTGCCTCAACAGGCGAGAAAACTCAGGCCGCCGGAGTACCCAATGCCTGCTGCAACTCACCGTTTTCGTACATCTCCATCATGATGTCCGAGCCGCCGATGAACTCACCCTTGACATAAAGCTGGGGAATGGTGGGCCAGTTGCTGTAGTCCTTGATGCCGGCGCGGATTTCGTCGTCTTCCAGCACGTTGACGGTCTTGACAGCTTTGGGGTCGACGCCGCAGGCCTTCAGGATCTGGATGGCGCGTCCCGAGAAGCCGCACTGGGGAAAACTGGCATTGCCTTTCATGAAAAGCACAATCTCGTTGTGTTTGACCAACTCATCGATTCGTTGCTGTGTGTCGCTCATCGCAAAAACTCCATGTAATCAGGCCCAATTGGCCCATTGCGCTAACCTAATCTGCCATTATCCCAGACCCTGTTGGTGGTGCGGTTAAGTGGGGGTAGAGGAGATTGCTTGATACAAATCAAGCAGCACTGGCGGCTTCGGTGCGAGCATGAGAATATTGGTTTCTTCAGACCTGCCACCATGACCGACCCTGATATCGAGCTGCCCCACGACGTCTTGTTGGGCGATGACTTTTCTCGCCGTCCGGGGCACACCGGAGAGTGGCCGAGCCAGAGCACGGCTCCGGTTCCGCTGGATGGCAGTGATGCGGCCTTCTCCCCCCTGCAAATGGGTGTCGTGCACGACCTGGACCAATTGCAAAGCCTGTTGCAGCAAGGGATTTTTCGCGTGCTGCCGTTGGAAAGCATGGGCCCCCTGGAAAAGAGTGCTGGCCACGAGTGCCTGGTGGATGCGTTTCGCGCGAGAACCTTGCATCCGATGGACGATTCGGCAGAGACGGCAGCCCGCTTGATGGTGCAGTTGTCCAAGGCCGGGCATAACCAGCATGCGGTCAGTCAGGCGCTCTTGGTAGCGGGCGTTCTCAGCCATGTGCCCGTCGCGGAGCTGATGGAGTTCGAGCCGCAGAGTCAAGCCGTCGAAACCTTGCCTGCGGACATGGCGAACCGTCTCAATGTACTGCCCATATTGCGCGAAGGGGATGTATTGATGGTCGCCATGGCCGAGCCCATGGACGCGGAACACCAGCATTTGATTCGCTTTGTGACCCAGTGCCGCGTGGTTGCGGTGCTGGCAACGAAGGATGACATCCAGCACGCCATCGCGCGCTGCTATGCGATGCACAGCGATTCAGGTGACCTCGAATCCCTGGCGATCAGCGAGATCGAAACCGGCAGCGAAGAAGAGGAAATGCGGGTCTGGAGCGAGGCCGAGACCCTGGCCCGCCAGGCACCCATCGTGCGCCTGGTCAGCACCCTGTTGTCCGATGCCGTCAGCCGACGGGCCTCGGATATTCACATCCGTCCGGGCCAGAAGACCTTTGAGGTGCTGTACCGCATCAATGGCACGCTGGTGTCGGTGCGGCGCCTGCGCCGCGCGTTGCTGCCCCCCGTGGTGGGACGCATCAAGATTCTGGCCAGCATGAACAGCTCGGAGCACCGCCTGCCGCAGGACGGGCGCATCCGCATCAGCGAGAACGGTGCCGGCATTGACCTGCGGATTTCCATCATTCCCTCGCAGTTCGGTGAAAGCGTGGTGATCCGGGTGCTGGCGCGCACGGCCGACATGCGCAGCCTGGACGCCATCGGGTTCGAGGCTTCCGATCTGGCCCGGCTGCGTGACCTGCTGCGGCGCAGCATGGGCATTGTGCTGGTGACCGGCCCCACCGGCTCGGGCAAGACCACCACGCTGTACGCCGCGTTGCAGGAGGTGGTGCGGCAAAACGTCAACATCATCACCGTGGAAGACCCCATCGAGTACGAGCTGGACAACGTGATCCAGATCCAGGTCAACCCGGTCATCGACTTCAGCTTTCCCAAGGCCCTGCGCCACATCCTGCGCCACGACCCCGACGTGATCCTGATTGGCGAGATGCGCGACTACGAGACAGCCAAGATCGCCGTGGAGAGCGCGTTGACCGGTCACCTGGTGTTCAGCACCCTGCACACCAACGATGCGCCCAGCGCGCTGGTGCGCCTGATTGAGATGGGGGTGGAGCCTTATCTGATCCGATCCGCCGTGATTGGCGTGTTGGCCCAGCGGCTGGTGCGTACCAATTGCCCGCACTGCCGTGAAATTGAGCCCGTGGACACGCTGATGCGGACCAACCTAGACCTGGGCCCGGACGAGGTGTTCTGGCGTGGTGCCGGTTGTGACCGCTGCCATGGCACGGGTTTCTCGGGCCGTCAGGCCATCTATGAGCTGCTGGTCATGGACAAGCAGCTGGCGGAGCGTGTGGATATTGGTGTGTCGGCCGACGTGTACCGCGACAGCGCCCTGGCCAGCCGCATGCACAGCCTGCCGGCCAACGGCATCAAATTGGCCCGAACCGGCGCAGTGTCGCTGGCCGAAATCTACCGGGCCTGCATGTAGCAGGCCTGCGCCTCACAGCAACCCGACCATTTGTGCGGCGGGTTTGACGACCTGGGTCTTGCCAAACATCAGGTGTTCCAGGACCGGGATGGCCACGCACAGCAATACGAAAACCGGCAGCCGGCTGGTGTCCCACCGGTCTATGCGCCATTGCTTCTCCAGCGTGAACCACCAGTCGGCGTTGGTCCACAGGCGCAGTGCCTCCAGAAAGCCATCCCAGTCCTTGAAGATCAGCCGTCCCAGGCCCAGATAGACCGGGATGTTGACTAGAACCAGCAGGAGCCAGTGGGCTTTTTGGGGGTTCATGGCGATTGGTATCAGGCCTTTTTCAGGAAACAGGCTTTGAGCATGAAGCTGCCGCCGTCCATCTTGCAGTCCACCTCGTGGTCGCCACCGACCAGGCGGATGCTCTTGACCTTGGTGCCCATCTTCAGCACGGTGGATGAGCCCTTGACCTTCAGGTCCTTGATCAGCACCACGGCATCGCCATCCTGCAGCACCTGGCCATTGGAGTCCTTGACCACAGCGTCGGCATCGTCATCGGCGGCAGAGGCGGGCGCCATCGGCCACTCAAAGCCGCAGTCGGCACAGACGAAGTTGGTGCCATCGGGGTAGGTGTTCTCAAGGGTGCACTGGGGGCAGGCGGGTGTGGAGTGGGACATGGTGCGAAGGTTTGGTGAATGCTATTGAATCAGTAGCGGTATACGTATATTTTACGAGGGCCAGCGGCCACCAGAGCAACGTTCAATGCCGGCCAGGTCGCGCCGCGATTGTGGATCGCTGAAGCCCGCGTCCGCCAGCAGTGCGCGCACGGCGGCGGCCTGGTCGTAGCCGTGTTCCAGCAACAGCCAGCCGCCGGGCTGCAGACGGCTGCCGGCCTGGGCAATGATGGTGTGGAGGTCGTCCAGCCCGTGGTCGCCGCTGGCCAGTGCCTGCAGGGGCTCGTGGGTCAGCGCAGCCAGGTGTGGGTCTTGTGCGGCGATGTAGGGCGGGTTGGAGACGATCAGGTCAAAGAGGCCCTGCATGCCGTCCATCCAGTTGCCGTGTGCAAATTTCACCTTGAGATGCAGACGCCGGGCATTGGCTTTGGCCACCGCCAGTGCGTCGGCGCTGGAGTCGATGGCCAGCACGTCCAGGTCGGGGCGGCCGTGTTGTAGCGCCAGGGCGATGGCGCCGCTGCCAGTTCCCAGATCCAGCACGCGCGCGGGTGCGGTGCCCAGCAGGTGCAGTGCCCAGTCCACCAGGGTTTCGGTATCGGGGCGGGGCACCAGCACGCGGGCATCCACGCACAGGTCCAGCCCATAGAACGCCTTGTGGCCGGTGATATAGGCCAGCGGTTCACCGGTGGCGCGGCGGCGCACAGTGGCCTGCAGCGTGGTGTGGGCGGCGTCGGGCAGCGGGTCCGTGTCGTGCGCCAGCAGCCAGGCGCGCTCCACGTCGGCGCGGCCCACGGCGTGCAGCACCAGCAGCTGCGCGTCCAGCCGGTCCAGGCCCTGGGTCTGGGCCCAGCCCAGGGCCTGGGCGATGGTGGAAGGTGTTTGCGGAGTTCCCATGTGCTATTGAATTAGTAGCGACTGATGCAGTATCGACGAGGGCTAGAGGTTCAAAAGTTCTACACCATTCCCAGTTCCAGCGCTGCCAGTTGCTCGGCCGCCTCATAGGCCTGCAAGGCCTGCACCACGTCGTCCAGGTCCCCTTCCATGATCTGCAACAGCTTGTACAGCGTCAGGTTGATGCGGTGGTCGGTCAGGCGGCCCTGCGGGAAGTTGTAGGTGCGGATGCGGTCGCTGCGGTCACCGCTGCCGACCAGGCTCTTGCGCTCGGCCGCGTCCTTGGCGGCGCGCTCGCTGCGTTCCTTTTCGTGGATGCGGGCGGTCAGCACTTTCAGTGCCTGGGCCTTGTTGCTGTGCTGGCTGCGCCCGTCCTGGCACTCGGCAACGATGCCAGTCGGGATGTGGGTGATGCGCACCGCCGAGTCGGTCTTGTTGATGTGCTGGCCGCCGGCACCGCTGGCGCGGTAGGTATCGATGCGCAGGTCGGAGGGGTTGATCTTGATGGCCTCGGCTTCGTCCTGCTCGGCCAGTACGGCGATGGTGCAGGCGCTGGTGTGGATGCGGCCCTGGGTCTCGGTGGCGGGCACGCGCTGCACGCGGTGGCCGCCGGATTCGAACTTCAGCGCGCCATAGGCGCCGGTGCCATTGTGGAAGCCTTCCATGCGCACCACCACTTCCTTGTAGCCACCCAGTTCGCTGGGGGACTCGCTGACGATTTCGGTCTTCCAGCCGCAGCGGTCTGCGTAGCGCATGTACATGCGTAACAAGTCGCCGGCAAACAGCGCCGACTCGTCGCCACCGGTGCCGGCGCGGATTTCGACAAAGGCGGGGCGGGCGTCGTCGGGGTCCTTGGGCAGCAGCATGCGCTGCAGTTCGCCTTCCAGTTGCGCCAGCTCCGCGGTGGCAGACGTGATTTCTTCTTCGGCCATCTCCGCCATGTCCGGGTCGGACTTCATCTCCTCGGCGCTGGCCAAATCGGCCTCACGCTGCTGGTAGCGCGTCCAGCGCGATGCGACCGCGGAGACATCGGTGTGCTCGCGCGACAGTTTCAGAAACTGCTCCATGTCTTTCATGATGTCCTCGCGGGACAGCAGGAATTCCAGCTCACCCTGGCGGTCGGTATAGCGGGCTAGTTGTTGGCGCAAAAAGGGTTTCATAAGACTGCAATCTGGGTGACTATCAACGCGACGACCGTAAGGCCCTAGCCGAAGCGAAATAACAAAATATGGCTGTTAGGCTCCCCTCTCGCCCGGCGGGGCGAGAGGGGCTGGGGGAGAGTGGGGGCCAACCCAGCTAACGGCTGTTGCGCAGGAAGAAGTGCGAGATGGCGGTGCCCGCACGCTCGCGGGCCTGGGCGTCGCCCGCATGCAGCTCGGCCATGGCGCCGTGCAGCATCTTTTGTGTCAGGCCCTTGGACAGGGCTTCCAGCACCGCGTCCACCGGCTCGCCCTTGGCCAGCAGCTTGCGGGCACGGGCCAGCTCCGCCGCGCGCCAGGCGTCGGCCTGGGCGTTGAGCTGCTGGATCAACGGGACCGAGCTGCGCTGGTCGATCCAGTGCATGAAGCTCTGAACCCCGGCATCGACGATGGCTTCGGCCTGGGCCACGGCAGCCTGGCGACTGGCCTGCGCGGTCTGCACCACACCGGCCAGATCGTCGACGGTATAGAGGTACACGTCTTCCAGTGATTTGACCTCGACCTCGATGTCACGCGGCACGGCCAGATCGACCATGAACATGGGGCGACGACGGCGCTTTCTCAGGGCCCGCTCCACGGCGCCCAGGCCAATGATGGGCAGGGTGCTGGCGGTGCAGCTGATGACGGCGTCAAACTCATGCAGGCGGTCGGGCAGATCACCCAGGCGCATGACCTCACCGCCAAAACGCGAGGCCAGCTTTTCGCCGCGCTCCAGCGTGCGGTTGGCAATGGCAATCGACTTCGGCGTCTTGGCTGCAAAGTGCGTGGCGCACAGTTCAATCATTTCACCGGCGCCGACAAACAGGACATTGACCTTACCCAGGTCTTCAAACAGGTTGCCCGCCAGGCGCACGGCAGCGGCGGCCATGCTGATCGAGTGGGCGCCAATCTCTGTGGAGGTGCGTACTTCCTTGGCCACGGCAAACGAGCGCTGGAACAGCTGCGACAGCGTGGTGCCCAGTGCGCCAGCCGCCTCGGCGGCGCGCACGGCATCCTTCAACTGGCCCAGAATTTGCGGCTCGCCCAGCACCATGGAGTCCAGCCCGCTGGCGACGCGAAAGGCGTGGCGCGCGGCCTGGTCGTTTTGCAGGCTGTAAGTGTGGGCGCGCAGCGCATCAGGGGATATGCCGGCCGAGTGGGCCAGCCAGCCCAGCGTGGGTTCGAGTTCCGTTTCCTCGGCGGCGCAATAGATCTCGGTGCGGTTGCAGGTGGACACGATCGCCGCTTCGGGCATGCGGTGCAAGGCCTGGCGCAAACCCCGCAACTGGGGCTCCACCTGGTCCATGGCGAACGCAAACCGCCCGCGCAAGTCCAGCGGTGCAGTGGTGTGGTTGATGCCTAGTGTCCAGACGGCCATATATTCGGGATTAAAGAGCAATTATAAAATCGTCACCACTTCAACAACCTGACTGCCATTGCCGGCAAGCCACATGGGCCCCCTGGACCAACTCTATCACCTGGCCAATTTCTTTGCGCCCGCCATTGTCGTGGGTGTGCTGTTGGCCCTGGTTGGCCCTTTTGTTCACAAAAAAAGCCCTGTAGCCCTCGGATTCATTGCGCAGACAGCTATCAATTGTATAGCTGGTGCCGTGTCGCTGGGAATCGGCCTCTGGCTTTTCGGTCGCGACGGCAAGATGGCCAGCTACGCGGCCTTGCTGGTTTTTGCGGCCACCAGCCAGTGGGTGGGTGGGCGCGGGTGGCGTTAAAGGGCGCCGTCCCGCGCACGCTCAGACCGGGCTGAACAGGTCCACCCGGTCGGTGATGATGCCGTCCGTTCCCAGCGCTATCAGGCGCTGCGCCGCCCATTCATCGTTGACGGTGTAGCTCAGCGTGCGAAAGCCCGCGCTATGGGCCTGGGTGACGCTGCTGCGGTCCCACAGGGCGTGGTTGCAGACGATGGCGCGGCAGTCCAGGGTCAGCGCCGTCTCCAGCCAGCCGCTCCACAGCGTGTCCAGCAGCAGGCCACGCGGCAGTTCGGGTTGGGCGTCCATGGCGCCGCGCAGGGCGTCGGGTTCAAAGGATGTCAGCAACGGCGGCACGGCTTGCCCGGCCCACAGGCGCGCGGCGTGCTGCGCTACCACTTCGCCGGTATGGCGTTCGGTACCCGGTGTGGGTTTGATCTCGATGTTCAGGCAATAGCCATTGCGGATGCAAAAGGCCGCGACGGCGTCCAACGTGGGCATCGGCTCACCCGCAAAGGCGCGCGAATGCCAGCTGCCGGCGTCCAGCTGCGCCAGCACGCCCCAGGGGTGGTCGCCTGCCACCGCACTGTTGCCGGCCCCCAGTTTGGCGCGCGCATTCGTGGTGCGCTGCAGCGTGGCATCGTGCAGCAGAAAAGGCACGCCATCGCTGCTGAGCTTGACATCGCACTCGAACATGCGAAAACCGTGGCTTGCTCCGACGCGAAAGGCCGCCAAGGTGTTTTCCGGTGCCAGTTTGCCAGCGCCCCGGTGCGCCACCCAGCGGGGGTAGGGCCAGGCGGGCAGGTCGGGTGTCATGGCGTGAGCGGCGCCGGGCCGCCCCAAGCCGCGAGGGCCCCCTTGGGGGGTAGCGAAGTACGCGTTGCGACAAGCGTGGGGGTCATATTCTTTTTCCGGTGGCGGCATCGAACGCGTGCAGTTTTCCGGGGCGGGGCGTGGCGTGGATGGTGGTGCCCAGCGCGGGCACGGCGTGGGACTCTTCGGTGCGGATGATGACCAGCTCGTCGGTGGCGCTGTGGGCCCAGCGGCCATAGACCAGGCGCTCGGCGCCCAGCATCTCGACGGCTTCGACCTGCAAGGCCCAGCCGTTGGGTGTGATGTCCAGATGCTCGGGCCGAACCCCGGTGACGACGCCCGCTTGGGCATCGGGTGCGTTCTTCAGCAGGTTCATGGGGGGCGAGCCGATGAAGCTGGCCACAAAAGTGGTGGCCGGGCGGGTGTAGACCTCTTCGGGCGTGCCGAATTGCTCCATGACGCCGCCGTTCATGACGATCATGCGCTGGGCCAGCGTCATGGCCTCGACCTGGTCGTGGGTCACAAACAGGCTGGTGATACCCAGCTCGCGGTGCAGTTTCTGGATTTCGAGGCGCGTCTGGGCGCGCAGCTTGGCGTCCAGGTTGCTCAGGGGTTCGTCAAACAGAAATACCTGGGGCTGGCGCACGATGGCCCGGCCCATGGCCACGCGCTGGCGCTGGCCGCCGGAGAGCTCGCGCGGCTTGCGCGCCATGAACGGGCCAATCTCCAGAATCTTGGCGGCCTTGTCGACGCGCGCCTTGATCTCGTCCAGCGGCACCTTGGCAATCTTCAGGCCGTAGGCCATGTTGTCGAACACGCTCATGTGGGGGTAGAGGGCGTAGTTCTGGAACACCATGGCGATGTCGCGGTCGCTGGGTTCCACGTCGTTGACGACCTTGCCGTTGATCGCGATCTCGCCGCCGGTGATCTCTTCCAGCCCGGCGACCATGCGCAAGAGCGTGGATTTGCCGCAGCCCGAGGGGCCGACGATGACGATGAACTCGCCGTGGGCAATCTCGGCATTGACGCCATGAATCACCGCCACCGCCTTAGGCCCGGTGCCGTAGCGTTTGACGACGTTTCGAAGGGAAATGGAAGCCATGAAGTAGGGTACTAATCGAAAAAAGAGTTGAGCAGGATTGGGTCTCGGGGTGTGGGCCGATTTGTGCGCATTTGGCACCATGAGGCCCGCGCCCCGAGACCCAATCCTGCGGCGCCACGACGACGAAAAGACGAGAGATAAAAGGTCTTCATTTCTCGGTGTCCACAAGCCCCTTGATGAACCAGCGCTGCATGAACACCACCACCACAGCCGGCGGCAGCATGGCCAAAATGGCAGTGGCCATGACGATGTTCCATTCGTTGCCCGAGTCGCCGCCGGCAATCATGCGCTTGATGCCGACCACCACGGGGTACATGTCTTCGCTGGTAGTAGCCAGCAGCGGCCACAGGTACTGGTTCCAGCCGTAGATGAACTGGATCACGAACAGGGCGGCAATCGACGTTGTGGACAGAGGCAGCAGAATGTCCTTGAAGAAGCGCATCGGCCCGGCACCGTCCATGCGCGCGGCCTCCAGCAGCTCGTCGGGCACCGTCAGGAAGAACTGGCGAAACAGAAAGGTGGCGGTGGCCGACGCAATCAGCGGCACCGTCAGCCCGGCATAGCTGTTGAGCATGCCCAGGTCGGACACCACCTGGTAGGTCGGGCCTATGCGTACCTCGACCGGCAGCATCAGGGTGATGAAGATGGCCCAGAAGAATAGGGACCGAAACGGAAACTGGAAGTAGACCAGTGCGAATGCTGACAGCAGGGAGATACTGATCTTGCCAAAGGTGATGACCAGCGCCGTCACCAGGCTGATCCACATCATGCGGGCCACTGGCGCGTTGGAGCCGGCACCGCCGCCCTGACCCGTGAGTGCTGCGGCATAGTTGTCCCATAGGTGGGCGCCGGGCAGTAGTGGCATGGGGGCCTGCAAAATGTCCTGCGCGGTGTGGGTCGAAGCCACAAAGGCCAGGTACAGCGGAAAGGCGACGATCAGCAGCCCCAACACCATGACGGCGTGGGCCAGCAGATCCAGCCAGGGGCGGCGTTCAACCATGTAGCGCTCCAACAGAGCGCCGCCGCAGCGCAGGGCCGCCCCAAGCAAGGCACGGCCCTCCCGGGGGGCAGCGCGGCACACGAAGTGGCAAGCGTGGGGGCATCAATAGTTCACCTTCTTTTCGATATAGCGAAACTGAAACACCGTCATCGCCACGACCACCAGCATCAGGATGACGGATTGCGCTGCTGCGCCGCCGATATCGCCCCCTTTGAAGCCGTCCTGGTAGACCTTGTAGACCAGGATGACCGTGTCGCGCCCGGGGCCACCGTGCGTGGTGGCATCGATGATGGCAAAGGTGTCGAAAAACGCGTACACCATGTTGATGACGAGCAGGAAGAAGGTGGTGGGCGACAGCAGCGGAAACTGTATCGTCCAAAAGCGCCGCCAGGGGCGCGCACCATCCATTGCCGCCGCTTCGATCAGCGATTTGGGGATGGACTGCATGCCCGCCAGAAAGAACAGGAAATTGTAGGAAATCTGCTTCCACACCGCTGCGGTGACGATCAGGGCCATGGCATGTGTGGAGTTGAGCAGGTGGTTCCACTCAAAACCGATGGAATGGCTGAGCGCGTAGGACACCACACCAATGGACGGGGAGAACATGAAGACCCACAGCACGCCCGCCACGGCTGGTGCCACGGCATAGGGAACAATCAACATGGTGCGGTACGCGAGCGCCCCCCGCACGATACGGTCGGCAAAAACCGCCAACCCCAGCGACAGGGCAATGCCCAGTACCGCCACCAAGATGGAAAACACCGCCGTGGTCTTGAACGACTCCAGATAGGCTGAGTCCGACAACAGGGTCTTGAAGTTGTCCAGCCCAACCCAGTTGACGCTCAGGCCAAAGGCATCCTGCTCCTGCAGCGACTGCACCAGCGCCTGTCCCGCCGGCCAGAAAAAAAACACGCTGACGATGACCAGTTGCGGGGCGAGAAGCGCCCATGGCAACCATGTCGACTGGAAAAAAACGCGCTTTTCCGCTGCCATCGATTTCAATCCCGGTGCAAGACTACTTGTTGGCTTTTTCGAATTTTTCCAGCTGCTCGTTGCCGCGCTTCATCGCAGTCTCCAGCGCCTCTTTGGCTCCTTTTTTACCCGCCCAAATGGCTTCGGTTTCTTCGTCGATGATGTTTCGGATCTGCACAAAGTTGCCCAGGCGGATGCCGCGTGACTTGTCGGTCGTCTTGCGGATCATCTGGGTCACCGCCACATCTGTGCCGGGCTTCTCTTTGTAGAAGCCCGATTTCTCGGTGAGCTGGTAGGCCGCCATGGTGATGGGCAGGTAGCCGGTGCGCTTGTGGCTGGCGGACTGGATTTCGGGGCTGGAGAGGTACTTGAAGAAGTCCGCAACACCCTTGTACTCGGCAGGCTTTTTACCCGCCATCACCCACAGGCTGGCGCCGCCAATCACCGTGTTTTGTGGCGCACCATCCACATCGGGGTAGTAGGGCAGGGGAGCCAATCCGTAGGCGAATTTGGCGCCTTTGCTGACGTCGGCATACGAACCCGATGAGCCGGTGAACATGGCGCACTCTCCGGATACGAAGGACGGTACGGCCACGCTGGCGCGGCCCTTGTAGACAAACAACCCCTGCTTGGACATATTGGCCAGGTTGTCAAAGTGGCGCAGGTGCAGGGGTGAATTGAAGGCCAGACGTGTGCCGGTGCCACCAAAACCGTTGTTCTGGGTGGCAAACAATGTGTTGTGCCAGGTCGAGAAGCTTTCCAGATGCACCCAGCTCACCCAGCTGGAGGTGTAAGGGCATTTGTGGCCGGATGCCTTCAGCTTGGCCGCCGCCAGCGTGACCTCGGGCCAGGTGCTGGGTGCCTTGTTGGGGTCCAGCCCGGCTGCCTTGAAGGCGTCCTTGTTGTAATAGAAGATGGTGGTAGAACTGTTGAACGGGAACGACATCATCTCGCCATTGGGCGCCGTGTAGTAACCGGCTACCGCAGGCACATAGGCCTTGGGGTCAAATGGCACACCGGCCTGTTTCATCACCTCGCCCACCGGTTTGATGGCGCCCTTGGCTGCCATCATGGTGGCGGTGCCTACCTCGAACACTTGCAGGATGTGCGGCGCGTTACCGGCACGGAATGCGGCCATGGCCGTGGTCATGGACTCGTCGTAGTTGCCCTTGTAGGTGGGCACGACCCTGAAATCCTTCTGGCTGTCGTTGTATCCCTTGGCCAGGTCGTTGACCCATTCATTGAGCCCCCCGGTCATGGAGTGCCACCACTGGACTTCGGTTTGCGCCTGGGCGCTGAATGAAAGTGCCGTTCCGAGCGCCAATGTGGCGATTTTCAGTTTCATGGGGACTCCTGTAAGAAATGTCTGATCGTAGTCAGCTTGTATGTCAGAGCGATTAAACGTGATTCGCTGCGCCGGGGCGCTTGGTAATTTCCATTAGAGGTTTCGCTCCAGCCGAGTTTGCCACTCCCGGGGGTAGGTGTTTGCTGCACTGCGGTAATATCTTCCTTCTGCCCTAGCGGTCCCAAATGCCGCCAAGTCCGCCACTGTACCGCCCGATGAACGCACCCACTTCGCTCAACCACCTCCTGTCTGCGCCCGGCACCCAGCCGCATGTGCACGAACGCATCCGCGAAATCCCCTACAACTACACCTCGTTTTCTGACCGCGAAATCGTGATCCGTCTGCTGGGCGCGCGCGCCTGGGGCCTGCTCAACCAGTTGCGGGGTGAGCGGCGTACCGGCCGTTCGGCCCGCATGCTGTACGAAGTGCTGGGCGACATCTGGGTGGTGCAGCGCAACCCGTATTTGCAGGACGACCTGCTGGACAACCCCAAACGGCGTGCGCAACTGGTAGAGGCCTTGCACCACCGCCTGCAGGAAGTGGAAAAACGCCGCACACCCCAGGTGGACCCCGAGCGCGATGCGATGGTGGGCGAATTGCTGGTGGCGGCCCGGGCAGCGGTCGAGGCATTTGACGCCGCGTCGGTCGAAGTGGGCGCGCTGCGCCGCAAGACCCAGCGCGCGCTGGTCAAGCTGACGGCCAAGGACAACATCAAGTTCGATGGCCTGTCACGCGTGTCGCATGTGACCGATGCGACCGACTGGCGCGTGGAGTACCCGTTTGTGGTGCTGACCCCCGATTCCGAGGAGGAAATGGCCGGTCTGGTCAAGGGCTGTATCGATCTGGGTTTGACCATCATCCCACGAGGCGGCGGCACCGGTTATACCGGCGGCGCCATCCCCCTGACCTGGAAATCGGCGGTCATTAACACCGAAAAGCTCGAAGCCATGACCGAGGTGGAAATGCGCACCCTGCCCGGCATGGACCGCGAGGTGGCAACGGTCTGGACCGAAGCCGGCGTGGTCACCCAGCGGGTGGCCGATGCGGCCGAGCGCGGCGGCTACGTGTTTGCGGTGGACCCGACGTCCGCCGAAGCTTCCTGCATTGGCGGCAATATCGCCATGAATGCCGGTGGCAAGAAGGCCGTGCTGTGGGGCACGGCGCTGGACAACCTGGCCAGCTGGCGCATGGTGACGCCGCAGGCCGAGTGGCTGGAGGTGACCCGCATCCACCACAACATGGGCAAGATCCACGACGCCGAGACGGCGACGTTCGAGCTGCAGTATTTCAAGGCCGACGGCAAAACCCGGCTGCGCACCGAGCAGTTGGTCATACCCGGCAAGGCCTTCCGCAAGGAAGGTCTGGGCAAGGATGTGACCGACAAGTTTCTGAGCGGCTTGCCCGGCATTCAGAAGGAAGGTTGTGACGGCCTGATCACCAGCGCGCGCTGGGTGGTCCACAAGATGCCGGCCCATACCCGCACAGTGTGCCTGGAGTTTTTTGGCAATGCCAGGGACGCCGTGCCCAGCATCGTGGAAA
>ERZ724520.768-NODE-768-length-17011-cov-7.588641_pt1 | contig 17011 bp, 13 predicted proteins | sample MGYA00376053_ERZ724520 | MGnify/ENA primary metagenome ERZ724520 (study PRJEB28724, sample SAMN07190886) | activated sludge metagenome | isolation source: activated sludge of sewage treatment plant in Hong Hong | place: USA: Christiansburg, Virginia | collected...
TTGCCACGCTGAACGGCAAACCGGTGGTGGGCTTCGAGATCACCCGCAGCAAGGGTGCCAGCGAGGTGGAAGTGGGTGCGGCCGTGCAAAAAGCGCTGGCCGATCTCAAGGTCGCCCATCCCGACCTGGAGCTGACCCAGGCCTTTGACTTCGTGACCCCGGTGCAGGAGGAGTTCGATGCCTCCATGACCATGCTGTACGAAGGCGCCGTGCTGGCGGTCATCGTCGTGTGGTTCTTCCTGCGCAACTGGCGGGCCACGCTGGTGTCCGCCGTGGCGCTGCCGCTGTCGGCCATTCCCGCCTTCATCGGCATGCACTACATGGGCTTCACCACCAACATCGTGACGCTGCTGGCGCTCTCCCTGGTCATCGGTATCCTGGTGGACGACGCGATTGTGGAAGTGGAAAACATCGAGCGCCACCTGCGCATGGGCAAGACGCCCTACCAGGCGGCCATGGAAGCGGCCGACGAGATCGGCCTGGCCGTGATCGCCACCACCTTCGCACTGATTGCCGTATTTCTGCCCACCGCCTTCATGAGCGGCGTGGTTGGCAAGTTCTTCAAGCAGTTTGGATGGACGGCCGTGTTCGCGATCTTTGCCTCGCTGATGGTGGCGCGCCTGCTGACCCCGATGATGGCCGCCTACATCATGAAGCCGTCCACCCATGTGCACGAGGAGCCGGTGTGGATGCCGCTGTACCTGAAGATCACGCGCTGGACGCTGCACCACCGCTGGATCACGATGTTCTCGGCCATTGGCTTCTTCATTGGCTCGCTGTTCCTGGTGCCGCTGATTCCCAGTGGCTTCATCCCGCCGGACGACAACTCCCAGACCCAGGTCTATCTGGAGCTGCCCCCGGGCACCACGCTGGCGCAAACCCGCGCGGCGGCCGAGCAGGCACGCGCCCTGATTGGCAAGGTGCAGCATGTGAACAGTGTCTACACCACCGCCGGTGGTGGAAGCGTGGGCTCGGACCCGTTCCAGGGTGGCGCCAGCACCGAGGTGCGCAAGGCCACGCTGACCGTGCTGCTGGCCGAACGGGGCAAACGCCCGGTCAAACAGATGATCGAGAGCCAGATGCGCACCGCGCTGTCTGAACTGCCGGGCGCGCGCTTCAAGGTCGGCCTGGGCGGCTCGGGCGAGAAGTACCAGCTCGCGCTCAAGGGTGAAGACCCGGTCGCCCTGGCCCTGGCCGCGGCGGCGGTGGAAAAGGACCTGCGCAAGATTCCGGGCCTGGGCAATATTTCGTCGAGTGCCAGCCTGACACGCTCCGAGGTCGCCATTCACCCGGACTTTGCGCGCGCCGCCGACATGGGTGTCACCAGCGCCGCCATTGCCGAGACGCTGCGCATTGCCACCGTGGGCGATTACGAAACGGCCCTGCCCAAGCTCAATCTGAGCCAGCGCCAGGTACCCATCGTCGTCAAGCTGGCCACCGACGCCCGCCAGGACCTCGAACTGCTGGGCCGCCTGATGGTGCCCGGCGCCAAGGGCCCGGTCATGCTGAGCCAGGTGGCCACGTTTGAAATGTCCAGCGGGCCGGCGATGGTCAGCCGTCTGAACCGTGTGCGCAATGTCAACTTCGAAGTGGAGTTGTCCGGCGTGCCGCTGGGCGAGGTGACCGATGCCGTGGCCAAACTGCCCTCCATCGTGAATCTGCCAGCCGGCGTGCAGCAGTTGGAGATTGGCGACGCCGAAGTGCAGGGAGAAATGGTGGCCGGCTTTGGCATGGCCATGATGACGGGTGTGCTCTGTATCTACATCGTGCTGGTGCTGCTGTTCAAGGACTTCCTGCACCCGATCTCCATCCTGCCGTCGGTGATCCTGTCCTTTGGTGGCGCCTTCATTGGCCTTCTGGTCAGCGGCAAGATGCTGTCCATGCCGTCCTTCATCGGCCTGGTGATGCTGATTGGCGTGTCCACCAAGAACTCCATCCTGCTGGTGGACTACGCCATCATGGCCCGTCGCGACCACGGCCTGACCCGCTTCGAGGCGCTGATTGACGCCTGCCACAAGCGTTCACGCCCCATCATCATGACCACGATTGCCATGGTCGCGGGCATGCTGCCGCTGGTGCTGGGCCTGGGCAATGCCGACAACAGCTTCCGCGCACCGATGGCGGCGGCCGTGATTGGCGGCCTGATCACGTCCACCATCCTGAGCCTGCTGGTGACGCCGAGCTTCTTCTCCATCGTCGACGACATTGAGCACTTTGTCGGCATTGCCAAGCGCAAGCTGCTGCGGCAGAAAGAAGAACTGCAGGCACCGCCGGCGGCGGCCCCGGAGTCACCCTAGCCCGACATTCCGTTTTTTCGGCCGGTCGCGTACACTGACCGGCACGAAACAGCAGAGACTTACCGGAGTAGCGGATGTTTGATTTTCTAGGCCGCGGCAAGAACAAGCCCGACAAACCGTCGACCGACAGCGGGCCCGCAACCATGCCCCAGACGGTGCAGCTCAGTCCTACCCAGATTGACATGGTGCGCATGACACTGCTGGACGTACTCAGGCTGCACGGGATTCCGGGAACCTGGGTCGCCGCTGAGGTGATTCCCATGCACATTCCGGGTCAGGGCGAAGCCTTGTTGCTGCAACTGGAAATCAAGCACTGGCACGATGCGCTGGTCTTGCATGCCCCCGCCTTCCAGGAGGCCATGCTCGACGGCCTGCACCGCTTTGCCCCGAACGCGGACCAGACGCGCTACCTGTTTACCTGGAAGTTTGCACCCGACTGCGGCTGCCCGCACACCCAATTGCCCAAGGGCGATGTCTGGCGCGCCAGTGAACCCGCGGTCACGGAACCCGTGGCGGCCACGCCAACACCGCCATCACCGCCACCTGCCGCCCCCGCCCCCGCCCCCAGCAAGTCCCATGTGGATCTGCCCATGGAAGACGATGACGATGATGACAACGGGTTTGCGCCCACGCAGATTCGCGACGATCGCTGAGCAGGCGCTCATCCGCTCCAGCGCTTCAGTGCTACCGATTCAATAGCAAGAAGCTTATATTTCCAGAGGGCTAGCGGCCAATTTACCTTGAAGGCATGGCGCCAACCACGTCATTCGCAGTGCGAAACGCCTCCACAGCCGCCGGCACGCCGCAGTAGATCGTGGCGTGCAGCAGCACTTCCTGAATTTCCTCCACTGTCGCGCCATTGTTGAGCGCGCCGCGCACGTGGCCCTTGAGTTCATTCTGTTTGCCCAACGCGGTGAGCATGGCCACGGTGACCAGGCTGCGGGTTTTCAGGTCCAGCCCCGGGCGCTGCCAAACATCGCCCCAGGCTGCGCGGGTAATGTGCTCCTGGATGGGCTGGGTGAAGGGCGTGGCGTTGGCAAAGGCCGTGGCGACGAATTCTTCACCCATGACCTGCTTGCGGGTGGCCAGACCGGCCTCGTACTGGGAATGCATGGTGGGGTCTCCAAAAATAGGCCCCCGAGCATAGCGCCCCGTAGCAGACTTACAGGTCGAAGCGGTCCAGGTTCATCACCCGGGTCCAGGCGGCCACAAAGTCGTTCACCAGGCGCTCCTTGCCATCCGCGCTGGCATAGACCTCGGCATAGGCGCGCAGCACCGCGTTGGAGCCAAAGACCAGGTCGGCCCGGGTGCCGGTGTACTTCACCGCCCCGGTTTTGCGGTCCCGGCCTTCGAACACTTCGCCCTCGCCGTCCACAGCCTTCCATTCCACCCCCATGTCCAGCAGGTTGACGAAGAAGTCATTGGACAGCGCACCCACGGTACCGGTGAACACGCCATGCGTGCTGCCGTCGGCATTGGCACCCAGCACGCGCAGGCCACCCACCAGTGCGGTCAGCTCGGGTGCGGTCAGGGTCAGCAACTGGGCCTTGTCGATCAGCAGGGCCTCGGTTGCTGCACCCATCGGGCCTTTCCGGTAGTTGCGAAAGCCATCGGCCACCGGTTCGAGCGCTGCAAAAGACTCCACATCGGTCTGCGCCTGCGTGGCATCCACGCGCCCCGGGGCAAACGGCACCGCAACCGCCACGCCGGCCGCCCTGGCAGCCTGCTCGACCCCCACCACGCCAGCCAGCACGATGACATCCGCCAACGATGCCTTTCCGGACGCTTTCTGGATGTCTTGCAGCCTGGCCAGCGCCGTGACGGCTTTTCTATTGACGTCCCAATCCTTTTGGGGAGCCAGCGCCAGACGCGCACCATTGGCGCCGCCGCGCTTGTCGCCACCGCGGAAGGTGGAGGCAGAGGCCCAGGCCACAGACACCAGCTCGCCCACAGACAAACCGCAGGCGGCGATTTTGGTCTTGAGGTCCGCAATGTCTGCTGCCGTAGGCTGGTGGGTCGCGGCGGGCAGCGGGTCTTGCCAGATCAGATCTTCCTTCGGCACTTCGGGGCCAAGGTAACGCGCCTTGGGGCCCATGTCGCGGTGGGTCAGCTTGAACCAGGCGCGGGCGAAGGCTTCAGCAAACGACTGCGGGTCTTGCAGGAAGCGCTTGGAGATGGCGCCAAAGGCCGGGTCAAAGCGCAGCGTCAGGTCGGTGGTCAGCATGGTGGGCTTGTGGAACTTACCCTTCACATGCGCGTCGGGAATGATCTCGGGCGCATCTTTGGCCACCCACTGCTTGGCGCCCGCGGGCGAATGGGTCAGTTCCCATTCGAACCGGAACAGGTTCTCGAAGAAGTTGTTACCCCACTGGGCCGGGGTCGTCGTCCAGGTCACCTCCAGGCCGCTGGACACGGTGTCCTTGCCGTGGCCACTGCCGAAATTGCTGTTCCAGCCCAGCCCTTGCGCCTCGAGGCCCGCACCTTCTGGCGCGGGGCCTTTGTGCGACTCGGGCGCGGCGCCGTGGGCCTTGCCGAAGGTGTGGCCGCCGGCGATCAGGGCGACAATTTCCTCGTCGTCCATGGCCATGCGGTAGAAGGTGGTGCGGATGTCTTTGGCGGCAGCCAGGTAGTCGCCGCTGGCGTTGGGGCCTTCGGGGTTCACATAAATCAGGCCCATGTGGGTGGCGGCCAGGTTCTTGTCCAGCTCGCCCTCGCCCTTGTTGCGGTCGCCGCCACCGCTAAAGCGTTTGTCCGCGGCCAGCCATTGGGTCTCGGCGCCCCAGTTGACGTCCATGTCGGGTTCCCACACGTCTTCACGGCCACCAGCAAAGCCGAAGGTGCGAAAGCCCATGGATTCCAGCGCCACGTTGCCAGCCAGGATGAACAGATCGGCCCACGAAATCTTCTGGCCGTATTTCTGTTTGATGGGCCACAGCAGGCGGCGCGACTTGTCGATGTTGACGTTGTCGGGCCAGGAGTTGAGCGGGGCAAAGCGCTGCTGGCCGCGCCCGCCGCCGCCACGGCCATCCAGCGTGCGGTAGGTGCCGGCGCTGTGCCAGGCCATGCGAACCATCTGCGGGCCATAGTGGCCAAAGTCGGCCGGCCACCAGTCCTGCGAGTCGGTCATCAGCTTCACCAGATCGGCCTTCAGAGCCTTGTAATCGAGCTTCCTGAATTCTTCTGCATAGTTGAATGTTTCACCCAGCGGGTTGGACTTGTCGCCGTGCTGGTTCAGCAGCTCCACGCGCACCTGCTGGGGCCACCAGTCCCTGTTCGTGGTACCGCCACCGGCAGCGTGGTGGAATGGGCATTTGGCTTCTGTGGACATGCTTGTCTCCTGGGGGTTGATTGCAAAATCTGGTACGGCCAGTTTAGGTTTACAGACCCTATCGATCAAGATAGTTTTATTAATTAAACCTATAGAGAACCGCAATGAAGCCTATGCCCCAGGCACGCAATACAGCACACCGTGCGCTTGCCTGGCCTATGATTCCTGCCTATACAACAAGGCCACATGGTGTGGCCAGGAGATGCAATCCATGACCAAGACCATCCGCTACCCCCTGCCCGACCTCAACACCCTGCCCGACGACCTGCAAGCCAAGATTCTGGAGGTGCAGGAGAAATCCGGCTTTGTGCCCAATGTGTTCCTGGCCCTGGCCCGCCGCCCGGCCGAATGGCGCGCCTTCTTTGCCTACCACGACGCGCTGATGGTGCCGGACTCGGTGGGCCGCACCAGCGGCCTGACCAAGGGCGAGCGCGAGATGATCGTCACCACCACCAGCGCGGCCAACCACTGCCTGTACTGCGTGGTGGCACATGGTGCCATCCTGCGCATTTACGAGAAGAAACCGCTGGTGGCCGACCAGGTGGCGGTGAACTACCGCAAGGCCGACATCACACCGCGCCAGCGCGCCATGCTGGACTTTGCAATGAAGGTCTGCCTGCAGTCGGCCGAACTGGAGGACAGCGACTTCACCGCCCTGCACGCCCACGGCTTCAATGACGAGGACATCTGGGACATTGGCGCCATCACCGCCTTCTTTGGCCTGTCCAACCGCATGGCCAATCTATCGGGCATGCTGCCCAACCCCGAGTTCTATCTGATGGGCCGCGTACCCAAACAGAAATGAAACGCAGGCCATGACCATCGCACAACAGCGGCGGCGGTGCCTCCTCGCCGCTGCGGCCTTGCTGGGACTGGCAGGTTGCGCCGCGCCGCGCCACGACCTGCCGCTGCAGCCCGAAGGTGCCAGCGCCCTGGTTGAGAAACCGGGCTGGGCGACACGCACCTTTGCCGTCGCCGCGGCCAACCCGCTGGCAACGGATGCGGGCCTGCAGATTCTGCGTGCCGGCGGCAGCGCCGTGGATGCCGCCATTGCGGTGCAGATGGTCTTGACATTGGTGGAGCCGCAATCCAGCGGCATCGGCGGTGGCGCCTTCCTGCTGCACTTTGATGGCCAGCGCACCCAGGCCTTTGACGGCCGCGAAACCGCGCCCGCAGGCGCCGGCCCGGCGCTGTTTCTGCAGCCCGATGGAAGGCCCGTGGCCATGGCGGACGCCATCGTCGGCGGATGGTCGGTGGGCGTGCCCGGCACGGTGCGCATGCTGGCGCTCGCCCACCAAACCCATGGCCGGCTGCCGTGGGCCCAATTGTTTGCGCCAGCCATTCGTCTGGCGACCGCGGGGTTCGCGGTGAGCCCGCGCATGGCAACCCTGCTGGCCAGTGAACAGGACCTGCAAAAGGACCCCGCGGCGGCGGCCTATTTCTTTGACGCCCGGGGCAAGCCCTGGCCACCCGGTCACCTTTTGCGCAACCCGGAACTGGCGGCCGTGCTGCAGCGCATCGCCCAGGAAGGACCGGACGCGCTAATGACAGGCGATGTTGCCCGCGCCATCACCCGCGGCGTGCAACAGCACCCCGCCCATCCGGGCACGCTGTCGCTGCAGGACCTGGCGGACTACCGGCCGCTGGTGCGTGAACCCCTGTGTTTTGACTACGCCGCGGCCAGGGAATATCGCCTGTGTGGCATGCCCCCACCCAGCTCGGGCATGCTGGCCATCGGCCAGATTCTGGCTCTGCTGAACCACACACCGGCCGCCACCCTGGCCTTGCAAGACGGTGTGCCGTCCGCCAACTGGCTGCACCTGTACACCGAGGCCTCGCGCCTGGCGTTTGCCGACCGTGCCTACTATGTCGCCGACCCGGCCTTTACCAAGCCGCCGGGTGGCGATTGGCAAAGCCTGCTGGCGCCACGCTACCTGGCAGAACGTGCGCAGAAGATTGACGCCAGCCCTTCGGGTCAAAGCTCCCGCAACCCGGCCGCCGGCAACCCGGGCAGCCTGCCCCTGGCCTATGGACCCAGTCCCGAGCAACCGGAGTACGGCACTTCGCACATCTCGGTCATCGATGCCTACGGCAATGCACTGGCCATGACCACCACCATTGAGGCAGCCTGGGGCTCGCGCCTGATGGTCAACCGCGGCGTGGGCCTTGCGGGTGGCTTCCTGCTCAACAACGAGATGACGGACTTCAGCCTGAGCCCCACGTCCGCGGATGGCAAACCGGTCGCCAACCGGGTCGAACCGGGCAAACGGCCGCGCTCCTCCATGTCCCCGACCCTGGTATTTGACAAGGCGTCGGGGCAACTGGTCTTGAGTGGTGGCAGCCCCGGTGGCGCACTCATCATCCACTTCACCGCCAAAACCCTGTACGGCGTGCTGAACTGGGGCCTCAACGCCCAGCAGGCCATCAACCTTCCCAACTTTGGCACGCTGGGCGGCCCCGTCCTGCTGGAAGACCAGCGCTTTGACCGTGCCACCGTGCAGGCCCTGCAGGCGCGCGGCCACACCGTTGTGGAAACACCCCTGCCCAGCGGCCTGCAGGCGATCCAGCGCACGGCCACCGGCTACTTCGGCGGCGCCGACCCGCGGCGCGAAGGCGTCGTGATGGGGGATTGACCTTTTTCCTGTTGGTCAAATGAGCCTTCAGCCCTCGTATTTACTATCTTTATAGCTACATAATCAATAGCAAACTGCATCCGGCTGCCTTTTTCAGATGGGCAGGCTTCCTACAATCCCCCCATGGCCATCCCCCAAACCTTCATCCAGGAACTCATCGCCCGTGCCGATGTGGTGGAGATCGTGGGCCGCTACGTGCAGTTGAAGAAGGGCGGCGCCAACTTCATGGGCCTGTGCCCTTTCCACGGCGAGAAATCACCGTCGTTCTCGGTCAGCCCGACCAAGCAGTTCTACCACTGCTTTGGCTGCGGCAAGAACGGCAATGCCATCAGTTTTCTGATGGACCACGCCGGCATGAGCTTCATCGAGGCGGTCAAAGACCTGGCCCAGCAGTACGGCATGCAGATCCCCGAGGACGAGGCCTCGCCCGAGGACCGCGCCCGTGCCCAGGAGCAGAAACAAAAGCAGAACACCCTGACCGACGTGCTGGAAAAAGCCGGTGAGGCCTACCGCCGCGCACTGAAAGATTCGCCACGCGCCATCGCCTACTTCAAGGGCCGTGGCCTGTCCGGCGAGATCGCCAAACAATTCGGCCTGGGCTATGCGCCCGAGGGCTGGCGCAGCCTGGCCAGCGTGTTCCCGCATTACGACGACCCGCTGCTCGTTGAGAGCGGACTGGTGATCTCCAACACGGAAGACAGTGGCACCGAGGAAAAACGCTACGACCGCTTCCGCGACCGGGTCATGTTCCCGATTCGCAACATCAAGGGCGAATGCATTGGCTTTGGCGGGCGAGTGCTGGGCGATGACAAGCCCAAGTACCTGAATTCGCCCGAAACGCCGGTCTTCAGCAAAGGCCGCGAACTCTACGGTTTGTTTGAAGCCCGCAACGCCTTGCGCGAACACGGCTATGTGCTAGTGACCGAGGGCTATATGGACGTCGTGGCCTTGGCGCAACTGGGCTTTCCCAACGCCGTGGCCACGCTGGGCACGGCCTGCACCGCCGACCACGTGCACAAGCTGTTTCGCTTTACCGACGCCGTGGTCTTCAGCTTTGACGGCGACGCCGCCGGCAAGCGCGCCGCCCGCAAGGCGCTGGACGCCGCCCTGCCCTACGCCAGCGACGTGCGCTCCATTAAATTTCTGTTCCTGCCCGACGAGCACGACCCCGACAGCTTTATCCGTGCCAACGGGCAGGACGAATTTGCACGCTATGTCAACGAGGCCACGCCGCTGAGCCGCTTCCTGATCGAGGCGGCGCGCGAAGGCTGCGACCTCAACACCGCCGAGGGTCGCGCCCACATGTCCAGCAATGCCAAGCCGTTGTGGGGCTTGCTGCCCGATGGGGCATTGAAACTGCAGTTGCTCAGCGAGATCGCCACGCACGTGCAACTGCCCAGCCAGGAACTCGGTGCCTTGTGGGCCCACACCGGCACCAAGGTCCCTGGTCACGCCCCATCCTCCGCGGCGCGGCACGGCAGCGATTGGCGACCCGATGACTACGATGAGCAAAACCCTGGCGCCAGCAGCTGGGGCCACCCGCTGGACGGTGAGAGCTCCACTGCCTGGAAGAGCAAGGGCAAATGGGAAGGCAAAGGGGGGGACTGGAAAGGCAAAGGCAAGTGGGAAGGCAAGGGGAAATGGGAGCGGGACCGCCCCGTACGCCCGCCGTTGCGTGGCCCCCTGGCCACGCGCGCCGACCACACCACGCGGATCCTGCTGGGCCACAGCGAGCTCTGGGAAACATTGACCAACGAAGACCACGCCCTGTTGTGCGAGCTGCCGGCCCCGCACGGTCCGCTGATCGCCTGGCTGGAGGCCCAGTTGCACGAGCACGGTCCGCTGGCCTGGGGCGCCTTGCGCGACGAGCTCAAAGGCCAAACCGCAGAAGAACTGGCGCTGCGCCTGATGTCCGACCCCACTGTTTCCAGCGGAACGAACGAGCCAAGTGGCGAGACCGCGGGCGACACCGGCGCGGAACTGCGCGACCTGCTCAACCGCATGCTGGTGGAGCGCATCAAGGAACAGGAAACGCTGGCCATCGCAGCAGCCAGCGCCGATCCGGCCGCCTTGGCCCGTTACCGGGAACTGCATGCCCGGCGCCTGCAACTGGAGCTGGCAAGCCGCCCGGCCGCCTGACCCGCCTACTGGCTGGTCCTGGGCAGGTATTTCTGCTTGAGCAGCAGGTATTGGCCGTCGTTCTTGAGCTTTTGCAGCGCGGCGTTGAGGCGCCGGGCCACGTCGGGGTCCGTGGCCAGGTTCAAGCCATACCAGTAGGACAGACTCTCATCGAGCACCCACACGGCCTGGTAGTCGTCCGGGCCCAGTCCGGCATTCCTGGCGTTGTAGGCGGCTGCCCAATCCAGTGATACCAGCAGGTCAAAGCGCCTGGCGATGAACTTCTTCATGTTCGATTCGTCATGCGGCCCCAGATCCAGCCCCGGACCCAATGCATCCTGCGGGCCATTGAGGGCAAATCCCTGCTGGAGCAGGCCTTTGGCCGCTGCGGATTCCCTCACCACGCCGATGCGGTAGTGCCGGGCATCGTCCAGCGTACGGATGGAAATATCAGTTCTGTCGGCCAGCTTGTACAGCAGGATGCGCCGTGCGCTGATCGGGCCCACCCACTGAAACAGCGTCTCGCGCTCCGGGGTGCGGGCCATCGAATAAATCAGGGTATTGCCCTGGCGCGTGACCAGTTCATAGGCACGCGCCCATGGCAACAGCTTTTTGCTGATGGAGATGCCCGATTCCCTGGTCATCAGATCCAGCAATTCGCTGGAAAAACCGACGACCTTGCCGTTCATTTCATAGTTCAGCGGCGGCAACGCCTCGGTCAATGCCGAAACCTCGAGTGCTGCCGCGGGTAGCGGTAGAAGCAGGAACCCAAGCAAAGCCCCCACCCTGGCGCATGCCACGGCACCCAATCTGGGCAACGAAAAGTGGGGCGCATTGAACATGGATCGCATCCTTGTTGGGACTGTAATGCATGTATTCCATGGGTAAAACCAATTTCCATGGAAATTGCGCCCGGGCACACCCGTTTGACGCGTTCCTGGAAAATCCGGAATTTCGAGATATACTACTCGGTTGTTTCGGCAAGAGCGACAGCAGCACCTCCGGGCCCGGCCAAGCGTTGACAACATATCAACCGGCCACCTTACCGCAAGGACTGCACCCCAAATGTTCGCCCTCCCATCTTGCCCATAGGAGATTTCGTTGCCCGTCAAGGGGAACGGTATTCCCCGCACTGCCAGTTGCGCCCGCATTCCCAGCGGTGTTGACCGGCACCCGTTCTGTTCGCCCGTTTTTTTGATGACCTGAGGTTTTCGCATGCCCGCTCAAAAATCTGTCAAAGCTGTCCAGTCTCCGTCGAAGTCCGATAAGAAAGCCAAGCCCGTGCCCGCATCCAAGCCCACCGTCACCAAATCGAAAGCCCAACAGCTGCAGGAAGCCGCGGACGCCCTGCTCGCCGCAGGCGCCACTGCCAAGAAGAAGCCCGGCCGCCCACCCAAGGCTGCCTCCGCCGAATCTAGCGCCCCCGCAAAGACCGGTGCCAAGCGCGGCCGCAAGCCCAAGGCTGCGGCAGAGTCCTCGGGCGACGACATGGACATGTCGGACATTGAAGCCGACCTGGTGGGCGAACCGGAAGTCGCTGCAGCCCCTGGCGAAAAGGTCAAGCCCCTGCGCATGAAGATCAGCAAGGCGAAAGAACGCGCCTTGATGAAGGAATTTGGCCTGGACGAGACCGTCCTGTCCGAAGAAGACATCGCCAAGCGCCGCCAGCGCCTCAAGGCCCTGATCACGCTGGGCAAGACCCGCGGCTACCTGACCCACGGCGAAATCTCGGATCACCTTCCCGACAAGCTGGTCGACGCGGAAACGCTGGAAGTGGTGATCTCCATGTTGAACGACATGGGTGTGGCGGTGTACGAGCAGACCCCGGATGCCGAGACCCTGTTGCTCAACAACAATGTGTCCACCGCAGCCACCCCGGAAGAGGCCGAAGAAGAAGCCGAAGCGGCACTAAGCACCGTGGACAGCGAATTCGGCCGAACCACCGACCCCGTGCGCATGTACATGCGCGAAATGGGCACGGTTGAACTGCTGACCCGCGAAGGTGAAATCGAAATCGCCAAGCGCATCGAAGGCGGCCTGATGGCCATGATGGAGGCGATCTCTGCGTCGCCCGCCACCATTGCCGAAATCCTGCGCCTGGGTGAAGACATCCGCGAAGGCAAGGTCGTCATCACCACCATCGTGGACGGCTTTTCCAACCCGAACGAGGCCGACGATTACGTGGCCGAAGAAGATTTCGACGAGTTCGACGCCGATGATGACGACGACGGCAAGGGCGGATCCAAGGCGCTGACCAAGAAGCTCGAAGAGCTGAAGAAGGAAGCCCTGTCACGCTTCGACCGCCTGCGTGAGCTGTTCGAAAAAGTGCACAAGGTCTACGACAAGGAAGGCTACGGCACACCGCATTACGTCACGGCACAAAAGGGCCTGAGCGAAGAGCTGATGTCCATCCGCTTCACCGCCAAGGCGATCGAGAAGCTGTGCGACATGGTGCGCGGCCAGGTCGATGACATCCGCAAGAAAGAGCGCGAACTGCGCCGCATCATTGTGGACAAATGCGGCTACCCGCAAGAGAACTTCATCGCCGATTTCAGCGGCCGTGACAAGAACGGCAACAAGGTTCCATCGCAATTGCTGAACCTGAAGTGGATTGAAAAGCAGGCCGCGTCTGGCAAATCCTGGGCCGCCGTCATGGGCCGCAACATTCCGCCGGTGCAGGACCTGCAGCAAAAGCTGACCGACCTGCAAGCCAAGGTCGTGGTGCCGTTGGACCAGTTGAAAGACATCAACAAGCGCATGAACGCCGGCGAATACGCATCACGCGCTGCCAAGAAGGAAATGATCGAGGCCAACTTGCGCCTGGTGATCTCCATTGCCAAGAAGTACACCAACCGTGGCCTGCAGTTCCTGGACCTGATCCAGGAAGGCAACATCGGTTTGATGAAGGCGGTCGACAAGTTCGAATACCGCCGTGGTTACAAGTTCTCGACCTACGCCACCTGGTGGATTCGCCAGGCCATCACCCGCTCCATTGCGGACCAGGCGCGCACCATCCGTATACCGGTGCACATGATCGAAACCATCAACAAGATGAATCGCATCAGCCGCCAGCATTTGCAGGAGTTTGGTTTCGAACCCGACGCATCGGTACTGGCTGAGCGCATGGAGATTCCGGAAGACAAGATCCGCAAGATCATGAAGATCGCCAAAGAGCCGATCTCCATGGAAACGCCGATTGGTGACGATGACGACAGCCACCTGGGCGACTTCATCGAAGACGGTGCCAACACCGCACCCATGGAAGCGGCGATGCAGGCCGGCCTGCGCGATGTGGTCAAGGACATCCTGGACAGCCTGACACCGCGCGAAGCCAAGGTGCTGCGCATGCGTTTTGGTATCGAAATGACCAGCGACCACACGCTGGAAGAAGTCGGCAAGCAGTTTGACGTGACGCGCGAGCGCATCCGCCAGATCGAGGCCAAGGCACTGCGCAAGCTCAAGCACCCCAGCCGTTCCGACAAGCTGCGCAGTTTCACCGACAACCTGTGACCTACAAGCTCGCGGGGATCATGGGCTGGCCGGTGGCGCATTCGCGCTCACCGGTCATCCATAACCACTGGATTGCCCAGCATGGTCTCCAGGGAGCCTATGTATTGCTGCCGGTTCAACCGGAGCAGTTGCAGACGGCCCTGCGTGCCCTGCCAGTACTCGGCTTTGCCGGGTGCAACCTGACGATCCCCCATAAAGTGGCGGTCATGTCGCTGGTGGACCATATCGAGCCGCTGGCGACCCGCATTGGTGCCATCAACACCATTGTGGTGGAAAAAGACGGGACCTTGACCGGGCGCAACACCGATGCGCTGGGTTTTACCCAAAGCCTGCTCGAAGCCCACCCCGGATGGCAGGCCAGCGCTGGTCCGATCACGGTGGTGGGCGCCGGTGGGGCGGCGCGTGCGGTCCTGGCCGGCCTGATCGACAGCGGCGCGCGCGACGTCCGCCTGACCAACCGCAGCTGGGCCAAGGCCCACGACATGGCACAGGAATTCGGCACCCCGGTCCGCGCCGTGGCCTGGGAAGACCGTCACGACACGCTGGATGATCTGGCGCTGCTGGTCAACACCACCAACCAGGGCATGCACGGCCAGCCCGCGCTGGATATGTCGCTGGAGCGGCTGCACCCGCAGGCGCTGGTGTCGGATATTGTGTACGTACCCCTGGAGACGCCCTTGCTGGCCGCTGCCCGCCAACGCGGCAACGCGACCGTCAACGGGCTGGGGATGCTGGTGCACCAGGCGCGGGCGGCGTTTGAGGCCTGGTTTGGCGTCAGTCCCGGCGTCACACCGGAACTGCTGGCCAAGCTGGCAGCGACGTTTTAGCCCCTACGCTAGCCCCCGCGCCCTGATTTGTTGGACCGCTCCAGCACGAATCCAAAGGCGAATTGCAGCACCTCCTCCATCGACAGCTCAATCGCATGGCGCTCGTGCTCGGTCAGATAAAACATCAGGTCCACGTCATGGCGGACGTAGCGTGCCGGGAGCCGGTTTAGCGCTACACAGGCCACATCGCCCAGCATGTCGGAAGTGAATTCCGGATGCGCCTCGGCGCGGCGCGCCACTTCTTCGAAGACCAGGCGTTCGTAATAGTTGTGAACCTGCTCAAAATTAAACACCATGGAAATCTCCAAAACACGACACAAACAAAGCGTTCTATTGCAACCTTAGCATCTCCACCAGCCGCTGACAAGCGAACTGACCACGCAGCCGATAGCTATGAAACTTGTAGCATGGGGAAAACTGCGATATAGTTTGCACTGATTTAACAGGCCGTACACATAATGGCATGGGCGGCTAACCCGCCAGTCCATGGGTCTGCAAGAAAACCGCATCGAGGAGAGGTAAGTTAATGAGTGCAAAAGAATCGCTCGCCATTGGCCAGTTGTTAAGCCTATTGGAGTCACGGTATGCCATTCGGGTGCTGTGGGCCCTGCGCGACGGCCACGCACAGACGTTTCGTCTGCTGCAAGACAGCGTTGGGGGCATCACCCCGAACACCCTGAACACCCGGATCAAGGAATTGCGCGAAGCGGGCTTGATGACCCATGGTAGCGACGGCTACTCTGTGACCCATCTGGGAGCCGATTTGCTCAAGCGCCTGGGTGATTTGCAGGCGTTTGCCGGCAAATGGGCGACCAGCCAGGCCAAAAAAGCCAGCTAAATCCCGTTTCCGATGGCCTGCAGGCCGTGAAAAAGACGACAGGCTCTGCCTGTCTTTTTTTTGTCTGCGGCATAATTTAAGGCTTTTCACCAAAGGATTTTCAATGATCACCACCGCCACTGGCCTGCAATACGAGGACACCACCGAAGGAACCGGCGCCGTTGCCGCCAAAGGTCAGAGCGTGACCGTGCACTACACCGGCTGGTTGTACAACAACGCGACCCAGGGTGCCAAGTTTGACTCCAGCAAAGACCGCAACGACCCCTTTGTGTTCCATCTCGGCGCCGGCATGGTGATTCGCGGCTGGGACGAAGGCGTCGCAGGCATGAAGGTCGGCGGTGCCCGCACCCTGATCATCCCCGCCGAGTTGGGCTATGGCGCACGCGGCGCCGGTGGCGTCATTCCACCCAACGCAACGCTCAAGTTCGACGTGGAGTTGCTCGGCACTTCCGCCTGATTTCAGCCTGAAAGCCGCTCAATGCGGCATAAAAAGGGCTCATTGCCCTCTTGAATTGCATTTGTGAGCCCCCACAACTAGGCTCACAAATCCGTAACCAGAAGCTAACCCTTCCCTAATTTGCATGTCTGAACAGCCATCCCCCACCCCTACCGAGTCACCCGAGGCCAATTACCAGAGCACGGAAGCCATGTTTGCCGCGCAAAATGCGTCGGAGAACGACGCATTGGTGCAGGCGCAGGCGGAACTGTCGGCCCTGCAAGCCAAGAGCGGTGAACTGGCAGACCAGTACCTGCGCGCCAAGGCGGACGCTGAAAATGCCCGCCGACGCGCCGAGGACGAAATTTCCAAGGCCCGCAAGTTCGCGGTCGAGAGTTTTGCTGAGAGCCTGCTGCCCGTGGCGGACAGCCTGGAAGCTGGCTTGACCATCAAGGACGGCACGGTCGAACAAATCCGCGAAGGCGCGCAAGCCACCTTGCGCCAGCTGATTGCAGCACTGGAGCGCAACAAGGTCGTCGCCATTGCGCCGACGGCCGGCACCCGGTTCGATCCCCACCAGCACCAGGCCATCAGCGTGGTGCCGTCGGAGCAGGAAGCCAATACCGTCGTCAGCCTGCTGCAGAAGGGCTACTCCATCGCGGACCGCGTGTTGCGCCCCGCCCTGGTGACGGTGACAGCCCCGAAATAGCACAGGCGCAGTACCGCAACCTGGCCACAAATATCACTTGAATTCCGCAAAATCGGCTTCAAGTTAGCAGCATCTGAATTTTAAAATCGCAGGAGTAAATCATGGGAAGAATCATCGGTATCGACTTGGGAACCACCAACAGCTGTGTCGCCATCATGGAAGGCAACACCGCCAAGGTGATTGAAAACGCCGAAGGCGCGCGCACCACGCCGTCCATCATTGCCTACCAGGAAGACGGCGAAGTGCTGGTCGGTGCATCCGCCAAGCGCCAGTCCGTCACCAACCCCAAGAACACGCTGTACGCCGTCAAGCGCC
>ERZ724520.769-NODE-769-length-17007-cov-7.547369_pt1 | contig 17007 bp, 16 predicted proteins | sample MGYA00376053_ERZ724520 | MGnify/ENA primary metagenome ERZ724520 (study PRJEB28724, sample SAMN07190886) | activated sludge metagenome | isolation source: activated sludge of sewage treatment plant in Hong Hong | place: USA: Christiansburg, Virginia | collected...
CGAGACCAGCCCCCATCCGTCGACCGGCACCACGGTGACGTCCCATCCCTGCGCCCGCAAATGCATAGCCGGGGCCATCACCGCAGGATGCTCAATGGCACTGACAACCAGGTGGCGCTTGCCAGAGCCGCTGGCAACCACGGCCTGTGCAACGCCCAGCAAAGCCAGGTTATTGGCCTCGGTGGCACAAGCGGTAAAGATGATCTCCTGCGGTTGCGCGCCCAACAGGTCGGAGACCTGGCTCCGCGCAGTGGCCACGGCTAGAGCAGCGCGTTGACCAAGCACATGCGAACTCGACGGGTTGCCATACTGATCACGCAACCAGGGCAGCATGGCATCAAACACCTCAGGCGCTATCGGTGTGGTCGCGTTGTAGTCCAGGTAAATGGGGTTGCTCATCTTGGGTTGTCCATAAGGATTGGTGATCAGTTGCGCCAGATCAAAGCGATTCATTCTAACGAGCATTAGAATGTAAGCCATGAACAACCGCACCCTTAAAGACCTCTTGTACGAGCAGGTGTCCCGCGTGGGCAAAGCGCTTTCCAGCCCCAAGCGGCTGGAGATTCTGGAAATGCTGGCCCAGGGCGAAAAAGCCGTTGAAACAATTTCTGCCGAAGTCGCCATCGACAACAAGCTGGCCAGCGCCCACCTGAAAGCACTGAAAGAAGCCCGTCTAGTGCAAACCCGGCGTGATGGCAAACGCATCTACTACAAGCTGACGGGGCCTGATGTTGCGCAATTGGGTGTGAGCTTGCGCCAGGTGGCAGAAGAGCATCTGGTGGAGCTGCAGATGGCTGTGCAAAAAATGGTGGCGGACCCGGACCACATGGTCAGCGTGGGACGCAAGGAGTTAATGGCCCAGGCTAAACGCGGAGAGGTCATCGTGCTGGATGTGCGCCCGCAGAATGAATTCGACACCGCGCACCTGCCCCACGCGCGCTCGTTGCCTTTGTCCGAACTGGCACTTCGTCTGGCAGAGTTGCCGCGCGATGTGGAGATCGTGGCCTATTGCCGCGGGCCGTTTTGCCTGATGTCGGACGAGGCGGTCAAGCTGCTGCAAGCCAGCGGCTACCGTGCACGCAAGACCACAGACGGCATCAGCGAATGGCAGGCAGCGGGTCTTCCACTCGCCAAAAACTGAAACCTGTTGGAGAAGACCATGACCTCAACCCTCTTCATTCTCAACGACGCACCCTATGGCAACGAGCGAGCCTACAACGCCCTGCGCCTGGCGGCGGCGCTGGCGGGCAAGGAAGACCAAAAGGTCCGCATGTTTCTGATGGCCGACGCCGTCGCTTGTGCCAAGAGTGGGCAAAAAGTCCCCGAGGGTTACTACAACGTCCAGCTCATGCTCGGCAAGCTGATTCGCAAGGGCGAAGTGAGCCTGTGTGGCACCTGCATGGATGCACGTGGCCTGGCCGAATCCGAGCTGATGGAGGGTGCGCACCGGGGCACCCTGGCCCAACTCGCAGACTGGACCGCCGAGGCTGACAAGGTTCTGGTTTTTTAATGCAAACAGGCTGAGTACAAAATGAAAATACATTGGATCACCGCTACGCTCATGGCTATTGCGCTGCAATTCACGCCCATACTGTCTGCTGCTCAGGACAAAGCCGCAGTCGATGCCATGGAGTCGTATCTGGACTTTGTGGAGTACGGCGGCGCCACCATATTTCCGGAGCAAATTCCCAAAGACGACTGGAAGAAGTTTTTTGTCATTGACGCACGCGACAAGGACCAGTTCAACAAGGAACACATTCCCGGCGCGGTCAATATCGAGTGGCGGCGAGCGCTGGCCGAACGCAGCCGCATCCCCAAGGACAAACCGGTTCTGCTGTATTGCAATTCGGGCTCTTTGTCAGCGCAGGCGGGTTTCGCCCTGCGGGTAGCCGGGTATGAGAATGTGCGCATTCTGCAAGGCGGCTTCAGCGAATGGAAAGCCAAAGGAGGTCTGGATGCTGCCGAAAAGGCCACCCGGCCCGTGAAGCACTGAGTCTTGGCTTCAGCGTGGCGGAGCGTCGCTAACCCCGCGCCGGATTCAGGCGCGGGTGGGTCTCTTCTCCCAGCCACCACAGCACAGCGCCAGACGCAAACATCGACACCGCCACAAACCAGAAAGCGGCCTGCATCTGCCCGGTGAAGTGCGCCGCCAGACCCAGGCCCAGCGCACCGATGCCGTAACCCAGGTCACGCCAAAATCGATAGATGCCAATGGCCGAGCCGCGCCAGGCCGGGTGCGAGATGTCCGCGACAGCTGCCGAGAGGTTGGGGTACAGCAAGGCCATGCCAAAGCCCGAGACACCGGCCGACACAGCCCACCACGCCACGCCCTCACCCAACACCATGGCCGCCACCCCCGCGCCGCACATCCACATGCCCCAGACGTTGGGGCCGTGGCGCCCCACCCGATCCGACAGCCGGCCCGTAAACAGCTGTGAGCCGCCCCACACGAATCCATAGACACCAATGATCCAGCCCACATTGGTCAGGCTGACGCCCTGTTGGTACAGGAACACGGGGTAAAACACCCACACCAGGGCATCGACAAACTTCTCCACCAGCCCGGCCTGGCTCAGCGCCATCAGGCGCTTGTCGCGCCAGCTCATCAGGGTGAAGATTTCTCGCGTCGAGGGGTTGACTGACACGTTGGCGGGATAACGGGGGCGCAGCACTTGCGCAGACCCCGGCATGTGTTTGGCCGCTTCTGCCTTGGCCCATGGCAGAGTGTCCTTGACCCACAGTTGTGTCAGCAGCAGGGCCGAGCCTATGACCGCCAGGCCGAATACCAACAGGCCCTGGCGCGCACCGAAGCGCGTGGCCAGATAGGCGGTGAGGATGCCGGCCAATGCCACACCCACGTAACCCGCGAATTCGTTGAGCCCGAGCGTGAGGCCGCGCTCCTCCAGCCGAGTGATGTCGAGCTTGGAGGTTTGCGTCATCGACCAGGTGAGCCCCTGGTTGATACCCAGCAAGACCGTGGCCGCCACCACCCAATTCCAGTTCGGGGCGTACCAGATCATGACGGGGATAGGCAAGGCAACCAGCCAGCCCATCAGCAACACCTGCTTGCGGCCCACGCGCTCCGACAGCCTGCCCGCCACAAAATTCATGACCCCCTTGACCAGCCCAAAAGCCACCACAAACGCACTCAGCAACACAAACGAGTTCTTGGGCACACCGAAGTCGGACTCGGCGAGGGCCGGCACCACGGTGCGTGTCATGCCAATGGTCAGCCCCACCAGCAGCACCTGCACCAACTGGTGCAGAAACTGGCCCAGGTTGTGGCGAATGCCGTGGCGCAGTTCCATACCGATCAGGCCGCAATGTTGGCGGCAACGATGCGGTCCATATCCGCCGGCCTGGGTATGGCGGTGGCGGTGAGTTCGCGCACGAAGGTGTCACGGTCCATGGACAGGAAGGGGTTCCATCGCTTCTCAAAACCGATCGTCGACGAGGGCTTGCCCGACAGACCGGCGCCACAGGCACTCCCCGCCTGGTGCCCGGGGTAGATTTCCAGATCAGTCGGCAGATGGAGCAGTTTCGTATGCACGCTGTCGAACAACATGCCGGCCATCTCCTGCTCGCGTCCGGCCAGATCGGGCCGACCCACCGCGCCGACAAACAGCGTGTCCCCGGTAATGACGAACCACGGCTCAGCGCCGCGCCGCGCGTCCGTCACCAGCAGGCACATGCTGTCGAGTGTGTGTCCGGGCGTGTGGATCACTTGGACTGTGACGTTGCCAAGGTCCAGCGCCTGGCCCTCCGAAAACGGGAAGTAGTCGAACGTGACAAAGGATTGCGCGCTCTCGTGCAGGCAATAGGGTGCGCCAACGCGCCTTGCCAGTTCACGTCCGCCGCTGTAGTGGTCGGCGTGGACATGGGTGTCGATCACGTGTGTGATGCGTACCTGGGCCAACGCCGCCTGCGCGATGAACCAGTCCTCGTCACCGGCCACCACATCCACGGCAACCGCCAGGCCATGGCCCGCGCAGCCGAAGAAATAGGACAGTGAGGATTCTTTGGTGGGCAGTTGCTTAAAAAACATGGTGACGGACCCCAGGTGGGGTTTCGGCTATGAGTGCAGACATCCGTGTGTGCATGGGATCTCCTGGGGGCTTGGCAAAGGAACTGAGTTGCGTGGACGCAACCAGTTCAATCATACAGTCTAATGTGTATTAGATTGTATTGGGCTAAATCCTATCTTCAGGAGCTGGTGCTTGTCAGATGCCCACGCAGCCGAAAAGGTCAAATCAAATCTTATGAGTCGAATATGCCTATCGCCCTCGTATCTATTGCGTAAGTAGCTATTGTTTTGATAGTGAATTGCTGCGTGCTGCTCCACGCTTCAGCCATGCGAATGCTGGTGGTGGATGTCGGGATAGTGCGGATGCTGGTGCTGCAGCGGCGTGTGCTGGTGCGCATGGGTGTGTGGTTCAACCCCGTCCCAGTCGAAGTCATGCAGATGCTGGTGGTGCGCATCGTGGCGGTGGGCGTGAACATGGTGCATGGCCAAGTGTTCATGTGAATGGCCATGTTTTTCGGTCAAGTGAAGGCCAACGCCAGTCGCCATCAGTGCGGCGGCAAGCCAGAACAATGCGCCGGTCGGTTCGCCAAACACAGCTACCGACAAGGCAGCGCCGACAAAAGGCGCGGTGGAAAAATAGGCGCCGGTGCGGGCGGTGCCAAGGCCACGCAATGCCAGCACAAACAACACCAGACTCAGGCCGTATCCTAGGAAACCGATTAACAACGCACTGGACAACACACCGGCAGTGGGCCAGGCCGCGCCAAGCGTGAACGCTAGGCCGGTGTTTACACATCCAGCCACCATGCCCTTGCTGCCTGCCACGAACAGGGCATCAGACGCCGATACTTTGCGGGTCAGGTTGTTGTCAATGGCCCAGGCCAGGCAGGCGAGCACCAAGGCCAGGGGGCCCATGGCGGAGCCGGAGATGGAGCTTGCGTCCGTGGGCCAGGCCAAAACAGCGCCACCTGCAACAATCAACAGCATGCCCAGCACGATGCGACGGTCGGTGTGTTCGCGAAACACCATCCACGCCAGCACCGCGGTCAGCACCGATTCGAGGTTCAGGAACAAGGATGCACTGGCGGCCGTGGTGTGCTCTAGCCCGACCATCAGCAACACCGGGCCAATCACACCACCAAACCCGATAGCGCCCATCAACCAGGGCCACTCCCGGGCGGGCATGCCACTGGACTTCCAGCCCTTGTCGCGTACCAGGCGCATCAGGGTCAACCCAATGCCGCTGCCAAGGTACAGCAGACCTGCAATTAAAAATGGGGACGCAAACGCCGCTCCGCTGCCGACGAGTTGTTTGGCAAAGGGTGTGCTGGCTCCAAACAAGACCGCAGCGCCCAATGCGGGAAGGGCGGCACGATAGAGTGAAAGCATGGTGTTGTCACGGGTTATGTGGCGCTGCAGAGTGCCTGCCGCATCCCCAGTATGGCAGCGGAACTGATAGAGACAACAAATTTTACAAGGCCGCCAGTTTCCATATGACTTCCGCAACCCAGTACGCCAGTCATGAACCTATTGGCGGGTAGACTGTTGCCATGTCCAAAGCTAAAGACAACACCACTCTCAACGACAAGCGGCGCTCTGACGGACGCCGGCGCACTGACGCTGCCGAAAGCCGTTACGGCACACGGGACGCTCGGGCCAAGGATGGCGTGACCTTCAGGGTGCGCAGACTGGAACCCATGGTCGCCTGGGTGTTTGCCGGATATGCCCTGTGGTTGAACATTGTGTTCGACGCAACCGGATTGGGGTTTTGGTTGATCGTCCTCTTTGCAGCCTGTGTTGGTGGTTGGAGCCGCATGTTTCCGGCCCGCCAGCAAGCGGCCATGTTTTCGCGCGCTGCACTGTTGCTGGTCGGCGCTGTGCTGCTGCAGTTGTCGGCCGGACCCGGTTCGGCCATTGGCCCCTACTCAATTCTTGCACCCCTCACCCTGGTCTTTTACCTCTTTTTGCTGGCAAGGCCTTGGGCGCTCGGACTGGTGCTTTTTGCATTGGCCGCCTTTGTCGCGGTGGGATGGCTGACTTTGGCCGCAATTCCCTGGCAAGCCGTGTTGGCCTATACCGGAATTTTGATCGCTGTGGTACCGATCACACTGCAGTTTGGCACTGCATTGCGCCTGTCGGATGAAAGCACCGAATCTACGTTGCGTGATGACCGAACGCAGCTCTACAACGAAGCTGGGTTTTTTATGCATGGCGCGGTGTTGTTGGCAGATTGCCGTCAAAGGGGGCGGCCGTTTTGCATGGTGCTGCTCAGCGCCGCGGATTTGCTGGATGTTCCCGGGCTGCTGGGCAGAAAGGTCGCAAACGACTTGTTTGCACAGGTGGTTCGGGGTATAGCCCGTGTATCGGGCGAGGGTATTGCCGCCCGCACGGACGCTGTTGAGTTCGCCTTGTTGTTACCCGGCGTGTCAGCGGACCGCGCCGCAAGCTTGGTCAAGCAACAGTTGGGGGATCCGCCCAGGGTGGAAGTCAAGCTGGAAGCAAAAGACGCTGCCGACGCAAAACCGATCACCATTGTGTTGGACATGACCATTGCTCAATCCAAGGACAAGTCCGAAAACATCGAGGCGCTCTATGACAGTCTGCACACGCGCTGGACCGAGTCCAAAGCAGTGGACAAGGCGCGGGGCAAGTCAGTGGGCAAAGGGCTGGCGCTGGAGCCCTATGACGAAAGGGTATCCGGGCCACGGCGCACCGCCAGCCCTACCGTATTGATGGACCTGCGGCACAGATGAAGAAGTTCTGGCTCATGAAGTCCGAACCCAGCGAGGTGTCGGTCGACCACGCTTTGGCCGCACCCAAGGCCACGGTGCCGTGGACCGGTGTGCGCAACTACCAGGCGCGCAACTTCATGCGCGACGCCATGCAGATCGATGACGGCGTGCTGTTCTACCACTCCAGTTGTGCCGTGCCCGGCATTGTGGGCATTGCACGTGTGGCCTCTGCGGCCTACACCGACCCCACCCAATTCGACCCCCAATCACCGTACTATGACCCCGCGTCCAAGCAGAACGCGCCACGCTGGCTGTTGGTGGATGTGCAGGTGTTGCGCAAGACCCGCAATCTGACGCTGCCCGAACTACGAGCGGAAGCACAACTGCAAGACTTGATCGTGCTGCGCAAGGGCAATCGCCTGTCCATCACGCCAGTGGAGCCGCTGCACTGGGAAGCCATTTTGTCGCGACTGGTCTGACTGGCATGCTCGCGAATGGGGGGCATACCAGTTGAAAGCTGGTAATCCCCCCAGATAGTTGCGCTCAGGTACCGATCTTGCCGCCGTCGTTTTTGGTGATCACGATGGTGGCAGAGCGCGGCCGTTTGCCCAAGCCATAACCCGCGTTGCTGGGCCACTGGCTGGTGTACTTGGTGGGGTCGGTCACATCCGCCATCTTGGTGGTTTCACCGGGGTGCTGGATGTTGATGAATACGGCTTTGCCATCCGGTGTTTCACACAGGCCGGTGATTTCGCACGCAGACGCACCCACCAGAAACCGCTTCAAGTTCGTGGCGGTTGGTGTTTTGCCGACGAAAGTATCCACCGCCAAAGTGCTGCCATCGGTCTTGGTATAGCTCAGCGTCTTCTTGCCACCGTCACCCACCTGGCCGGGCATGGCGGCCAGCATCATGCAGTTGGTGACATCGGTGTAGGCGCCATCGTCGGTCTGTATCCACATGATGCCGGTGCTGGGGCTGAACACCAGGCCGTCGGGGCTGGAGAAGTCCTGGTCGCTGGTCAGGCTGGACAGGTTGACCTTGCTGGCGTCGGCACCGGATTCGGCACCAAAGGCATACACGTCCCAGGTCAAGGTGGTGGCTGCGGAACCGGCGGCACCCTCTTTGACACGCAAGATATGGCCATTGGGGTTGCCGTTTTGGGCGCTGCTGCCTTTCATGTCGGTGTAGGCACGTGGGTTGGCGCTGTCGGGCACCAATTGGCTGCTACCGGTGGCGTTGACGTTGCGGTTGCTGTTGTTGGTCAACGTGTAGTAGATCTCACCGTTGGCGGGGTTCACCGCACACCATTCGGGGCGGTCCATCTTGGTGGCGCCCACGGCATCGGCTGCCAGGCGCGAGTTCACACACACGTCGGCCTGGTCGGCAAACTTGTACCCAGCGTAGGCTGCAATGGTCGGGTTGCTGATGGACAACTCGATCCACTGGCCCGTGCCGTCGCTGTTGAACTTGGCGACATACAGCTTGCCGCTGTCCAGGTATTTGTCACCCGCGGCCATGCGGCTTAGTGGATCCGCATCGCTGGCGTCCCAGTTGGCGGCGGTCACAAACTTGTAGATGTATTCGTTGCGGGCATCGTCACCCATGTAAATGGCCAGTGGCTTGCCGGCGGCTGGCACGCTGAAAGCCGCGCTCTCGTGTGCGAAACGGCCCAGGGCGCTGCGTTTTTTGGCGGTGCGGGATTTGTCGTAGGCGTCGATCTCGACGATATAACCCATGCCATTGAGTTCATTGCGATAGTCGTCGCTGCCGTCCGCGCTAGTGCCGATTTTGCTGTTGTTCCAGCGCATGTATTTGTCGTCACTGCCACCGCTCTCCCAGCCGTGACGCGAGGCCGCGCCCTGGCTGCGGCCATAACGGTTGAGCGAAGTGACACTCTTATCGTTGCCGCGTGCGGCGTTGTCGGTCGCGCTGCGGAAGAAGTAACCAGCCCAGTTTTCTTCACCAGTCAGAAAGCTGCCCCATGGCGTTTTGCCCGTGCCGCAATTGTTCAGTGTGCCGCGGGTGCGCGTGCCATTGGTAGAGTACTTGGTGACCATCAGCGCATTACCGCGAACTGGGCCCGCCATTTCGATGTCGGTCAGCGGTGTCAGGCGGAAATTGAAGGCAGAGTCTTTGACATAGGCCCATTTGTCGGCCGTCTTCTTGACTTCAACCACCGAGACGCCGTGGATCGCAACTTCCTTGTCCACTTCTGCGGCAGGGCGGGGCAGGGTGGCGGTGCCTCCATTGGTGTGCAGGAAGAAAGAGCTGCGGGTCTCGTCGGTCGTCGCTTCGTGGTTCATGGCCAGCAGGCCGCGGTCGGTTGACGTTGACGATGGGCGGCCGGTGGCGCTCAGGCCATACCACTCCATGCCGTCGTGGTGGTCGCCTGCACGGTTTTCGAAATCACTGTCACTGCCGTCATTCTTGAACGCCGTAGCACCGCCCAAAATGGGGTCGCCCAGTGCGTAGATGACGCTTGCGGTGTAGCCGGCAGGCACGGTCACCTTGTCAGCCAGGTTCTTGGGCACTGCGCCAAAACCCAACGAAGTTGCGGTTGCCGCGGGTGTTGCTGCCACGGCGTCGCTGCCGCCTCCGCCACAGGCGGTGAGGGCTGTGCCGCCCAATACGGCGGTGCTGACGGATGCCACACTGCCCATCAGCAGACCACGGCGGCTTAGGCGCACCTTCAACACGCTGTCGAACGTGGGGTTGTCAGAGGTGTTGGAGTTTTCGTTGTTGAAGTCGTTCAGAGTGCTCACAAAGTGATCCTTGGGTTGGTTGGTAAAGCGATGACGAACGATAGAGAGGTGTCGTGACCGGGCCGTGTCGAATCGATGACGTTTGTGTGAAATGGGACGCAAAGGTGGGTCACTTCGCCGCGTTGTGATGGGCAGGTTCGGTCACAAAAGTGTCACGCCGCGCTGAAATAATTCAATACTTGTTGAATTGTTAAATTTATAAGAGTGAGGACAGTATGAAAGTCGGAATCAACGGAATGGGCCGCATCGGCCGCTTGGCCTTGCGTGCAGCCATGGGCGCGGCGGAACGCCAGTCAGACGATCCACGCGCGGGCAATCGTCTGGAGGTGGTGCACCTCAATGAACTCAAAGGCGGCGCGGCGGCCACGGCGCATTTGCTGACCTTTGACACCGTGCAGGGCCGCTGGCGCGAAGACATTGCGGCCGAGGGCGACAGCCACATTCACATCGGCAGCAAACAACTGGGCTTTACATCGCACGCCACAGCGGCCCAGATTCCCTGGGGTGACCTGGGTGTGGACGTGGTGCTGGAGTGCACCGGCAAGTTCCTGACTCCCGAGACGCTGCAAGGCCATCTGGACCGTGGTGCCAAGCGTGTCATCGTGGCTGCACCGGTTAAGGTCGGCAATGTGCTCAACATCGTGGTGGGCGTGAATCACCATTTGTATGACCCGGCACAGAACCACATCGTCACCGCTGCCTCTTGCACCACCAATTGCCTGGCACCGGTCGTGAAGGTGGTGCACGATGCCATTGGTATTCGCCATGGCCAGATCACCACGCTGCACAACCCGACCAATACCAACCTGGTGGTGGATGCGCCGCACAAAGACCTGCGCCGCGCCCGAAGCGCGATGATGAGCCTGGCACCCACCACCACCGGCAGCGCCACGGCCATTGCGCTGATTTACCCCGAACTCCAAGGCAAGCTCAACGGCCACGCGGTCCGTGTGCCCGCATTGAATGCCTCGCTGACCGACTGCGTGTTTGAAATGAAGCGCGAGACCAGTGTTGAAGAAGTCAACGCACTGTTCGCCGCAGCTGCCAAGGGACCACTGGCCGGCATTCTGGGCTATGAGGCGCGCCCGCTGGTGAGTGCCGACTACGCCCGCGACACCCGCAGCAGCATTGTGGATGCACTCTCCACCATGGTCACCGACGGCACGCTGCTCAAGGTTTACGCCTGGTACGACAACGAGATGGGCTACGCCTGCCGCATGGTGGACCTGGCCTGCCACATGGAAACCGTGGGTATCTGACATGGCAAGCAACGCGACCGGAGCCAGCGCCGCACGCAACTACGCCATCGTCACCAGCGCCTATTGGGGCTTTACGCTCACCGACGGCGCGCTGCGCATGCTGGTGCTGCTGCACTTCTACAAGCTGGGGTACTCGCCGTTCACACTGGCTTTTTTGTTCTTGCTGTACGAGGCGGCCGGCATTGCGGCCAACTTGATTGGTGGCTGGCTGGCCACGCGCTACGGAATTGCCCGCATGCTGGTCGTGGGGCTGAGCACACAGATCACCGGCTTCCTGCTGCTCTCGGCCCTGTCGCCGGATTGGACGGCCACGCTCTCGGTGGCCTGGGTGGTGCTGTCGCAGGGTGTGTGTGGTGTTGCCAAAGACTTGACCAAAACCGCCAGCAAGTCCGCCATCAAACTCACGGCAGGCGAGGCCTCGGGCCAGCTCTTCAAATGGGTGGCCTGGTTTACCGGCAGCAAAAACGCCATGAAGGGCATTGGCTTTTTTCTGGGCGGTGTGTTGCTGGAGGTGCTGGGCTTCAGAGGTTCGTTGTGGGTGATGGCCGGTTTGTTGTGTCTGGTGCTGATGGGTGTAGTCGTTTATGTGCCGCCGCTGATGGGCAAGAGCAAGGCCTCCAAATCGGCCAAAGAGTTGTTCGCCAAGAACCAGGGCATCAATCTGCTGGCCGCTGCCCGCGTGGTGCTGTTTGGTGCGCGTGATGTGTGGTTTGTCGTGGGTGTGCCGGTGTTCTTGTATGCGTCCGGCTGGTCACGGCCCATGGTGGGCGGATTTCTGGCGGCTTGGACCATTGGTTATGGCGCCGTGCAGGCCTTTGCACCGCATCTGGTGCGCCGCAGTGCGGACGGCTTGAGCACCGAAGTGCCCGCTGCCCGCCTGTGGTCGGCCCTGCTGGCGGTGGTCACCATTGCGCTGGCGGGTGCTGTGGCCCTGCAGGTGCCCAACCTGGAGTGGGTCGTGGTCGGTGGCCTGGGTGTTTTTGGCTTTGCCTTTGCGGTCAATTCTTCCGTGCACTCCTACCTGATCCTGGCCTATGCGGGGTCGGAAAAGGCTGCTGAGGATGTGGGCTTTTACTACGCGGCCAATGCTGCCGGTCGCTTCTTTGGCACGCTGATGTCGGGCCTGTTGTACCAGTGGGGCGGCTTGCTTTACGCTCTGGTGGGCTCTGCGGTGATGTTGTCCATCTGTTGGGCCGTGACCCTGGCCTTGCCGGTTACCAAGCCGGTTGAAAGGATTTCGGTATGAACGACCTCGATGTCGTCCGCGCGTTATCCGCCTTGGCACAGCAAACCCGCTTGCAGATCTTTCGGCAGTTGGTGGTAGCAGGTTCCCAGGGCATGACGCCAACCCGTTTGGCGGAGGCGCTGAGTTTGCAAGGCACGGCCTTGTCGTTTCACCTGAAAGAGCTCATGCATGCCGGTCTGATCACCCAAGAGCGTGATGGCCGCAACCTGATCTACCGCGCCGCCTTTTCCACGATGAACGAGTTGTTGGCCTACCTGACGGTTAATTGCTGCGACGGCCAGCCGTGTGAACTGGTCGAGGTTTCCAATGCCTGTACAACTTGTTGAGAGCTTTTATGAATGTGTTTGAACGTTATCTGACGGTATGGGTCTTCCTGTGCATCGTGGTCGGCATTACGCTGGGGCAGCTGTTCCCGGGCGTGTTTCAGGCGGTTGGCCAAATGGAGATTGCCAAGGTCAATCTGCCGGTGGGCCTGCTGATCTGGGTCATGGTCATCCCCATGCTTGTGAAAGTGGATTTTGCCGCCCTGGGCGAAGTACGCCGGCACATTAAGGGTATTGGCGTCACGCTGTTCGTCAACTGGCTGGTCAAGCCGTTTTCGATGGCGCTCCTGGGCTGGATTTTTATCCGCCACTGGTTTGCACCCATGCTGCCACCCGACCAGCTGGACAGCTACATCGCCGGGCTGATTCTGCTGGCCGCAGCACCGTGCACGGCCATGGTGTTTGTGTGGAGCCGCCTGACCGGGGGCGACCCGCTGTTCACGCTGTCCCAGGTGGCATTGAATGACAGCATCATGGTGATTGCATTTGCACCGCTGGTCGGCTTGCTGCTGGGCATATCGGCCATCACCGTGCCGTGGGATACCTTGCTGACCTCGGTGTTGCTGTATATCGTCATTCCCGTGATCCTGGCGCAGCTGTTGCGCAAGTCATTGCTGTCCAAGGGCGTGGCCGCGTTTGATGCCACCATGGCCAAGATTGGCCCATGGTCGATAGCGGCTTTGCTGGTCACGCTGGTGCTGCTGTTTGCCTTTCAGGGCGAGGCCATTCTGAAACAGCCGCTGGTGATTGCGCTGCTGGCCGTGCCGATCCTGATCCAAGTGTTTTTCAACTCGGCGCTAGCCTACTGGCTCAACCGCGCCGTGGGTGAGAAACACAACATCGCCTGCCCATCGGCCTTGATTGGCGCCTCCAATTTCTTCGAGCTGGCCGTGGCGGCGGCCATCAGCCTGTTCGGGTTCAACTCGGGTGCTGCGCTGGCCACGGTGGTCGGCGTGCTGATCGAAGTGCCGGTGATGTTGCTGGTGGTTTACATCGTCAACAACTCCAAGGGCTGGTATGAGCGCGGTGCAACCGCAAAGGAAATTTGAACATGGCAAACATCACGATTTACCACAACCCGGCGTGCGGCACGTCCCGAAACACCCTGGCCCTGATCCGCAACAGCGGTGCCGAGCCCGAGGTGGTCGAGTACCTGAAGACGCCGCCCGGCAAACAGCGTTTGCAGCAACTCCTGGCCGCACTGGGCATTGGCGCACGTGACCTGTTACGCCAGAAAGGCACGCCCTACGATGAACTGCAGTTGGGCGACCCGAAGTGGACCGACGATGAGCTACTGGACTTCATCGTCCAGCACCCTATCCTGATGAACCGCCCGGTGGTCGTCACGCCGATGGGTGCCAGGCTGTGCCGACCCAGCGAGTTGGTGTTGGACCCATTGCCCGACCCGCAGCAAGGCGCCTTCACCAAGGAAGACGGTGAAGTGGTCATCAACGCGCAAGGACAACGTGTCTGAACTTCTCCTACCTTCACCCAACGTGGCGGCCGCTTGCTTTCGCGTTCCCACGCATGCCGGTCTCATCGCGAAAGTCCCATCGACCCACGCCCCCAGAATCCTGATGCTCTATGGCTCGCTGCGCGAGCGTTCCTACAGCAAGCTATTGACGCTGGAAGCGGCCCGATTGCTGGAAGCGATGGGGGCCGAGGTCAAGGTCTTTGACCCACTGGATTTGCCGCAGCCCGATGGCGCGCCGGACACCCACCCCAAGGTCAAGGAGCTGCGCGAATTGGCCACCTGGTCCGAAGGCATGGTCTGGTGTTCACCCGAGCGCCACGGCGCCATGACCGGCATCATGAAAAGCCAGATCGACTGGATTCCCTTGTCGGTCGGGGCCGTGCGCCCAACCCAGGGCAAGACGCTGGCGGTGATGGAGGTCAGCGGCGGTTCGCAGTCGTTCAATGCCGTCAACCAGATGCGCATTCTGGGGCGCTGGATGCGCATGCTCACCATCCCCAACCAAAGCTCGGTCGCCAAGGCGTTTCTGGAGTTTGATGACGCAGGGCGCATGAAGCCCTCCGCCTACTACGACCGCGTGGTGGACGTGATGGAAGAATTGGTAAAGTTCACGTTGTTGACCAGGGACATTGCGCCCTATCTGGTGGACCGTTACAGTGAACGCAAAGAGAGTGCCGAAGAACTCTCCAAACGCGTCAACCAGAAATCCATTTGAACCATGAACTGCCTAGTCACCGCCTGGACCGCGCAAGAGCCCGAGTTGCGCGGCTGGGCCAGACACAGGTTGAACAACCCCACCGACGTGGACGACTTGTTGCAGGACCTTTTTCTCAAGGTTTTGCGCCAGGGGGAGCGGTTTTGCTCGGTGCACAACGCCAGAGCCTGGCTCTTTGAGGTGGCGCGCAACACCCTGGCCGACCGCCTGCGGGTTGCCCGCCATACCGTGGAGTTGCCGGACGATCTGCCTAGCCCGGTAGATGAGACCGCCGTGGTGGACACCCTGACGGGCTGCTTGCCGCGGGTGCTGTCCGAACTGGACGCACAAGACCGCGACGCCATCACCCTGTGTGACTTGCAGGGCATGGCGCAGGCCGATTACGCACGGGCCAAGGGCTTGAGCCTGAGCGCTGCCAAGTCGCGCATCCAGCGGGCACGCCAGCGCATGAAGGCGCGCATGACGGTTGCCTGCCAAGTGCAACTGGACGATGCCGGGCATGTCCTGGACTTTGTGCCGCGAGCGCCGGTCTGAAATCAACACGAGAAAGCTAACAAATGAAACAGGCAATACAACGCATAGGGGTGGCAGCAACTGCAGCCCTGCTGGCCGCCATGCCCGTGTGGGCGGTCGACGTGGTCTTCAAGCCCGTGGCAGAAGGCGTCTACGCCTATGTTGGCGAGACTGAAGGGCGCACCTATGACAACGAAGGTCTCAACGCAAATATTGGTCTGGTGGTGACGAACGCCGGGGCGGTGCTGATCGACAGCGGTGCCACCTTTCAGTCGGCCCGCAAAATCCACGAGGCCGCCAGGAAAGTCACCAGCCAGCCCATGACGTGGGTCATCAACACCGGCGACCAGGACCACCGCTGGCTGGGCAATGGCTACTTCACCGCGCAAGGCATAACCACCATCGCCCATGCCAACGCGCAAGCCGACATGAGCAACCGCTCCGGCGAGCAACTGCAGGGCCTGCAGGTCTTGAAGGAGCGGCTGGACGGCACCGTGGCTACGCTGCCCACGCGTTTTGTCACGGGCCCTGACACCCGCCTGGAGCTGGGTGGCACGGTCTTTGAGCTGAAGCACCGCAACGGTGGCCATACCCCTGGCGACACGCTGGTGTGGCTACCGCAGAAGAACCTGCTGTTTGCCGGCGATGTGGTCTATGTGGACCGCGTGTTGGGCTTGCACCCGGTCAGCAACACCCGCAATTGGCTGGAGTCCTTCGCCGCCATCGATGCGCTCAAGCCGCAGGTCATCGTGCCCGGCCATGGCAACGTGACCAACCTGGCCACGGCGCAGGCGCACACGCGTGACCTGCTGCTGGCCCTGCGTGTCCACATGAAAAAGGCTGTGGATGACGGTGTTGACCTGGCTGCGGCTGTGAAGAGCTTTGACGGCAAGCCGTTCGCCGGACTCAAGCACGCCGACGTGTGGATTCCCCAGTTGGCGAACCAGACCTATCTGGAGGTGGAGCGGGAGTAATGCTATTGTTGTGATAGCTACTCACGCAGGTTTCACGTGGGCTAGAGGCACTTTTCTTATATAGAGTCGATGGTGAACACCGGGAATTCGGCGTGCTGACTAGCGGGTGTGGTTGGTGGGTTAACGCCTTAAAGCAACCAGTCGGGCCGCAGCAGCATAACCGCACCCAGGGCCAGCATCACCATACCGCTGACCAGTTTGAGCCAGCGGCCAGCGGCCAGCGCTTTCGCTGAGCTTGCGGCTGCTCAGGGCCATTACCGTTGCACCCACCATCAGGCTGTCGTCGGCGATGTAGCCCAGGATGTACAGCCCCAGATAGCCATAGTGGGCAGCGGGGCTGAGGGCCTGCTGCGTCAGAATCGCGGTGTACATGGCTGGCAAGCCGGCAGTGCACAACAGTTCGATGAAGTTCACCACCACGGCCAGCGTCGCCGCGCCCAGCAAGGCCAGTGGCAGCGAACGGGCCTGCACCACCTCGCGCATGCGCGCGTACAACCCCGGCTTGGCCGCAGCAGGAATCGACAGGGACAAGCCTTGAGGACCAGCCGCGAAGTCCTTGATGTTCACCCCCGCGATGAGCAGCGCCAATACCGCCAGCCCCATGCGTACCGCATCTGATAGACCCACCGCCAAAAACACATTCAGCCAGGCGGCCATGAAGGTGTAGTAGACAGCGCCGCTTACCAGCACAAAGGTACCGGCAATCAGCGCCATGCGCCGGCGATCGTGCAGGTGCACCAGCAACGACAGCAGAAACAACAGCACCCACATGGCACAGGGGTTGAAGCCGTCAAGCAGGCCGATCGCCAGCGTGAACAGCGGCAAGCCCAGTTCGGTAACGGTCAGGGTGCCCCACCGGCCAGCGTCGACTTGGGTTGGCGGCGGCGTTGATGCGGGGGTGGACAGGGGCCCCCGTGCCGCCCCGTCCACCAACGCTGCCAACTCGGGGCCGGACTGCTCTGCATCGGCAAAACCCACCAACAC
>ERZ724520.776-NODE-776-length-16955-cov-5.049349_pt1 | contig 16955 bp, 13 predicted proteins | sample MGYA00376053_ERZ724520 | MGnify/ENA primary metagenome ERZ724520 (study PRJEB28724, sample SAMN07190886) | activated sludge metagenome | isolation source: activated sludge of sewage treatment plant in Hong Hong | place: USA: Christiansburg, Virginia | collected...
TGAATACAGCATTTTTAGGTTTAGCCATCTGGTCAATCTTAAAACATTAATAATTTGAACCTTAAGTAAGTTTTATATATTTATAAATAATTTAAAATAAAAGTCATATGAAAAAGATATTAATTGCCTCAGTAACAGTTTTTACATTATTAGTAACTCAATCTTGTAATAGAAAAGTTGCACGAATTGCAGAAAGTGAAGTGAAAGATTTAAGTGGAAGATGGAATGAAATTGATTCGAGAGTAACTGCTCAAGAATTGATAAAAGAATGTCATTCTGGACAATGGTTAAATGCTTTTGTATTGAAGAATATGAAAAAACCGGCAGTTATTGTAGGGTTTGTAAAAAATAAAAGCCACGAGCATATTGATGCTGACATGTTTATGCTTGATTTGGAAAAATCATTTATAAATCAAGGAGATATTAAATTGGTGCAAGGTGGCGAAAAACGTAAAGAATTAAGAGGTGAGCGTGCAGATCAACAAGATAATGCCAGCCAAAGTACTATGAAATCGTTTGGTTTAGAAATGGGAGCAGATTATATTATGCAAGGTGATATTGTATCAAATGTTGATTCTTACAAAAGAAGAAAAACTGTTACTTATAAAATTGTTCTTCAGTTAACCGATTTGCAATCTAATGAAGTAGTTTGGTTTGGTGATAAACAAATCATAAAAGAAATTAAAAACTAGAATTGTATAATTATGATTAAGGTTATTTTAGGATTATTAGCGTTATTTTTTTTGATAGCTTGTGGAGCTAGTAAAAAAAACTCAAATAACATTTCTACTGAAACACTTTCTGTATATAGAAAAAGTTTATATGCTGGGGATTACAACAAAGCCGAATATAATCTTAATCATAATAGTTTTTATACAACAAAAAAACATGGTATTTTATTGAATTTAGAATTAGGAAAACTTTACCACTTAAGAAAAAAATACGATTCTAGCAATGTGTTTTTTAATAATGCAGATATAGGTATGGAGGATTCAAAAAAGTATTCTTACGATGGATCTCAAATTGATAAAGTGTTGGTGCATTATTATAAAGCTTTAAATTATTTATACCTTGGTAATAATGATGAAGCATTAGTTGAAGCTAGACGAATTAATCTAAAGATAAATGAAATGAGTGAAAAAAGAATGTTTAGGGATGAAGCTAGAATAGACCCTTTCGCTCAAGTTTTGCAAGGTGTTATTTATGAAAAAATGGGTAATTATGATGATGCTCTTTTATCTTATAAAGATGCTGTAGCATTATATGATAAGTATGGCATGAATGGTTATTTAGGAGTAAATATTCCTAATCAGCTTATTGCCGATGTTATTAATATAGCTAACAAAGCAGGTAGAATAAATGAAAGAGATTTTTACTGTGAAAAGTTTAATGTATCCTATAATGATGTAAAAGATACATCAACCAATAATGTACTATTTTTTTGGGAAAATGGAATAAGTCCTGTAAAAAAACATCAGCAGTTCAATTTAAACTTAGTGAAAACGAATGTAATAAATATGTTTGCATTTTCTAAGGAAGCTAATGTGCAAATTCCTCTTTCTATTTCATTTGCAGATGCTAAGGAATTGGCATCTTCAAATATCAATAGAATAAGCGTTTCATACTATGTGAGTGTTGAACCAGTGAGTGTATATAATTCTATGTCGGTTATAAGTAATGAGCATAATTACCAAACTACTGTTGCAGAAAATATTGCGCAACGCATGCATATTAGTCCTTTATCGTATTCAGAATTAGAAGGTTCAATTAATAGTTTAATTACAGAAGAGCTTAGAAGAAGAAGAACAGAAAGGGCTGCTAATAAGAAAAAGGCTGAAGAAGATTTGCAAAAGAAATACAAAGCTGTTGATGAGGCAAGAAAGAAAGCTGAATTGGAGCTTGCGGCATTGAAGTCTGAAGATGAAAGAGCTAAGAAAATTAAAGAAATGGATATTGCAAAGAAGAAAGCAGACTCTGATATCGCTAATTTAAAAAGGCAAATTGCAAATCCTACATGTAGTTCAAATTCTAGTAGTTTAAACTACAATAGAAACACTGGTTCAAGTGACACTAGGAGCTGGCAAAGTTTACCATCAACCATTGCGTACTCTAAAATTCCAGTTACCAATAATCAAACTAAAGTTATTGTAAATTTGAATTCCACGGTTGGTAATTCAAAAATAGATACAATAGTAGTAAATCCAAACGTTAAATTAAATGTACTTAATTATACAACCATGGATCATTTACCATATGATTATGACGCTTTTGTCCCAATTTTAAAGTAAGAGACTTTTTTAGTTTATTAATTATTGCAAATGTTTTTTTGAAATAAAAATAATAGTTAATTCAAGTAATAAGGTATAAATTGGAAAAAGAATATTAATCTTATTTTAAAGGTTACTATTTTAAACTAGTTTATTTAGGCAACTTTTATTTAAAACTGTAAACTGAATATTTCAAGTATCAAAAAAAAATTAAAATCCATATATATATATATATAGAAAATTAATTATGAAAAAAATACTATTAGTGTCGCTTTTGGTTTTATTATTTACTGTTTTAGAATCAAGTAAAGTAGTTGAAAAAATAAGTAATAATAAAAATGGTAGGGGAGAAGTTGATAAATATTATGACAATAATGATTCAGAAATGTATGCAGATACATTAGTTAAGTTATTAAATTCGGAGTCATGGGTTAAATCATTTGTATCTAAGCATGGTAGAAAGCCTATAATAATTATTGATTCCATAAGTGTTAATTTTAATAAGCCATATTATTATGATGGTATAATTTTGGTATCGAATATTGAAAGTTTAATATTAAAAGATGGTATTTTTACATTAAAGAGTTTTGGTTTTTATTATGAAAAATTACAAAATATTAAAAGGAATAAGATTTCTGCTGATTCTCTAAAGAAAGCGTTGGATGATTGTAATATGTTAGCAAAACGCATCAAGTATGATTATTTTTTTACTGGTAAGGTTGATGTTTTTATTGATGAGAAGAAAGGTAATATTTATCATACATTAAACTTTCATTTAGTTGATGTTAATACACATCGTAAAATTTTGAAAATAGAGAAGCGATTTATTAAACTTCCTTAAAAACGACTTTTTTTTAGAACTTTTCCGTTGATATGATTTGCTTACCACTGACGTATTTTTTCTAAGCAAATAGATCCTTTTTGTATCTTTAAGCTGTGGTAATTACATTATTAAAAGAAAGCATCATTTTTGCATGGCAAGCCCTTGTATCTAATAAGCTACGTACATTTTTGAGTTTATTAGGTATTACAATAGGTATTTTTGCCATTATTACTGTATTTACTATTGTTGATAGCCTCGAAAGAAATATTAAAGGCAGTGTTCAAAGTTTAGGAGATAATGTAGTATTTGTAATGAAGTGGCCTTGGTCATTTGGACCAGATTATCCTTGGTGGAAATACATGAATCGCCCTGTTCCTATTTATAGCGAATTACCTGAATTGCAAAGAAAAGTAAAAGGAGCCGAAGTCATAGGATTTAGAATTGGTGCACGGAAAACTTTAAAGCATTTAAATAATGCAGTTGAAAATGCTATAGTTTCTGGATGGTCTTTTGAATATGGTAAAATAAAAGCATTTGATATTTCTGATGGACGCTATTTTAGAGAGGATGAGGTAGAGGGTGGCTATAATGTTGTTATTCTTGGATATACAATTGCACAAGGGTTATTTCCAAATAATGAAAATGCAATAGGAAAGATTATTAAAGTTGCCGGTAGAAATTGTAAAGTAATTGGTCTTATTAAAAAAGAAGGGGAGAGTATGCTTGGTAATAGTATGGATAATCAAGCCATTGTTCCATATAATTTCGCAAGGCTTATGATGGATGTGAAATCAGAAAACAGTGATCCATTTATTGCTGCAAAAGCAAAGCCTGGTGTTTCTAATGCTCAACTTAAAGATGAAATCACTGGGGCAATGAGAACAATACGTGGTTTAAAACCCATGGCAGACGATAATTTCGCCTTAAATGAAACTAATTTGCTCAGCAAAAATTTCGATCCTTTATTTGATATGGTTAGTATTGCTGGCGCAATTATTGGAGGATTTTCAATTTTAGTAGGTGGTTTTGGCATTGCAAATATTATGTTTGTTTCTGTAAGAGAAAGAACAAATATAATAGGTATTCAAAAGTCTTTGGGTGCTAAAAATTTCTTCATATTATCTCAATTTTTATTTGAAGCTGTTTTTTTATCGCTAATTGGAGGAATTATTGGTTTAGTATTAATTTATCTTTTAACCTTAGCTGCCCATTCTGTAATTGATATGGAAATTACCCTTACCCGTTCAAATATTATTTTAGGATTATCTGTTTCAGTACTTATTGGAATTATCTCAGGTTTTATTCCCGCATATGGTGCCTCACAACTCGATCCAGTTGAGGCTATAAGAACAAATTAAAATGGCAAAAGTAGAACGACCAAAAATAATAGGTGTTATAAGTATTATCTCCATAATATTAATTCTATTAGCATTTCCAATGTTATTTATGCCTTCAGTAAAAAAAATGGGCGATTTTATTCCAATGATTTTGGGAATAATAATAACACTTCAATTTATTTCAGTAATTGGTATTTGGCATATGAAACAGTGGGGAGTGCAACTGTTTATTTTGATGTTTTTTACAAGGGTAATTACCTTTTTATTATTAGATATTTACACTTTTCAATTTTTCTTTAATATACTATACTCTTTATTTTTTACAATATTCTTTCTTATTTACTATAAGCAAATGGATAAGAATTTATAATAAATAAGTTGATTAACCTCTATTTAAAGTAATTCTAAACGTAGTACCTTTATTTTCTTCACTATGTAAAACTATAATTTTACCATTATGGTAATTTTCTATAATTCGTTTACAAAGTGATAATCCAAGTCCCCAACCTCTTTTTTTAGTGGTAAAGCCTGGTTTAAAAACAGCCTTATGTTTTGATTTTGGAATTCCTTTTCCTGTATCTGCTAAATCAATTATAACTCCCTCCGGTATATCTGTAACTGTTATTTTAAGTTCACCTTTGCCATCCATGGCATCTACTGCATTTTTACATAGGTTTTCTATTACCCATTCAAATAATGGAGCCGATAATTGAGTATGAATTTCTGTATTTGGAATATCAACAATGTAATTTACATTTTTAGAAGTGCGTTGCTTTAAATAATCAATGGCATTTTTTAAGATGGCGCAAATATCCTCATCTTGTAAAGTTGGTTGTGATCCAATTTTAGAAAAACGTTCCGTAATCATGTGCAAGCGCATAACATCTCTATTCATTTCTGTTACAATGCTCTCATCCGTTCCATTTGCTTTTAAGTAATCTGTCCATGCCATTAAAGATGATAATGGAGTACCTAATTGATGAGCTGTTTCTTTACTCATACCAACCCATACTTGGTCTTGTTCAGCTTTGCGCGCAGTACTAAACAAAACATAGGCTATTAATAAAAATAATCCAATAACACCAAATTGAATGTAAGGGTAATATTTTAGTTGTGTAAGTAATGGCGATTGCTCATAAAATATATAGTTTTTGGTTCCTTCACCTAAATCAACTTCAATTGGAGTGTTTTGATTTTCCATATTTACTATGGTAGCTTTTATTTTAGCATCATTACTAATTTTCGAAGAATCAATATTACCAAATGCAATAATATTGAGTTTAGTGGAATCGGTATAAATTACAGGCACTGCCGCACTATTAATTGCTACTTCAGAAATAAACGATTTTATTAAACTATCGAAAACAACTTTAATGTCATTAAATAAACGACTATCTTTATAATACAAGTAATTTTTTTGCCCTTTATAAACATCAATTTCCACTGGCTGATACAAATGTTTCATTTGCTCAAATTCTTTAGCCATGCCTTCTTTACTATTAGCAATAGTTGAATCAAAATTTCGTGAAGCCACAATGTTGTTTTTGTCGTCAGCTAGAATTACCGGAACGGTTGTGTTATCTTGCAATACCTTTAACACAAAGGAAATATCAGACATTTCATTATTTAATTGCTTAGTAGCTAAAGCATACAATTCTGCTTTTTTACGTTCTTCGGTTTGTAGTTTTTGAAATAAATCGTTAGTGAATTTTACAAGCTTGGCTTTTTTCTGCACTGCATCTGCCCATAATTTTATTTTACTTTTTTCATCATTAGCAATAGAGGTTACTAATTTGTTAGTATACCACAACGATGTAAAAACAATGATTAAGGCTACTATAAACAGCCCTAATTTCCATTGTTGTTTTTGAGAATAGATATTCATTATTTAATACTACAATTTACGAAATAATTTAACGTAAAACACTGTAGGATATTGCATAGAACTTATTTTACAAACAAGCAGTTCTTCCTCCATCAACTGGTAAATTAATACCAGTAATGTATGATGCTGCAGGCGATGCTAAAAAGCAAACTGCATTAGCAATTTCAGATGCTTCTGCAAAGCGAGCCATTGGTATTTCAGAAATCATTTCCTTAGTTACATCATCTTTAGCATGTCCTAGTTTTGTTGATTTATTTTCAATAATTGTGCTTAAACGTTGTGTTGCTGTTGCACCTGGTAAAACATTATTAACTGTAATATTAAACTTTGCCACTTCGCTTGCCAACGTTTTACTCCAATTAGCAACTGCTGCTCTAATAGTATTTGACACGCCTAAATTTGCTAATGGTTGTTTTACGGATGTAGAAATTATATTTATAATACGTCCGTACTTAGCATTTTTCATGCTCTCTAAACAAGCTTGTGCTAAAATATGATTACAAATTAAATGATTATTAAAGGCAGATAAAAATTCCTCTGTTTTAGCTTGATGAATTGGTCCAGCTGGAGGTCCACCTGTATTATTAATTAAAATATGTACTAATGGTTGACGCTGCAAATAGGCTTCAACAATTTGTTTTAATTCTTGTGGCTTACTAAAATCAACACATAAGTATGAATGTAGTTGACCAGCAGACGTGTTTAATTCTTGTTTTGTAATTTTTAAAGCATCTTCGTTACGAGCAATTAAAGTAACGCTTGCACCTAAATTTGCTAATTCTAATGCAATAGCTTTTCCTATTCCTTGAGTACTACCACAAACTATGGCATGCTTATTTTTTAAATCTAAATTCATAATTTTTTATTTTCTTTTTAGTGCAAAAAAATCTTTTAAAATAGAGGCGCATTCATTTTCCAATATCCCTTTTACAACAACGGTTTTAGGATGCAATACGGTTTGGTTAATTTTTGAAAAACCTTTTTTTTCATCACTTGCACCATAAACAATTTTTGTAATATGGCTCCAATGCAATGCTCCAGCGCACATCAAGCATGGTTCAAGAGTAACATACAAAGCACAATCATTTAAATACTTTCCACCAATTGCATTTGCTGCAGATGTTATTGCTTGCATTTCTGCATGCGCTGTAACATCATTTAATCTTTCGGTTAAATTATGAGCTCTTGCAATAATTTTATTTTCAGCAACTACAATAGCACCTACAGGCACTTCATCTGCATCATATGCTTTACGAGCTTCTTTCAAAGCCTCATTCATAAAATATGCATCGCTGTATAATTCCATTTATTCTTTTATAACCATATCAATGCACATAACTGCAGCTAAAATTAAGATTCTTGCATTATCTTCTTTACCAACAGTTTCGTTTATTGAGAGCATGTAATTATCGGCAGTAGTAAATAATTCTTTACCAAGTCCTGCCCATTTTTTACTTACTTGTGCTAATTCATTATTATCACGAATAAATTTAAAATCCCAGCTAGTCCATTTTCCTTTTAAAGTACAAATGATGTTATCATTTGGGTCTAAAATGTCGAATTTCCCACCTATTGAAAAGAACTTTTGTTTAAAACGCCCAACAAGTTGATCATTTCCATCAAACACTTCAACTGTAGAAAGGAAAATAGAAACTCCACGTTTTACAGTTAAAACTTTTTCGCCTGTAGTTGACTTTATTTCAATATGAAAAGGAGTCATACGTTTGTAATCAGTAAAACGTAACATTTTTGTAAAACCACCTAGTTGTTCTTCGCGGCATGTCATTATTAACTCTTGAGTATCTGGTTTATAGATGTCAAAATTATTGGCTGCTTTAAACATGCCAACATGTTCTTTAATGAAAAATAAATTTTGTTTTAATAATGAATGCATAGTGTTTTATAATTTAGTTAGTGATGAATTTAATCTATTTATTACTTCTTCTTTGCCAAGTAAAGCAAGCATATCAAATAATTGCGCACCACCTGCAACTCCTGTTGTAAGTACACGAACTAATTGCATATCTATTTTCCCTAATTCTGGTTCAACTTCAGTAAATAAATTATGAATCGAATCAATTGTCCAAGTTGGCAATGCGTTTAATTTTTCTGTTAATTTGGTGTAAGTAGCTTTAGAATTTTCGTTCCATTTTTTTGTCATTACCTTCTCATCAAAACTTGTTGGCGCAACAAAAAAGTACGATCCTAAATCATAAAATTCTGTAATAAAATGTGCTTTTTCTTTTATTAATCTACAAAATTCTGTTACAAATGCTTTATCTTTCTTAATTCCTTTTGCTTCTAATAAAGGTATTACAGAATCTGCTAACTCTTCATTAGAGCGCATTCTTAAATATTGTTGGTTAAACCATTTCGTTTTTTCAGGGTCAAATTTTGCCCCTGATTTATTTACCCTTTCAAAAGAAAATTCATTTATTAATTCTTCTTTCGACATAATTTCTCTATTATCACCAGGATTCCATCCTAATAGTGCTAACATATTTATAAATGCATCTGGTGTGAATCCAGATTCGCGATAACCTACATAGCTTTCGCCAGTGCGTTCATCGTGCCAATTAATTGGGAACATCGGTAAGCCTGATTTATCTCTTTTAGAAAGTTTACCATTGCCATCAGGTTTTAAAATTAATGGAAGATGAGCAAGTTTAGGCATTTCGTTTTCTAAACCTAAATAGCGATAAATTAATACATGCGAAGGCGCACTTGGCAGCCATTCTTCACCACGCACTGCATGTGTGATTTTCATTTCAATATCATCCACAATATGCGCTAAATGGTAAGTTGGCATACCATCCGATTTTAATAAAACTTTATCATCTACTTGAGTAGAATTTACAGTTACCCAACCACGAATAATGTCATGAAAACGAATTTCCTCATTACGAGGCACTTTTAAACGCACAACATATGGCGCACCACTCTCAATAAGTTTAGAAACTTCATCACTACTAAGCGCTAATGAGTTTTTCATGTTTTGACGAGTAACAGCATTGTACTGAGGAGCCACAACTTTTGCAGCCTCTAAGCGTTTGCGCATTTCATCTAATTCTTCTGATGTATCAAAAGCTAAATAGGCATTGCCTGAAGCAATTAATTGATCAGCATATTTTTTATAAATTCCTAATTCTTTACGTTCACTTTGGCGGTATGGTGCATAAGGGCCATCACCAAAACCAACGCCTTCATTAGGCTCAATACCACACCATTTAAGTGCATTAATGATATATTCTTCGGCACCATTTACATAACGTGTTTGATCTGTATCTTCTATACGTAAAACAAAATCGCCACCATGTTTTTTGGCAAATAAATAACTAAATAATGCGGTACGAACGCCGCCCATGTGCAAGCCACCTGTTGGGCTTGGTGCAAATCTTAAACGAACTCTTTTTTCCATAGTCTGTAAAGATAATTATAAATTTTAAACAGCTTCTATTTTTTAATTTTATCAATTTCCATAACATTTTTTTATAGAATTATTGGATTGAATAGTAGTTTTAAGACTAAAAGAATAAATAAAAGATAGTTTAGAATTGATTTAAGTAATGAAGTGTTTTGTGAGTAATGAGTAACTAAAATATTTCATAAAACACAAAATGGTAAAAAGCAAGTAAATGAAATTAGCTAAGAAAAATCTAAATGTTTTTAACACATTTAAAGTGTGATACATTTTACATTTAATATTTTATTTCTATCTCATCACTAATTATACTTTCAGCTCCAGAGTTAAATATTGCTTTAATTTTATATTTATATATATTACTAACTTCTAAATCTTTATCAAAAAAATTAAATTGAGTTGGGCTTAATGTTTTATATGTATAAAAAGGAGTATTATTTCCTTTTGATTTATAAATGGTAAAATTATAAAGGTCTTTTTGTGAATATTTCCATTTTAGATGAATTTGCTTGTGATCATAATCAACAACAAATTCAATATTTTTAATTTTCGGTCTTACTCCTGTTTCAAATAACATTGGATTAGAAATCATGCTTGATTTATTTCCATCATCATCAATAGCTATTATCTCGTATGAATAAGACTGTCCATTTTCAATGAGATAATCAATATGTTTCGATGTTGAATCAGGTGGACAAAATTCTCTCAGTTTGGTTTTTTTATTATTTGAAATCTGAAACAATTCAGTTCTTACAACATCCTTACTGGTGCTATTTATCCATGTCAATATCATTGTAGTATCTGTATGAAATAATTTTGTTATAATAGGTTTTACAGGAGGGATTCTATCTGGTTTTTTTAATTTAATAGGTGCACATTGTTTACTGTTATTATAACTATTATCAACTGCATTAATTGTGTAATAAATATCTTCAGTAAGCGTATTTAGGGTAATCGTATCTACAAAATTATTTTCTAAAATATATTTTGATACAACTTCCACAGGCTCTTCTTTTAAAGTATTCATTTTATATACTCTATATCCTTTTAAATCTTTTTCAGTATTTTTATCCCAAGATAAAATAACTTTTCCTGTTGTGTCTATTGCTGCCCTTAATCCTTTGGGAGGACTTGGAGGATCTTCATCTGCCAACTGGCCAAGAGTAGGATGTGAACTTACAGAATCATTTTCAATATTGATGGCAAAAACCTTGTAGTAATTTGACATCATTGGTTTTTCGTCGGTAAATACGGTTGCATTTGATGGTAAATTATTTTTTGTTATTAATTCGTATTTACCATCAACGCTACTAGCTCTATATAAACAATACCCTTTTAATTTGTTTAAATTATAATTTGGCATATGAAAATATACATTTATAGTTTTGTTTTTAATTGTACTTACACTATCAATATATGGATAAGTATTAAAGCCACTTTTACCTATGCACCTAACTACATTTGAAGGTTCTCCCAAAATTCCAAAATGAGAAAGCCCTCTTACTCTGTAAAAATAAATTACCCCACTTTGTGGCAGAGAATCTGTGAAAACGCCTTCTTTTAAATCTCTATTATATTGAGAAGTCATAAAAACAAAGGGTGTTTTGTTTGTTCTTTCAAATGTTATACTGTCATTTGAACGTTCAAAAATATAGCCTGTATAATCATGTTTATTTTCACTTACATTCCAAGATAATTTTGTGGATTTAATTCCTGATTTACTTTTTAGTTTATTTATTTTAGCCAACTTTGTTAATTGTTTTGAATCAATAGTGAAAATATAAGGTTTATATTTTACTCCTTTTGGAGCTCCCAAAGTTATTCGGTAAGCGTATATAGATTTATTATCAATGTTTTCATCTTCGCAATATAATCCTGTAGCTTTTGCTAGGTTTAAATCTAAATCACAACTAAGTAATACCAAGCCAAATTTCATTTTGTCAGCATTTTCTTTGTCTTTTTGTGTTGTTTCTGTTGTTTTATTTTTTTTAAACAAAGCATCGTAAACAATTGCTGTGCCTTCATTTTTCTCAAAAAGTTCTAACCATTTTTTATTTTTTTCATCTAATGGAAATAGTGTTTGCGGAGTTACTTTATATGAAACTGTAAAAGCACTTGTGTCTTTTGGAACTAAATTATTACTTAGTGTTATTCTATCAATTTTATACCCGTATTTTTTAGCCAATTCAAAAGTTAGTGAATTAGTAGGTACCCATCTTATTAAAATTTTACCCTTATCTACAAATACTTTTGCTGAAAAGTCATTTTTATTTTGGTCTTGAGCTTTTAAATATGATGTAATAAAAATCAATATAAAAAGACTATATATTTGAAATAATTTCATAATTAGTTTTGAATTATACTGCATGATTGCCCTGTATGAAAGTCAAAATCAAAACTTCCATTAACTACGTTTAGTATATTGTATTGGCAAGTTACAGCTCCTTGTAAATAAGATGGTTTTGGTAATTCAGCGTATAAGACTGCAGCTATTGAACCACTTAATACAGTAAAATCAAAACTTTTTGAAACTTCGGCAATTTCTATTTCTCCTTTTACGCCAACAGCACCTTGCATAGCTGCATAAACTTGCCCTTGCAAATACCAGCCATTTACACCAATTTTATTGGTTGAACCACTACAATGGTAACTTTCATCATAGTTTGCCAACATGGCATCAAAACCAACTACAATAGAAAAGCCTCCATAAATTTTAAAGAAACTAAACCCAACTTCTTTACTTGTACCAGCATTTAAACTTGCGCCTAAACACATGCCTTTGGCTGTGGTTAATTTGTTTTCATCACGTTGGTTTGGCAAACTTAAATTTCCGCCAAATAAAGAAACTACTTCTGTTGGTAAGGTAGGAATTGGTTCAATTGAATTACCAACCATAAAATAGGAATCCAAATGTATTCCTGAAATATCTACCCAACACCTATTAGAAGGTTTACCAACACATACATACCATTTGCCTGGCTCAAAATGTAAAATTGTTTGACCACCTCCAGTAATAGGATCATAATGAACCTGTACACCTAATACCGCATGAAAGGATTTATTAACATTATCATAAAGCATTAGCATGCTACCAACAATTGGAATCTCATTTGTAGGTTTTGACATACGTTCTGGTATATCTGCCATGAAAAATACATCGCCTGTAGCTTTTATGAAATTTAATCCCCCCATACTATTAAATTGTACTTCTAAAGCCACATCCCCATTAAATGGTTTTGGATCTCCCATTGTACCTATTGTAACTCCTGCCTTAAAGCCTATGCTTACTGTATTATCGGGTATGTAGGTTTGTGCTGCACCAAATACTGGTGTATATAACCCACTTGCTAAATTAACGCCATTGCCTGGCTGTTTCATGTGATAATACAAACCTCCCATAAAACGATAAATAGCTAATCCATACCCAATTGGTATGGTGTATGGTATAGTTCCATCAACATAAAAATATCTGTAATCCTCTTTTTTTCCAAACCATACATTTACTTCAGCGGGTGAACTTAATACTCCGTCCATCATAAATTGAATGCCCCCAAAAAAGCCTTTGCCATAAACAGGGTCATCATCTTTAAATATTATTAAGCCCTTTAATTTAAAGGATTGTGTTTGTATATCAATACCAATATCATCTAATCTTACTCTGTTAAATTTCCATTTGTTTTTTGTAATGCCATCTATCGTTTCAGATTCTATTTTAGTTAGTAAGGTAACACCTGCAATAACACCTAAGCTGTTACCACCTTCACTCATAAAATTTAACCCAGCGGTAACCTTAATTGCTGGGGCACTTTGACTTATAATAATTGTTAAGTTTTGTATTGATATATTAAAACCTCCAGCTTTGGGAGCATCAGTTGAACTTTCATTTAAACTATCGCTACCAGCATTACTTGAATTTACAAAAGCAAAAACACCACTTGTTAAATATGGTGCATCACTAATAATGGTTACTTGTTCAAAATCTAAATGTTTAGCAGCAAAATTTCCACTGCCAAATGATATTTTTCCGTTTAAAACGGCTGTTGGTTTAAATTTACCACCGCCTTGTTTTGCAACAGTAATTGAAGACGAAGGGTAAATATCTAACTGCGCAGCTAAAATAGTAGCATTTAAATTATTGGTTGGAGATAAAGTAAATTGATAATCGGTTTCGTTAGTAGTTTGATTTTGAAAAAAAGTTGCGGAATAACTTAATCCCGAATTTTCATTAACTGGAATTATAACAGAACCTGCAATGTTACCTCCGTTTAAATGATTAGTAACAATATTAACACCTAATTGGTCGATAGAAAAAGCCCAACCACTCATATTACCTTCGCTTGTACTAAATAAATTGGCTACTTGAAAATAACCAGATACTCCCATTTTATCAATTAAAAAATTGGTAGCAGATACTTCCATTCTTCCTTCTCCTTTTGATATTTCTTTAGGAAGTTTTACTTTGAATTGCTTCATGTAAAAGCCTGTCCACATTTCGGGAGATGAACCATAGGCGTTTGGATAGCCACTTGGAAATGCCATACTAGATGCGTTTGCTAATTCACTTAAATCAACTGTTGCATCCGATACAGAAAAAGCAAAATCTTTCATTCCCTTTATGCAGAAAGGTGTAATGTTTATTTGAGCTAAAAAATTATGCAAATCATTTGCGTGAACCTCGAAACTTGCTTTTACAATAGAATCTGAACTTACCTCGGGGTCGGGTATAAGCATGGTATTACTAAACTCAAAGTAACCTTTTAAATTAATTGTTTTAAAACCGTTACAATCCCATTCTACATAGTTTGTGCCATCGGGTTTTAAAATCATGATTACTTTAGGACTAATTTTAATACGGTGTTCGCTTACGAGCATTAATTTTGAACTGTTAGTAGAATAAACTCCTTTAGGATTAAAGCCAATATTTTTAGCAGCAAATGCCATTTTTTTACCAGTGCCAGGCATTTCGATAGCGGCATAGGCAGAGAATTTTGACATACCTGGTGTAAACCTTGCACTATCAATACATATAGCGTATTTAATAACTCCTAATTGTTTTACAATACCAATAGGTAAAGAGGAAATACTATCGGGGTCTAATACTCCAATTTCTCTGTGCTCATCCTGCACCTTTTGATCTAAAGACACAATATAATTAACTAGCATACTATCGTTTTGCGAACGAAGTACTGTGCTTATGAATAGTAAGCTAAAAAATACTATGTATGTAATTTGTTTTTTTATCACGTTTTAGGTTTAATTAATCAATGAATGCCACGCATCGGCAATAATTTTAATGTTTTTCTCTTGGTTTAATTTTACAGTTATTATATATACTTTCTTAAATCTCTATATCTTGTATGGTTGCTTTATATTTTGTTGACATATTATTTTTATTCTATCAGTACTTTATGTGTTATCGCATGGATTAGAAATCCGAGCGAGCGGGGGGAACGACAAATATTCTAAAATCCATACTATTAAATTCTATCGCAATAAACACCAAGGAAAATATTATTTCTAAAATTGGAATGCCAATTATGGCTTCCAAAATCTTCAGTGGGACTATTATTTCTTTCAGGATAAAAAATCAAATCATATTCAAATTGATTACTTAAGTTTATATTTTTACAATACCCTTTGTAAATTATACTTACTAATTTAAATTCAATGAATTCAGAAGTTATTTGAGATTCTTTAAATACTTCATTGAAATAGTTTTTTAAAACTTTTTTTGAAGAGTGAATATTATTCATTTTCAACTCCAGATTTTCTCCAAGAAAAGAGATGAACTTCTCAATATCTAGCCATTCAAACTTTTCATCTTCAATTTCTAAGTCTAATTCAAATCCTTGTATTAGATTTCTATTTTCTAAGCATCTCCAAATGTTGAATTCTTCAAATAAATAAAAATCAAATTTATTTTGCTTTATTATTATTTCTTTTTTCATAAACTGTTTATTGATTACCAATCATTTTTACCCCATCTAATATTTGAAAACAATGTGGACATCTACACATATTACCAAGTGAGGCACGCCCCTTTACTAGGACATGTATTTTGTTTAAATCTTGTATACCACTAAATTTATTATCAGCTTTTAACTGAATAATGACTTCATTTGTTGCTATAACTTCTGCATGTGTACCAGCAATCTCTGCATTTTGAATTTTAAATTCTGGGACATTTGAGTAAAGTTTTTGATACAATTTACCTCCATTATCAAAATCATTTTTTATCATTTGTAGGTATTCTAAATGCTGTTTTAATTCATCTTCTAAGTAAGATACGTTGAAATTTTTATCATTATACTTTATCGTAACATTTGAAGTTGGTAAATCAGGAGAATAAGCTCCTGCCATTACAACTTTATTGCCAGGTGGTGGAGCATTTTCAATAGCATTTAAGATTTTAGTTTCAGTTGGGTCAGCTTTCACAATAATTGCATTCTTCGTATCATCCCAAACTTTATGTCTAACATTGGGATATACTCTATTCTTTATAAAATTTCCATTAATCTTCCAATAATTAACCAATGAAGTGTTACCGTCTATTGCCCTTAAAGCATCATCACTAGCTCCCGAAAAATCATCTAAGAATTTAGTTTTTGCAACGGCATCTAATGAATTGATTTCGTTTTTCAAAGCAGTTAGTCCCAAATCATCTATTCTGTTAATGATAGACGAGACATTAGATAGAGATGAGCTTATCAAATCATCAACTATTTGCTCCCCATCAGCAACTAACTCTTGTTCGATTTTATTGGCAACATTATCAATATCTTGTATTTGTTGAGTAGATAATTTAGTTTTAAGGGAGATTTTAATGTTTTTATATTTAGTGACAAATATTTTTCCAATTTCTTTAGCAAAAGCTGAAAAATAAACTCCATCGCTTATTAAAACCATTTTATTCCATGTGCCTAAAAATTTTCCATCAGTGTCTATTTCTTTTATAGCATTTAAATTTGTTGGTTGTTGAATAAATAAATTTACGCCATCAATATAATTCTTAACAGTAACAAAATACTTAATATACTTGTTAGCCTGAGTAACTTGACTACCAGCTACACCTAATCCAAAAGATAATCCATACATTGAATTTGATATTCCGCTGACATAAATTTCTGTATTTCTTTTATTCAATATGAAATCATAACAAAAAGAAGGAAATGCTGCAAATGAATTACTAACAAAAGAAGGATAGTCATTTTTAAATTCAATT
>ERZ724520.779-NODE-779-length-16941-cov-4.912353_pt1 | contig 16941 bp, 13 predicted proteins | sample MGYA00376053_ERZ724520 | MGnify/ENA primary metagenome ERZ724520 (study PRJEB28724, sample SAMN07190886) | activated sludge metagenome | isolation source: activated sludge of sewage treatment plant in Hong Hong | place: USA: Christiansburg, Virginia | collected...
TTCTGGACAGAATGAAGGTGGGCTATAAAATTACCAATGAGATGGTGGGTAGTTTTCCGTTTAATCAACTAAATGAGATGTTGGAAAATGGAAAAATAAATGACAACACTATTATATTTAATAACACCGTTAGCAATAAAAAGGATTTTGAATCAAAGTGGGAAGTTTCATTAAAAGACTCTCCATACGCACGTTTTGTTGTTTAATCAACAGATATTCTGTATATTTATGTTTTTATACAATCGTCTAATGCGAAAATCTAAAACATTCTATTCCGCTTTCATTTTTATCCTGCTAATTAGCAGTTGTGCAAGACCGTACAGAAAAATCAATATGTCTGCTATTCCTTATAAAGAATACAAAGCAGATGAAAACATTAGCTATACAACACGTCAAAATGTATTATACAACATGCGGGATTATTTCTTTGCCAGAAGGGAAATGAAAAAAAATCTAAGTTTAGTGGCAGTCAAAATTGTAAACAAGAGTGATGTTGTTATAAATATCAATGATTTAAAATTTACTTGTGGTTCATTACTACCAATGCAACCAATTGGCGTACACGAATTTTTTAATGAAATAAAACAAAAACCAGCGTTGTATTGGATGTATTCTATTGGAGCAGTGGTATATCCTAGACCCTCCGTTTATAAAGATGCCTCAGATATTCAATTTCCTAAGCCAGATAATCCTAAAAAATTCACAAAAAATGGAAAACAATTTATTCCAATTCCATTTGGACTGCCAGTAGCTGCTGCCAATTATGCCATTGCATATAAATCAAATAAAAAAATGCTATTAGATTTTCAATTATTAGATTTAAGCAATCGGATTATACAACCACACGACAGTATTCAAGGTATTTTGACTTTTAAAAACATGTCCAATTGCGGAGAAATATACATTTCTTCTGTCAAATAATAATTTTTCATTTTATATTCCATTTCATGTCATCTCCCAACACCTCTTCAAATACGAACTCATTAGTAGAAAAATTTTTAACCATCGGAAAAATTGAAGGCTATAGTTATCTCCTATTATTATTAGTTGGAATGCCATTAAAATATTTGGCAGACATTCCAATTGCAGTCCGCATTATGGGTTCTATTCACGGCATTTTATTCATTGCTTTCATGTATTATATTATATTAATGATAGCACAAAAAAGGCTTACAATATTGAATGCTTTTTATTCTTTTGTATTATCACTTATACCGTTTGGCACTTTCTTTTTAAGAAGATTAGTATAAAAATTTCAAAGAATAGAAGCTGTCACAATAAGTACGAAACAACAGTCTGGTAAAAAACACATTGCCACCACTGGCACACTAATGAACATTACTCAGCTCCCTATTAACCAATAACTAAAGATTACTGGATATTTTGACATTTTGTCATATAATTTCCCTTGGCACATTCCTTGACTATTAAGAGTAAATCAAACATAGAAAATTAATAATCATGGGAAAAATAATCGGAATTGACTTAGGAACTACCAACTCGTGCGTATCTGTAATGGAAGGCAGCGAGCCAGTAGTAATTACAACAGATGAGGGACAAAGAACACTCCCTTCTATCGTAGGTTTTTTAGAAAATGGAGAGCGTAAAGTGGGAGCACCCGCCAAACGACAATCTATCACCAACCCCAAAAACACCGTTTCTTCTATCAAACGTTTTATGGGAAAACACTACAGCGATACTACAAAAGAACAGAAGTATGTTTCTTACGCAGTAGAGCAAGGTGACAATGACACAGTGCGGGTGCGTTTACATGACAGACTGTACACCCCACAAGAAATTTCTGCTATCATTTTACAAAAATGTAAAAAAATGGCAGAAGACTATTTAGGTCAAACAGTAACAGAAGCAGTCATTACGGTTCCTGCGTACTTTAATGACTCTGAACGTCAGGCTACCAAAGAAGCAGGTTTAATTGCTGGGTTAGACGTAAAACGTATCATCAACGAACCTACGGCTGCTGCTTTAGCTTACGGCTTGGATAAAGGTGGAAAGGATATGAAAATTGTAGTGTATGATTTAGGAGGTGGTACTTTCGACGTTTCAATCTTAGAATTGGGAGATGGTGTATTTGAAGTAAAATCTACCAATGGCGACGTGCATTTAGGTGGTGATGACTTTGACCAAGTTATTATCGATTGGTTGGCAGATGAATTTCAAAATGACGAAAGAATCGACTTACGCAAAGATCCAATGGCGTTGCAACGTTTGAAAGAAGCTGCTGAAAAAGCGAAGATTGAATTATCTTCATCTACAGAAACAGAAATTAACTTACCATATATTACGGCAGCTGATGGTGTGCCAAAACACTTAGTAAAGAAATTATCTCGTGCAAAATTTGAACAATTAAGTGAAAATTTGGTAGAAAGAACGTTAGAACCTTGCAGAAAAGCATTGAAAGATGCCAATATGCCTGCTTCTCAAATTGATGAAGTAATTTTAGTAGGTGGTTCAACTCGTATTCCTAAAATTCAAGAAGTAGTAGAAAAATTCTTTGGTAAAAAACCTTCTAAAGGGGTAAACCCTGACGAAGTAGTGGCTATTGGTGCTGCTATTCAAGGAGGTGTTTTAACTGGAGATGTTAAAGACGTTTTATTATTAGACGTTACACCACTTTCATTAGGAATTGAAACGTATGGCGGTGTATTTACCAAATTAATAGAAGCAAATACTACTATTCCTTCTAAGAAATCAGAAGTATTCTCTACTGCATCCGACAACCAACCTTCTGTTGAGTTGAATGTATTGCAAGGAGAACGTCCGATGGCGAAAGACAATAAGAGTTTAGGTAGATTCCACTTAGATGGCATTCCACCTGCACAACGTGGAGTTCCTCAAATCGAAGTAATATTTGACATTGATGCAAACGGTATCTTGAGTGTTACTGCCAAAGACAAAGGAACAGGTAAAGAGCAAAATATCCGTATCACCGCTTCTACTGGCTTGAGCAAAGAGGAAATTGAAAAAATGAAAACAGAAGCAAAAGCGAATGAAGCTGCAGACAAAGAGGCAAGAGCTAAAGTAGATAAATTAAACGAAGCAGATAATTTAATTTTCCAAAGTGAAAAACAATTGAAAGAATTTGGAGATAAATTACCTGCTGACAAAAAAGCTACTATTGAAAATGCTGTAAACAAATTGAAAGAAGCACACAAAACTCAAGAGGTTGCCGCTATAGAAGTAGCCTTAACAGAATTGAACAATGCATGGCAAGCAGCTTCTCAAGATATGTATAATACTTCTCAACAAGACGGTGGTGCACAACAACAAGATGGTGCAGCTGGAGGTAGCAATAACAACTCAGCAGACGATGTTCAAGATGCAGAAGTGGTAGAAGAAGTGAAATAAAATTTCTTTCCTCCATTATAAAAAAAGCCACTGTAAATTCAGTGGCTTTTTTGTTATATGAATATTAAAATATTCTCAAAACTCCTTTGGCATTTTTTCATGTATCTTTTTTGCTTTCTTAAAACCAACTACGGTCATTGGTATTCCTGCTGCTAAACAAGCAACACTTGGAGTGATTCCTATAACACCAACAACAGTAGAGGCAATTGCGCCTCCATAAGTACGCCCCCCAAATACAGTGCCATATACAGCCATAAATGGAACTGTAGTAATTATTCCTGCAGTACCAAGACTGGTAAAAAACAATCCAGCAATTTTGAGGCGTTTAGCTTTTTTGGTTTCAGCAACAAGTAAATCTTTTTCTTTTTTGTAATATATTTCCGAAACCTTCAACTCGTTGGTATTGTTCTTTAGAATAAAATTATTAGCTGCATAAAAATTAAAATCCTCGGCTTTGCTAAGAAAACAGGAGAAAGAAATGAGCAGTAAAAAAGAGATTTTTTTCATAGTGGTAAAAGTATGGAATAATTATATTGCAGAAAAATGAATTCTTTATCTCAATAACGCAACTGTACCTTTATATATTTTAATTTGTCCATCTGGCATTTTTGCAGAACAATAAAAGGCATAATTATCTACTTGTGCCTCTTGCCCTTTATATGTTCCGTTCCAGCCTTTTGTGATATCGTTTGGAGTAAAATCTTGTGATTCAAAAATCTTCTCGCCCCATCTATTATAAATCAAAAAATCTATAATATACATTCCTTTTTCATTGGATAATGGAACAAATACATCATTTACGCCATCATGATTGGGAGAAAATGCTGTAGGAATATAAATATCATACAAACATTCTTTTTTGACATGGATAGAATCTAATTTTTTACAATTTGTATTGGATACTGTAACCACGTATATTCCAGTTGTATTAACCATTATAGAAGATGTTTTTTCGCCTGTATTCCATACAATAGAAACATAATTTCCATTACCTACACTCAACATGATGCTATCGCAAATGGTGGTATCTCTGCCAATATCTACTTTAGGAGAAGCGTATTGAGTAATCACAATGGTATCTTTTGCACTTCCACATTGATTTTTAATTTCAGCAATATAAGATCCCGCTTGTGTTACGGTAAGGCTTGCTCCACTTGCCCCCGTATTCCAAACTGTTCCATTATCTCCTGTTTTTATTTGATAAGAAAAAATGCCACAAAAAGCAGTATCTTTTCCTAAGGTAGGTTTAGCTGGAATATTTAAAATATCTATCAAAATAGTATCATAAATAGTACATACGCCATTCGATACTGTTACATCGTATTTACCGGCTTTGCTTACAGAAATGATAGCAGTTTTTTCGCCTGTATTCCATAAATAGGTGATGCCACTTCCCGAAACGGTTGCATTTAATGTAATGGTTTTGCCCTTACAAATTGCAGTATCTTTACCAATATTAATTGACATATTATTACTCGCCGAAAGTACAATAGTATCTGCGACAGCACCACAACTGTTGGATATTTTAGCGATATATGTTCCTGTTTGAGTGGCGGTAATAGAAACACCTTTGCTAATAAACACATTGTCTTTATACCAATCTGTTTGAGCATCACCCGTAGATAATACTTGAGAAAACGCACCGCAATAAGTTGTATCTTTTCCTAAATTAGGTTTGATGGGAATATTAACAATATCAATTAAAATAGTATCATAAGCAACACAAGCACCAGAGGTGACAACAACATCGTATTTACCGGCTTTGCTTACAGAAATGATAGCAGTTTTTTCGCCTGTATTCCATAAATAGGTGATGCCACTTCCCGAAACGGTTGCATTTAATGTAATGGTTTTGCCCTTACAAATTGCAGTATCTTTACCAATATTAATTGACATATTATTACTCGCCGAAAGTACAATAGTATCTGCGACAGCACCACAACTGTTGGATATTTTAGCGATATATGTTCCTGTTTGAGTGGCGGTAATAGAAACACCTTTGCTAATAAACACATTGTCTTTATACCAATCTGTTTGAGCATCACCCGTAGATAATACTTGAGAAAACGCACCGCAGAAAGTTATATCTTTTCCTAAGTTAGGTTTGATGGGTTTGTCAATTTTTGTGACCAAAATAGTATCCGTGCCTTTGCAACCGTTTTTATATACATTTACCCAGTATGTTCCTTGTTGTATAACGGTGATTTTATGTGTTTTCTCACCAGTACTCCAGTCGTAGCTGTCATAATTAGTGCTGGCATCTAAGGTAATATTCCCACCAGAACATACCGCTGTAGAAGTAGCTCCAAAACTAAAAGGTATCGTGCAATTGCATTTTTCTACTACTATTTTTACACTGGTAAATTTAGTACAAGTACCGTCTTTCGCTGTTATGTTATAAACCACACTATCTTTTGCACTTCCACTATTCGTTAATTTTTGATGGATTGTATTGCCACTTCCGGCTGTTGCGCCAGTAATATTAGCACCTCCACTGACCGTCCAGCTAAAAGTTGCATTGGGATCTGTGCTGGAAATTTTTATTACGGCATTTGAGTCACTACAAATGTTTGACTTAAGAGCGGTAGCAGTAACATCTAAACAAATTAATTGAAATTGAATAGTATTTGATATTGGTTGACTTCCCTTTGGATTGGTAATGGCTTTAATATAGTGCATTCCTGTATTACAAAAATTAGTAGCAGGATTATTGCTACCATCATTCGGAATAGGGAATTTAATAGTAGTTGCTCCAACAATGGAATCAAATTGAAGTCCATTGCAAATATCAGTAGCGTTATTTTTTATTCCTCCATTAGTAGTAGAAGACACCACTCCATTGGGTAATTTAACAACGAAATTTCCATCATTAGCATTTGGGTTAGCTGCATTAAATTTGGGCAATGTGCAAGCATCATAAGTTAATGTACTTGTGCATGTTCTATTTTTAATGACAGTGTTTCGCAATGCACCTGGGCAAGAGTTTGGCGCATTATTCACAAAGGAACCATTGGGTTGGTGATAAGAATTTTGAAGAATATAAATAGGCTGTCCGCTGCTGCAATAACTACTAAAATTATAATTATATACACTACCTCCCAGCAAAGGTGCGCTGGGGAAAATAATTACAATTGCATTGGGTGGAATAGAATCACTTGGGCCGGCAGCAACTAAATTACTCGCATTACAAGAACCGATTCTTAATTGTGTCATCAGTGCAGCAGATGGTGTTCCAAATAGATTGGAGCCTAATGGAATATTAATGTCTTTATTGGTGGCTGATGGAACATCAACCTGTAAATTTTTCACTAAAAATCCTTGTCCAGAAGTGATGACTATATATTCATTATCCTGCTCTACTAATGGATCTGGGTCGCAGGCATCTATAAAAATACCTATTATCTCGGGGCAAGAAGTAATAAGTTGAGTACCATTAGAAGTATTACTTCCTACATTTATAAATCCGATACTGTCGCCTTGACCTGCATACGGATTAAAAGATGGGTTGGTAGATTGATAAAATACAATGTTGCTACTGGCAGGAATACCTGAATAATTCACTGAAAAGACAACGGTATCTTTTCCTGATGAACAAATAGTTCCAGAGGATAAATTAGTTAATTGAATGACACTCGACTGAGCAAACAGTCCGATTGTCCATGTTATAAAAAAAGTAAAAAATAATTTCTTGTACATATTTGGAAATAATTTCTACAAAATTACACTGAAACAAGAATTGCAATTACAGGTTGTATTTTATTATTTCAACAAGGTAATATTTCCTTTTAATATCTTTTTGCTACCGTCATCAAATCTTGCAACAATTTCGTAACCATATACTTCTACAGGGGCGTATTCTCCTTTATAAATTCCATTCCAGCCGGTTGACAAATCGTTTGGTTTAATATTATTTGCTTCAAAAACTTTTAATCCCCATCTGTTGTAGATAATCAGGTGTTCTATTGTAGTATTTAACTCATTTCCTCTTACCATAAATACGTCATTGATTCCATCTCCATTTGGTGAAAATGCATTGGGCACCCATAAATCTTTATGACAATCTGAAGTAAGTACAATAGAATCTATAAAGGAACAATTAGCGGCTGTAGTTACTTTTACCCAATAAATACCAGATTCAGTAACATTGATAGAGCGACTTTGGTTTCCATTATTCCATAAGTAATAAAGTCCTTCTTCTCTTGGTGCATTTAATTGAATAGTTCCTTCACAAAAAGCGGTATCGTTTCCTAAACTAAATACAGGAATTTCATTTCGGGATATTTCAATAGTGTCTGAAAATGTTCCACAATTATTGCCTATTGTAGCAATATATTGCCCTGGCTCTGTAACTAAAATTTGGGTACCTTTTGTTCCTGTATTCCATTGTGTTAATGGGTTTCCGCTAGATAATATTCTGGAAAAATTACCGCAATAACTTGTATCGGCTCCTAAACTAAATGGCTGAGGATTAGTTCCTTCATATACTGTAAAGTCAGCAACACTTGAACATCCACTAGAATATACAGTAACAGAATATTTTTGTGGTGTATTAACTGATATTTCTTGGGTTGTTTCTCCTGTATTCCATCTTAACGAGTCACTATTTGTTTGCGCAACTAATGTAATTTTTGATTGTGGGCAAATGATATCATCACCTAATATTGATACTTGGGGTGGGGCAATTACAAGTGCAAATACAGAGTCTGCGCCTATACAATTTTCGCCCATTACATGTACTACATAATTCCCAGGTTTATTAATAGTTATTGTTCGTGTATGCTCCCCTGTATTCCAAGTATAAGAAGAAAATCCTTCCCCTGCATCCAATACAATAGAATCACCTGAACAAAACGGTGTATTCCCTTTAATTTCAGGTGTACAAATTTCCTGCTGACAGGCAGTTACTCTAACAGTGGCAGTACTACTGCATCCATTTAAGTATGCTGTTACAGAATAGCTCCCAGGCACTGATACTATAAGATTAGTACCTATGCTTCCATCACTCCATCTTATAGAATCATATTTACCAGGAACATTCAGTGTTGTTGATTGTCGATCACAAATTACAGTTGCTCCTTGTATTTCTACAGATGGATTGGTTACTTTTATGGTTACATCTTGCGTACTTGTACATCCTGCGTCATTAGATACGATAGTGTAGGTAACACTACCTGTGCCTTTATTCTCATTGGTTAATACTTGAGAAATGGTATTCCCCTCTCCTGCTGTTGCACCCGTAACACCTTGATCTGCCGTTACTGTCCAGCTAAGTTTAGCATTTTGGTCAGAGGAGGATATTTTTATATCTACTTCACCTCCGCTACAAATTGTAGAATTTTCAGTAATTACTCGTAAGTTATTACAGATTAATTGAAAAGGAATAGTGTTAGAAATTGGATTATATGTTATATTTCCTAATGGTTTAATAATCGCTTTGATGTAATTGGTTCCTGTGTTACAATATTTTTCTGTCAATGGCAGAGCAAATACATATTTGTTTAATTTAATGGAATCTATAGAAATACCGTCACAAAAATTTTCAGCATTATTTTTAATTCCGCCGTTTGCAACAGAAGCCGTATCAGATCCAACTTTTACTGCATACGTGCCATCTTTATCTTTTAAGCCACATCTATCGTATGTTAATTGGCTTACACATTTTTTATAATAAACAGTTGTGGTTCTATACCTTGAAGTAGTACAATTCGGGTCATTAACAAATGCCCCTGCGCTTCTTGTGCAAGAATTTTGAGTAACATAAATTGGCACACCTCCTGAACAAAGGTTGCTGAAATTATACGGATAGTCAACACCGTCACTGGCAAAAAAGAGTACTATTACATTGGCAGGAATATTATCTCCAGGGCCAACTGCTACAAAATTGGTAGTATTGCAAGCGCCTGTTCTTAAGGTATTCATCAATGCATTGGATGGTTTTTTAATACCACATATTGAACTTCCAATATTTACACTTCCATTTCCAGTTCCACTGTTATTAGGCCATGCTATTTTTAAACTATCTACCAATAATCCTTGTCCGGAGTTTAAGAAAATATATTCATTATGGTATTCTGGAATGGGTTTAGGATTACATGCATCAATAAAAATACCAATAATATCTACGCAAGGCAAAGGTGGTAATAATGTGGATTCTATACTATCGCCTTTAAAAAAACCAATACTGTCGCCTTCTCCAATGTATGGATTAAAATCCAAATTGGTAGAACTGTACAACACTACATTAGATCCTTTCGGTATGTTAGAACCCGTGATACTTAACAAAACAGAATCTTTACCAGAATTACAATAAACGTTATTTCCGGAAAGACTATTTAATTCTATATTGGTGGTATTTTGCGCAGCTAAAGACAAAACACTCAAAATCAAAGATATTGATACGTATAATTTTTTCATACTCATATTATGCATATTATAGTTTGGAAAGATACAAATTCTATAGGAGAATCAATATAATATTCTATATAATTTGCTGAAAGTTAAAAAAAGTGTACTTTACATTTCCTAAAAAGAATAAATTATGAAGCATTCATTTTATATTATTTTGTGTTTTATTACCTTTTCAATCCTCTCTTGCAAAAAAGAAAACATAGAAACAGACAAATATGAATACACTGGAACACTGGGTGATATTCTCCAAATAAAAAGCGAAATAAATTACACACCCGATCAAATAAAAACACTTTTACCATCAGACATTTCATCTTTTACCTCATTAAAACACAATGTTACCGTCTATATTATAGAATATAAATCGCTCAACCTAACTAACGACACCGTAAAAGCAAGTGGCATAATAATTATTCCGCAAGTTGATAGTTTTTCTATTCCATTACTAAGCTATCAACATGGAACTTTGCTACAAAAATCCAAAGCTCCATCTGTAAGCAAAGGAACTGAATATTTATTAAACCTTGCGATGGCAAGTGACAAAGGAATGGTGGCTTGTGTACCGGATTATTTGGGATTAGGCACAGGAGATGGATTGCATTTATACCTCAATCCACGAGAAGAAGCAAATTCAGTTAGAGATATTTTGCGAGCTGCCAGAAAACTGGTAAAAGACAAAGGAAATGCAATCCTTAATGGACAAGTATTTTTATATGGATACTCACAAGGAGGACACGCTACAATGGCTGCACAACGCCAATTAGAGTTAGAAAATTCAAAGGAATTCAAACTAACAGCCTCTGCACCCATGGCGGGGCCGTATGCCATGAGTCGCACCTCTCAATTTGATATAATTTTTAATGGTGCATTTTATCCAAACCCTTTTTATTTACCATACGTTGCAGTAAGCATATTTCACAGCTATCCTAACTTATATCACTCTTACAGTCAAATATTCAAACATCCTTACGATTCATTAATTCCTATCATTTACGATGGTCTTCATTCAACGGGGTATGCCAACAGTCGCCTTGACTACTACGTAAGCAATATGATTATAGATTCTGTTAAAACTAACATCCAAAACAACCCCAACCACCCAATTCGATTGGCATTGCGCGGGTTTGATTTGGTAGATAACTGGACACCCACCACTCCTATGAAACTGTATCATTGTAGTGGTGATGATAATGTATTTTATGATAATTCTACTTATGCCGATTCCGTTTTTAAGGCAAGAGGTGCAAATATCGAACTAATAGACATGGGCAGTAGTAATCATGTGGACTGCGCTCCTCTTTCCTTATTAATGGGTGTTAGTTGGTTTAATGATTTTATAAAAATGGAAAAGATAAAATAGATTATTCATGGAGGTTGATAAAATTTATACTACTTCTGAATTTATCCAACTATAAAGGAAATATTTTCTTCTATATTTGCGCCATGTTATCAGCAAACGATAAAGCTCAAATTTCAAAACGAGCAACACCAAGATGGTATTTCAGCCGTTTACCCAAGTTCCTCAAAAAAATAATTTATTTCCTTGTTCATCAATACCGAATTTTTATTTGGGATAAAAAAGGGAATCCAGTTCCTCCGCCTCATGCTATTAAACAACAAACCATTTTATCATTTAATAAAAACAAACAACATAAATATTTTGTAGAAACCGGAACCTACTTAGGCGATATGTTAGAAGCACTTCAATATGATTTTGAACAATTATATTCTTGCGAATTAGTGCCTTTTATTCATGATTTAGCCGTAAAAAGATTTCAAAACAGAGAAAATATTCATATTATTTTAGGCGACAGCACCTTTGCGCTACCTGAAATTATGAAAAACATAAAAGCACCAGCTTTATTTTGGCTAGATGGTCATTACTCCGGCGGCGACACTGGCTGGAGCGATGTAAATGGCGGTTGTCCTATTTATGATGAAATGAAAACAATTTTTGACTCTCCATACAAACATTCCATTATCATTGATGATGCCAGATGTTTTAATGGAGATGAAGTGGGTTATCCTGTTTTAGAAGATTTTATTAAAACGGTGAAAGAGCGTTATCCTATTGAGTTCATCGAAGTAAAAGATGATTTAATTCGCATTATAAAGAAATAAAAACAACCTATTTTTTTCATGGCTGTTAACAAATTTCAAGTTGTGGAAACAATAATATAAAAGCAAGCAAGTATCGCTGTATTTTTGTAAAAAAATGTAATGGACACACCGTTTCAATTTCCCGGACAAAAGAGTTTTTACAAAGGCAAAGTAAGAGATGTTTACAACATCAAAGACCAATATTTAGTAATGGTAGTCAGCAACCGCATTTCTGCTTTCGATGTGGTATTGCCTCGACCCATTCCATATAAAGGACAAGTGCTTAATCAAATTGCCGCAAGCTTTTTGGATGCAACTAAAGATATTGTTCCCAATTGGGTAATAGAGGTACCTGCACCAAATGTAACCATTGGAAAAGTATGCGAGCCTTTTCGGGTAGAAATGGTCATCAGAGGATATTTAGCCGGTTCCGCCTGGAGAGCTTATAAAAATGGAGAGAGAGTATTATGTGGCGTAACATTGCCAGAGGGCATGAAAGAAAATCAACAATTTGAAACACCCATTATTACGCCCACTACCAAAGCAGACATTGGACACGATGAAGAAATTTCCAAAGAAGAAATTATACAGAAAAATATTGTCAGCAAAGAAGATTACGAACAATTAGAAAAATACACCCATCAAATTTTTCAACGAGGAACAGAAATCGCCGCTAAGCGTGGACTAATTTTAGTGGATACCAAATATGAATTCGGTAAAATTGGGGAAACTATTTACCTCATTGATGAAATACATACTCCTGATTCATCCCGTTATTTTTATACCGAAGGATATGAAGAGAAACTAAAAAACAATGAACCACAAAAACAACTTTCCAAAGAATTTGTACGTGAATGGTTAATTGCCAATAATTTTATGGGAAAAGAAGGTCAAACTGTTCCAAAAATGACCGATGAAATAGTAGAAAACATCTCCAATCGATATATTGAATTATATGAATTGATTCTCGGTGAAAAATTCATCAAAAAGGAATTAGATAACCTAGAACAAGTAATCATAAATGCATTAACAATTTTAGAAAAAACCGCTTAGTTAAAACATCGTTTCTTTAGTTTTTTATGTGGATTAAAATCTATTTTTGTACTTTTGCAGGATGATACAACGACCTCGCAGAAATAGAAAGAGTGCTGCTATTCGTGGATTAGCAGAAGAAATAAAACTACTACCTCAGCATTTAGTACAGCCATTATTTTTAGTAGATGGCAAGAATAAAAACAATGCTATCAAATCTTTGCCGGGCATATCGCAATTAAGTATAGATAATGCTTTAAAAGAAATAGAAGCTTGCATGAAAGTAGGTGTAAATAGTTTTATCCTATTTCCTGCGGTAGAAGAATCTTTAAAAGACAAAACAGCGTCTTACAGCTATTCTGCCAAAAATTTCTATTTAAAAGCTATTCAAAGTTTCAAAAAAGAATTTCCAGAATGTTGCCTAATCAGCGATGTAGCCATGGATCCATACTCTTCTGACGGGCATGATGGTTATGTAGAAAATGGCAAAATCATAAATGACAAAACCTTACCCATTTTAGCCAAGATGTCATTAGCACAAGCAGAAGCCGGTATTGATATTTTGGGACCAAGCGACATGATGGACGGGCGTATAGGATTTATTCGAGAAGCCTTAAACGACAAGGGCTTTACAGAAACTTCTATTATGTCTTACACCGCAAAATACGCCAGTGGTTTTTATGGCCCTTTTAGAGATGCCTTAGAATCGGCACCAAAATCAGGCGATAAAAAAACATATCAAATGAATCCTGCAAACAAGCGGGAGGCATTATTAGAAGCAGAATTAGACTACACCGAAGGTGCCGACTTTTTGATGGTAAAACCTGCAACGGTTTATTTAGACATCATCCATGAATTAAAACAAAATTTTCCCATTCCAATTGCCGCATATCATGTAAGTGGCGAATATGCCATGCTGAGAGCAGCTGGCAATAATGGTTGGATAGATTATCAAAAATGTTTGAATGAAACATTGTTAAGCATTCATCGTGCTGGTGCCGATGTGGTCATTACTTACGGAGCAAAAGATTATGCATCCAATCAATAACACTATATTGATAACACTATTTTTCTATTGAAAAATAATCTCTACTATTTGTTTTATATCGGGATGTAAACTTTTGGCAACAGGACAAGCATGAGCAGTATGTATTAAAATTTGTTGGTCTTTATCCGAAAAATCATTAACTGGAATTACCATTTTAACGTGTATTTCACCAATGCGCCTTGGCTCTGAATACATAATTTTGGTAACTTCTATGGTAGTTCCTTTTAATTCATTTTCTCTTTCTGCCAATTTTATACCCATGGTAGTAATCATACAAGTAGCCAATCCGGTGGCGACTAAATCAGTGGGAGAAAACGCCGCTCCTTTTCCTTTATTGTCCGTTGGAGCATCTGTGAAAATAGCTGTATTGCTTTGTAAGTGAATGGCTTCAGTGCGAAGTTCTCCTAAATATTCAATTTTTGCTGTAGGCATAAAAAAATTTATTTTGAGTTTTGAACTAAATTGGTCAATTTAGCGTCATAATATTAGTGAAAAAAATCTTTCAAATACAAATTATTTTATTGTTCCTTATCTCTTTTACAGAGGTAAAAGCACAATATCGGCGGGAGGACTCTAACCTGAACAGAGACTCTGTACTTTATAGAAAAAGTTGGGCAATGGGTGCACGTTTAAAAAGTGATGGGGTTAGCATTGAAACAGAATTAACCACCAGCAAACGATTTAAACGAAGTATGCTGTATCAAATTCAATTTTCGTATTTTTTACATCCTAAGCAAACTCGTCAAGCATCTCAATATGGTGGTGGTGGTTTCTTTGGTGGTGATGGTTTTAAACCATTTATCTATGGCAAACAAAACACCTTATTTACACTGTATGGAGGCGTTGGGCAAAAATTTTTAGTGGCAGAAAAAGGCAAGCGACATGGAGTTCAACTATTATTAAAATATGCCGCTGGTTTATCCATAGCAATTTTAAAACCTTATTCTTTAAGAGTTATCCCTAAACCCTTAACCAATGACTTAGTAGATGTAACCTACAAAGAAGGCGTAGATAATAGTTTTTTAGATTTTGACAGAATTGTAGGTGCTTCCGGTTTTGCAAAAGGATGGAATTTAAAATTTTTACCTGCTTTACACATAGAAGCAGGATTAGATTTTGATTTTGGAAAAAATGAAAGTTTTATAAAAACATTAGAAATAGGCGTTGCAGCTGATTTTTATTACAAAAAAGTACCCATAATGGTAGATAAAAATAAATTTTTATATCCAAGTGTATATGTTGGTTTCTTGATGGGAAAACGTCGAGAAAAATAATATTTACAACAAATAAATTAAAATGGCGGATACTGAAACAACACCAACTCCAATGCGAAAACCCTCTTGGCTAAGAGCAAGAATTCCCATTGGAGACAATTATAAAAAAATAAAAAATTTAGTAGATACCTACAAACTACACACGATTTGCCAAAGTGGAAACTGTCCGAACATTGGTGAATGTTGGGGTGCCGGAACAGCTACTTTTATGATTTTGGGAAATGTTTGTACACGCTCTTGCTCCTTTTGCGCTGTAGCAACAGGTCGTCCATTATTTTTGGACAATGAAGAACCAAGACGTGTGGCGGAAGCAATCAAATTAATGCAAGTAAAACATGCCGTTATTACCTCTGTAAATCGGGATGAACTGCCCGACAAAGGAGCTCGAATATGGCATGAAACCATTGTAGCGGTAAAAGAACTCTCTCCTACTACAACTATCGAAACATTAATACCAGACACCAAAGCAGATTGGGAGGCTTTGGAAGTAATGATTAGCGCCGGACAAGAAGTGGTTTCTCACAATATGGAAACGGTAAAACGTTTATACCGAAAAGTGCGCCCACAAGCAAAATACGAACGGAGTTTGGAACAAATACAACGCACCAAAGATTTCGGGAAACGAACTAAAAGCGGTATCATGTTAGGTTTTGGTGAAACAGACAATGAAGTATATGAAGCACTATTGGATTTAAAAAATCATGGTTGCGATGTAGTTACACTGGGACAATATTTACAACCCACAAAAATGCATTTAGAAGTAGCAGAATTTGTACATCCTGATAAATTCGCACATTTTAAGGAATACGGATTATCCATCGGAATTCCTTATGTAGAAAGTGGCCCGATGGTGCGTTCTTCATATCATGCAGAAAGACATATTTAGTGGTAATGATTACACAAAAAAACGTCTGAGATTCCCATTTTCTAGGGAATGTCTATGCAGATTTTTTTTATGGTAATGTGGTCAAAAATGGAGCTTTGCACCTAAAAATTATTTCTTCTTTTTCTTTTTATGTTTTTTATCCATTTCTTCTGCTTCTTTTAACAGCGATTGCAAATCTTCCTTTTCCATTGTATCTTTTGCAAATTCTATCGTTTCCATATAATCCTCTTTTTCAATATCAATTACATGAACTGGTTTATGTAAGAAAGTTTCAATAATTTTTAAAGTTGGCTTTTCTTCTGTACTGCAAAACGTAATCGCCTGTCCTTTCTTGTCGCCTCTACCAGTACGTCCTACACGATGTACATAATTTTCAGGTTCATCTGGCAAATCGTAATTTACCACATAATCTACATTCGGAATATCAATGCCTCTTGCATTAATATCGGTAGCAATCAGCACTTTTGTTTTACCTGTTTTAAAAGCCTCCATCACTTGCAAACGCTCTACATGTTCTTTGTCGCTGTGCATGGTTAATGTCTTAATATTGGCGCGTTCCATTGCTTTAGCCACGCGTTCTGCCCGTACTTTTGTGCGAACAAAAATCAATATTTTACTATCTGGATGTTCATGGATAATTCGTTCTAAGAAAAAACGTTTTTCTTCCATTTCAATAAATGCGACAGCATGTTGCACGTTCTTAGATACTGGGTCTTTGGGAGATATTTGAATACGAATAGCATTACTCACTAAAGAATAAGCTAATTTTTTTATTTTCTCATTGATGGTTGCCGAGAAAAAAAGTGTTTGACGTTTTTTGGGAACAA
>ERZ724520.780-NODE-780-length-16913-cov-4.444003_pt1 | contig 16913 bp, 14 predicted proteins | sample MGYA00376053_ERZ724520 | MGnify/ENA primary metagenome ERZ724520 (study PRJEB28724, sample SAMN07190886) | activated sludge metagenome | isolation source: activated sludge of sewage treatment plant in Hong Hong | place: USA: Christiansburg, Virginia | collected...
TAATGATTGGTTGAGTTTAGAGATAGTGCTTTTCAAACCATTATGCTTGAGGTTGGTAGAATTTGTTAGATATTCGTATAGTTGGGCATATTTCATATCAGTTCTCTGCTCATAATGCAAACCAGATATGTATTCAGCACTATTGATGATGACCTTAGAGAAGAGGTCAAGAAACTATGGACTCAACTCCTCGTCTTTCTATAGTTTGACGTTTATCTATTTGATCATCTTCTCAAATTATTAAATGAGCTGTAATAATAGGATCGTTTATTAAAATGATAATTTTTGAAATGACTCTTAACTATATATTTTGATAAATTGAACACTATTTATATTTATATTTGTCCATTATTCGAATTAATAACACTAATAATGAGCTCCTCTTCGTTAGTAAATCCATGGGAAGTCCTATCTCTCAGGCGAAAAGTCAAAAATTTTGAGAAAATAGGCTTTACGGAGGGCATGAAATCGCTTCATAAGCTTCGCTCTTTGAAACTTGATAAAGAAATGCTTATCGCTACTGAAGTAACTCGCACTCTTGTTTGGGCCTGTAACAAAACAAAAGATGGAGAAAATGATGAGGAAAAACGTAAATTCAATGTAATGTTAAAATTTTTGATTAAATAGTTCAAGAAAATTCTCGCAATATCTTAAAATAAGACTGCTGAATGATAGTGTATAGAGTTGATTTTAGCGATCAAAGAGTTATTAATTTACATTAATATTTGAAGATTTATTTTTGAAACCTCAATAAACCATTAAACATCAAAAATGTCTTTCCTTTTAACTTTACCTTAACTAATCTTTTCAAGGGTCAATGAAAAGTAATGATATAGATAATTAAGATAAAATCTTGAAATATATCTTTTAATAGACAATCGTTCTCTTTAAAAATATTCCATGATACTGCTTCAATATGATTAGCATTGATTGCTCTATGTATGTAGCAATAGTTCGCGCTTAATTTATAGATATTAATAGATAATAAATAGTGAGGAGATGGCGGATAATCCACAAGCAGTCCAAAGACATCGCCGAACCAATCCTAAACGCAAAAGATAGGAAATTTACTGCTATGAGGAAGAGTTCTCTCGAAATTAAGACTAGCCTGAATAATCAGATTAGTAAAAAGAGAACCTACCTTCATAATAGGATGAGGATGACTCTTTCACTTATGGAGCAGCACGCTTAAAAAAAACAGATGCAAAAAAACGAAAAATTAAAACTAAAATTGGAGGAATAGAACGTAAAGGAAAACCTAAACGCGATGATCTGAAGAAAGACAAGTTTGAGATACCTGATGTTGAGTATGTTGACTACGTATACGCAACAGGTGGAACAAAGACTAAGATTTAACTTAAAATATTCAATCCTGAACAGCATAATGAAAACCATATCTTGAAAGCACAATACGAAAAATAGTTAGAAGTAGTTTTCTAGCAATTTGGAAGAAAATATCCCAGAGTTGAAGAACCTCATATAGCAACAGGCTGGAAATTTTTACTTAGGCAAGTCGAAGAGGCGGGAAGAGATTTTGCTTCTGAGCGCTAAGAAAGAATCAAACTAAAAAGAAAAATAGCAAAATTTTCACAATCAACTTGCAATCGTCTTGAACAGATTAAAGAGCAAAAATCACGATAAGAAGAGAAAAAAATTAAAAAGCAATCTCTTTAAATACTAAGACATGTAAAGAGATAGTTTTGGGGTAGCGCGATTAAGGTTAGAAAAGTAGTTTTACTTCAATAGAAAAAAAAGCTTTAAAGATAAAATAAGATGAAAAAGCTTTAAGATTTAGTAGCTAAGCAATTCGATGCTTCTCAGAAAATTACTAAAATTCTTTAGGGATATAAATAAATTTCATTGGATAATCTTCAGGTTTCTCAAACTTCTCGTGTACCTGTGATTATTGATGTTAGAAGATAGCCAAAGGCTCAATATCTGGGACTGCATTAAGATAGTGTAATTAGACCTTCATTGCTTATTAAATTTCCTCTAAGAGAGTATCAGCTTTTAGGGGTTTACTGGATGTCAACATTGCATAATCGAGGAATGAACTGTATTCTGGCTGATGAAATGGGATTAGGAAAAACTATTCAGACAATAGCCTTATTGGCTCATTTAGCTATTTAGCAAGGAATATGGGGACCACATCTTGTAATTGTCCCCACAACAATACTTATGAACTGGGAAATTTAGTTCAAAAGATGGTGTCCTGCTTTCAAAATAATGACATATTTTGGCTCAACTAAAGAAAGAAAACTGAAAAGGAAAGGATGGTCAAAGCTGAACAGTTTTCATATTTGCATAACAAGTTATAAAATTGCAGTCACTGATCATCCAATCTTTCGTCGAAAAAAATGGTACTATATGATTCTCGATTAAGCCCAAAACATCAAGAACTTTAAGTCACAAAGGTGGCAAATATTACTCAACTTTAAAACTCATAGTCGCTTGCTACTGACAGGAACACCTCTCCAAAATGATCTCACTGAACTTTGGTCACTTTTGCATTTTTTAATGCCCAAAATATTTAACTCTTTTGACGATTTTAATTAGTGGTTCAACATTCCTTTTCAAGAAGCTCTCTAAAAAAATTTTCCCATCAGTCAAGAAATTCTCAAGAAACTACACACAGTCTTAAGGCCATTTTTTCTTAGAAGATTGAAAAAAGATGTGGAGACTCAACTTCCTAAGAAAACCTAGTCAATAATTAGATGCACAATGAGTCGTAGGCAAAAATACCTTTATGATGAAGTGATTTGGCACTAAAATCGAAGACAAAAGACTAATGAATCAGCAGGGATGATGAATGTGTTGATGGGTCTTAAAAAGATATGCAATCACCCTGATTTATTTCAACCAAGAATAGAATAAAGTCCTTTGAACTGGGTTCCTTTAACCGTTGTAATTGCTCATCATATGTTCCTAAAGCTTCACTTTTAAACCTTTAAAACTCACATTCTCAAAGATTTTGCTAACGATTTTAGGGCAAGTTATTAACAAATAGCATAAGATATTCTCCGCCGCTATGCTGAAACAAAGATAACGAAGGACAATTAAATCTACTATAAATATAAGTATGCTGATAGACTATTCTTTGGTAGAATCAATTACGAACGTTCGAAAAGAAAATAGTTTAAAGTTTATCCTTTTGAATTTTCTAAATTTTAAATCAAAGATGAAAGGGTGCCTTATTATATGACCAAAACCATAACTTAAAGGGCTCATTAGCTTTAGTCTATTTTCGACAAATATTTATTTGTTGTCCCAAAAGTGATGGCTCGTCCAGCTCATTTGACAACTTTTCCAATGAGTTCAGAAGTACAAGCAGAGAGCAATCGGCTTTAATATCTCCGTAGTAAAATAAAAACTATGATTCCTCGTCAACTCGAGTGTATTCGATCTCGATTTTTACTACATTTCCCAAATAAAAATATCATACTTTACGATAGTGGAAAGCTCATTAAGATGGTATTTTTACTTAGAGCTATCAAGTATAGAGGGCAAAAAGTGTTAATTTTTACACAAATGACTAAAATGCTCGATATTTTCTAAAAGATACTGAATATGTTTAAGTTCAACTATGTAAGACTGGATGGTAATACTAAAACAGAGCTCAGACAAACAATTGTATAAAGATTTAACAACGATCCAAGAGTCTTATGCTTTATCAGTAGTACTAGATCAGGGGGAATAGGGTTGAATCTCACAGGAGCAAGTAATGTCATTTTCTATGATACTGATTGGAATCCAGCTATGGATAAACAAGCTCAAGATCGTTGTCACCGTATCGGTCAAACAAGAAACGTAATTATATATCGACTCATTACTGAATACAGTATTGAGGAAAATATTCTGATGAAATCTATACAAAAACGAAAATTATAATCGTTAGTTACTGAAGAGGGCATGTTCGATACATCATACTTCTAAAAAGTTAGTTTAAAAGGTTTGCTTCAAGGAGCAATTGATTATGATCATGATAAAGAGGCAGATTTAGCTGAAGTTGAAGATATATAGGATAGATAAATGTTACAAGCTGCTTAAAGATAAAGAAAAGATGTAAATGAGGAAGACCAATAAGAATTAGAAGTGGATATGCTTCCGAAACTATTTAAATATGGTATGAACATGTTGGAAAATGCTGAAATTTTAGAGTAATTTAATAGATAATTGGATGAATAAGAGTAAATTATTGAAGAGTAAGAGTAAGAGAAAGAATAAGAAGAAATATAGGGGGAAGGATAAGGGTAGAGAGAGATTTAATGTGATGGGTAAGTGGAAGAGGAACTAGAGTAAGATTAAAACAAAGAAAAGATATAAATAATTGACTAATAGAATCCATAAGCTTAATAGGCTAATTAAGAAGGAAAATAAGATGATATATATAACGAATCAAGCGATTCGAAAATAGTAGAACCAATAATCGAAAATAAAATGCAACCAGAAATATAATAATTTTAAGAGTAAATATAAGAAATAGTTTAAAAAGATATTGAAGATTAAGGGCCGAAAATTTATCAAATTTCGACACTGGTACATATATTTTTATTTAGGAAAAATTAAAAGCTATGTCAATTTATCAAAGTCAGTATCTTTTTATGAAGCAACATTACTATCAACAATAAACATAACCTGTACCTTGTTAATAGTAGGATGCAAGTCCTGAGAAGAAGAAAACTTCACGTAACAAAGACAAAAGACGCAGAAAGAAAAGATGATTTAAACTCTTATATTTAAACATATTTAATCAATATAACATAAATATATATTTTAACACTCAAATATCATTAGGTATACCCAGCCATCAGTATCTAAAGCTTTTTTCTTGTATAATTACTCAAATTATTGGCCAAATTGAGTGCGTCTTGCTGGTGAAGATTTCTCTATAATAGCATAAAATTTACCACATATTTTGCTAAATTTATTTGATCATCTGCAGAATTAAAGGGGGAATCATATAAAAATCCATAATTTTTACCTGTACTTTAAATATAAGATTCCTCTTCATCCTCATCGTCCTCATTAGCGTATTTTTCAAGTAATTGTGCCGTATTTTCTTAAATCAAATCGTTTTAATCATCTTATTAGTCATCAACAGAACTAACTATCAACTTTATAAGCTAAGGATTAACTCCCTCTTTGAGCCAAGGATATAATGATACTCCAACAATTGATTTGATAGAATGGATGTCAGTTAGCCCTCCAACTCCAAAAACAACCCAGGAATAAGCGGAAAGATATGGAGTCCAAATGGCATCAACTTCAGAAGTATTGAGGTTGCCTAACTCCTGAGGTGATATCCTTTGATTTTCTATCAAAGCAAGGATAAGTTCAGGATGTTTTGGCCATGGGTAATTTCTGAGTACTTGATCAGGTGCTTTTTGTATGATGTTCTTCAATATTGCTATTAATGATTACTAAAATTCACTATCTGCTGCCTAGACTTTTAGGAGTTCACCCAACAACTATGAAGAAATTGAACTTCTTTACAAAATTGAGTTATCCCCCTAAAGTAGCTTGCGGCAGGCAGCATAGGGATATTAAAAGTCAGCAATTGACTTTGCTTTGTAGCATAGTACAGCAAACAAACTCAGAACCTCATCGAAAAAATCACTATACTATCCGAATATTCCTCTGAAAAGCTCGATTAAATCAATGCTGATGGTGTGATAGACCTAAGGTGAAAGTGTACAGTTTAAAATTTGTTTAACTGTTGAGAGGGCAGCTGAAGCAGGAGAATTAGTATCAGGCTCATCATCTTCCTCATCTTTATCATTTTTGGCTAAAGAACAAAACATTCTCAGTAGATGAGGAAGTAGATCAGGAGCAAATGCTACTATTTATTGATTAAAATGTTTAACAATCGTTTCTAAACACTACAAAAGGTTTTAATGATCGAAATTGTTCAAAGTTTTGACATAGATCTATAAAATAGATTGAAAGTGTGGTTTGGCAGCCTCCAAAGCGGAGCTATGTCCTAAAAGAGCAGTAAAGGCAAGAATAGAGTTATATCTAACTACTAATGACCCTTCTTCGATGATTTTGGCATATATTTGTTCCATTAATGCATTAACGATCGGTGAAGATAAGTGTCCGAAAGGTAGATAGAGCGCAAGGAGTTCACATATAAGGCTGTTGATCAATTTGTTGGGTACGCGCAATAATGGTTGAAAGTACTGAACAGTTAAATTTTAAAACTGGTCTTTCAAGAAATTATTCCTGAGTATCAACTTACCAATTTTGGAAAGGATACGGATTACTACCTATTTTTCACCATCTGAGGATCCAGTAGAACTCAAAATAGCTGCACTGTACTAGACCATACGCATTAGTTATCTTTTATCATTGAAAACTAGGCAGTTTGTCGCCATCTCAATTAGATCTAGCACGGCTCTTCGAATGGGATAGCAGGTCAAATCATCCTGTCTTCTTACATACTCGATTTCATCAGTTTGAAACAACTGCAATTCTTCTTTGGAACTCTCGCACAAAGGAAGCAAAATACCTCCGTAAAAGAGATTATGCACATGATCATTTGTGATGTAAATCTTTAGCTGCTACTTTTTTACCACCTCATGGAGACAGTTAATCAAGCTACTGAGAATATCCTCATTCCCTTTACGGACAGAAACTAACTGATAGGTAAAGTCTAACAACTGACTCGCGTATCTCTTTCGGAATTATTACGCCCAACCAACATAACTCTTACCATCTTGAATGTCGTTACAGTAAACAGAAAATAGTCTCAGGTAAATTCGAGCCACTATTTATTGACTTTTTGCAGAAAGTACTTCAGTTGGTACATTGAGAATGGTATTAAAGAAAAGAATCCACCGCTAAAGGCGTGCAAAATCTCTGAGGTAAACGGGAATTGATATATGAAAGGCAGAATAGAAAGTTTTAAGTATTTATTCTAAAAGTCTTCCAGTCGCTTCATTAAAATTGCTGAGAATCTGCTCGACTATTTGCTCTAGTCTTGGGAAGTAATTATTAATGAATACTTACAGCTTTTATCGTTCGTTTCCCTCATACCATTCGTTAGCTTTGGTAACTTGCCGACAAAAGTACACCCCCGCCTCTATATTACCGTTGAGCTCAGAACTAAGGCTCTGATCAACAGAGGCCCATGGATAATCCACAAGTATGACAATGTATAGCACTTCCTTGTACAATTTGATAGCATTAGTGTTGTTCTTAATCTCGTAATACAGGTCCAACAAATTGCTCCGAAGTATCTATTTCTGAGATTAGATAACTCTGTTTTCGGCCGAGTTGTATCTGGCCAACAAGTAATTTTTTAAAGTTGTCAAAACCATGATTAATATGTTGCTTTCCTGATTCGGCACAAGCAATAACAATTGCTGTGTAAACTCAGGGTGTTCGCTCATCTACTTCAAACGCCCCTCGCTTGTGTGCACTGTTTCCTGATACAAGCATCCCTGCAACACACTCAACAGTTCTCCACTCATACCGCCTTTTTATAAATATAATCAAATCTATCCATAGCATTATCTTCTTAGAAATCAAAAGGCCAGTTTCTTCTATTTCAGCTCAGCCCGCACTTCATGCTCAATCCCATCGAGCTTAGCCTGGCTCAACAATGGACGCAGACTGTAGCCAATGAGGATGTTTAGGAGCAAGAATGGAACCACGCCTCTGAAGCTACTATGGGAAATTGCGCTAGTGTTTGCATTGATGGTTGAAAGAGAACTGGCTGAAACTTGAGCTCGCACTTTCTGAGTGTTCAAGGGGAACAACAAGGCAGCGACTGCCCAGCTGAGAGCTGCTTGCACTTCACTTCCTTCTTGAGTAGTACTGTAAATTCCTGAAAGGACTGGCAAGTTGAATGCCAACTTCAAGGGCAATCCTCGGTAAAGTTAGAGGAAGTTGACTCGATTTGCTACTGATTTAATTGCTTAATTAATGATCTAATACAATAGGATCCGAGGGTATCAGCGTAGAGAATGCTCTTGAGGGTGTCGACGGGATAGAGCAAGGAGTCAAAAATTGTGTATGTGGCGGCAAAAGTAAGGAATTTATGCTCACTTCCGTTTTTGTTAGCGAAATAGACAGCTGGGTAGAGAACGAATGCCAATTGGGCAACATTGAAAATCGCTCCTTTGAATGCTCCCAAAAGGAGACCTTCGTTCAAAATTTCAGTGAAAGTGTGACTTAAAGTTCCAGGTTTGTGGAAGCGAGCTTTGAGTGAAGGATATGCCTGGTAGGCAGTGATGAGACGGTCGAAAGCTTGATGATATATGAAATACGATTGAGTAAAACTCGAAGTAGGTTGTCTTGGAAGAATCCTCCGAAAGTTGGCGACTTGATTCTTTGTAGTGACTCGTCGTATCTGATATGTCGAGCAAAAGTACCTGTTTTGGATGGTGCGTCTGTTATATCTCTCCACCTTATTAATGTAGTCGCCACCGATCTCTTCACTACCCTTATACTGAAGTTGGGTGGCCAGGTATTCTCCCTCGATTTGTCTGTGGTACCATCCGAGGAATGGCGTGACATACTCCGAAATGATGCTCATGTATCAACTTAAAACTATTATATACAGATATAAAGAATAATGTTTCGCATCATCAGCTCATACGAATCTGATACTCTCCATTCTTGGTCAGATACTTCACCCAAGGGGATGCCTTGTAGCCGCTACGGTCCACAATTTTCAGGTATCGCACCTGGAATCCAGAAACAGTGAAGAAAGGAATTTCAAAGTGAATGTTGATTGGCTGTTTTTTGTACAGGTTTCGCTTAGGAGACTCAATTGTTGGCAACTTAAAGTCGGCGCTCAAGACATACTCTCTATGTTAGCAACAAAAAATACTTGTGACCGGCAAATTGCTTTACGGTCCATTTCAGAGAGTTGTGCTAAGGAACATAAGTAGCATGTCCAGTTGGTGCGTTAAAAGAGGGACTTTCGACATCCTCAGGTACTGGAACAAAGATATCAACATTGTTAGCGATACTTCTTTCCTTATAATTACTCTTGACCTTGACGACAAATCGGATCTTTGTATTTGAGGGAGTCTCTACAATCACGTCCACTGAAAAGAGAGGCTTCACCCTGATATCTAATCTGTAACTCATCAGTTCGAATTTTCCATCAGGAGGAATAAATGTGACTAGTCTTTCATTCTCAAATCTGCCCAATCTCACGCATTGATGGAATTTTATATCATTGAACTCCACAGCTTTGTTCTTTGAAGTCCTGCCTTGAGCCTAGTAATAGGCTTTATCATTCAGTCCTAGCTTTAAATCAGGCATGCCAGACAATTGACAGTCAGCATTAACCACTCCGATAATTTAACTTTTAATGATGTTGTTGGAAGGACCGATCAACATTGAAAGTTTTTAAACCACATCCAAGAAAAATTCGTTTTTAGAGTATTTAATACCCTATTGTCTCCAAGAAACTACATTGGAAACCTGTCGAGCAGCATCAATTGAGTTAGCGAGTTGTGTTTTTTTTGAGAAAGGATTTGAAAGTTCATAAGATTCAGTCTTGATAAACCCTTTCAGTAGCTTAATTTAAGTTGTTTGGGGATATCCATTGTCCATCATTTCGTCCAACAACTCATAGACAACCACAAAGTTGTCTCGAATTGACTCCTCCTGCACATCCTTGAAATAACTCTATAACACAGCCACTAAGGTATGCAAAAATGTAAAAACTAGCACGGCATTATTGTTCTTTTTCGAAATTGCAACTAAATTGAGGTCATTATGTTTGTGAAAGTAGAAAAGATTATTGTCCTTGTCTTTGATTAATGGTCTGTATAATGTAAGAGATACTTCATTGTGTACTCATCGTATTCTAGAATCTTTTTGTTGAATACGTCGTAGATATTGGTGGGTAGATCAGGTCTAAAATGCCGAGAAATAAGAACTCTACCTTTCTTATCTAGTATGTATATTGCAGAAATGCCACACATTCAAATAGATGATGATGAACTTTAAATTATAAGAATTAATGGAGATCAAATACATAAATATCTTGCCTCATTTCTGACGAATCTGTCTTAAATATTTAGCCACATTCAACAACAACTTTTTTTCTAGATAATCCTATTGATACTTGTGTTAATAGCAACATGAATCGGTTTACCATTCTCAGCAATCAACTCAATCTTCAATCTTCCAGCCTGAAAGTAGTCTCTTGAATAAAATTTATGAGGCTCGATGATGTTGCGAAGTTGACAGGCACTCACGGCCCTTGCTAGCTACTCGAGTGTTGGTTCCTTGATGCAAAGCTAAATTGGCAATCGTCGACCTTCATTTGAAGATATTTACCTTATTTAATTGTTTTGCTTGCATCGAAGTAGATAGGATATAGAGATTTCCACTTATTTTTAACCTCCAAATAGAGCTCATTCATGTTAATCATGATTAATATTAATATACACTTGGATAGTAATTCACAATAGTGCTTTCTATCTAATTTAATAAAATTATTACAAAACTAATAACTTTCATCTCGTATGATCGAATCACCCATTAGACGCAAGTTCACCAACTATCCTAAAGACTTTCTCCCCAGCCAAAACAAAACTACACATCCCAAACGATTTGCCTTCAATTAAGATTACCAAATCGAACTCAATAGCATCAAAAAATACCAACAAAGCATCGATGATCAACCTCAATAACAACTCCATAACTCTCAAACCATTCAGCATTCGATTAATCCCTAAAATACTGTATTATCATATACTGAATTGGAACAAGATAGTCCGCTAGGTTATCATAATGCATCAAAAAAACCAGATATCAATTCTGAATTATTAAAAAAACCACGTTTTACCCTCCTTGATAAAGAATAAATTATTTAAAATTAAGAACACGTTCTTGAGAGCTCTTCAAGTCCTGGCTCCATACGCAAGCAACTTTAAAATAGGCAAATCCCACTCCCTAAATCAAGTCCTTGTCAAATAGATCTACTGAAAATAAATAACAATATCAAAGCCAAAATTCCTAATACATACATTAAATATAAAGCCTCTGGGTAATTTTAAGGCAACAAATGGAATTCCTCCGAAAAAGATATTGTTGACAGTTTCAAAACAAGTCGATCGAAAATACAAAGCGTTACTTAGCTTCCTAAAGTATCCAAGGCTACAGGTACCCAGATTGCAAGTGCTAAATAACAGTATGATAGCTTTAGGAGAAGACAAAGTATGGGTGGTAATTTTGGGAAAATGAACAGTTTACTGATGTCAATGCATCAAAAAGAAGGATTAACTCCAAATTAATTACCAAAATTTGAACAAAGTGCTATTTAAAAATTAAAAGAAGAAATCAATCTGCTCACAAGGAAAAAAAAGAATATATAGAAAAAATAATAGTCCTAATCCTAAGAATAAGAAAGTGAATCATAAACAAAATAGAAAAAACATCAAAAACGTCAAAAAAGTAGACTTGAGTAACCTAAAACTGAATTATTAGTCTCATATCGATCCTCATTACCATATCTAAAAGATCTCTATGCTAAATCAACTCACATTAATTCATACAATCTTATAGTAAAAATACCTAAACTTTTCACAGAAAAATTAATTTTCAAATAGCAATAAAAGTAAGTTCTCTACTAAACCGCCAAAGAGATTTTTCAATAGCTAAACATTCCTTGCTAAAATTTAGTAATAAAACGCTATACAAATTGCACAATGATAGTATCGAGAAACATTTGCCTAATTTGGCATTTTGATGGAAAGAGGTACCTTGGAGGTTGGCAATCTGAATATCTCGATGAAGGATTTAAGCACGGACTAGGACTATAATGGTAACCTAGAAAGTACGTTTACTATGGTGAGTTCGTCAAAAATAAGAAGCAAGGCCTTGGTATTTATAAAGACAGAAACAACAGTTGCTACATTGGATATTGGAAAAAAGGCGCAAAAATAGATCCCGAACAAATGGCATAGTCTCACAAAGAATTTGACAGTTAGTATTAAAGAGAATAAGATGAAGACTAATTCTATGGCTCAAACGATAACAATAACGCCTACTAATTCCTGTGATTATAATATTAATTTTTTGATATTTAAAAGTTGCCTAAATGATTTGGGACCTCATTGAATAATCAACCTTCGACAAATATTTCTCCGACCCATCTACTACTATCACAACTCTTCTCCTCGATGAAAATATCATCACTGAACTCAAAAATCAAAATCCGAAATTACTTTAGTAGTAAACATTTTTCCATAAAGCTTGAACGAACGTAAACATCAATTAATGACCTAACTCATCTAATACACCATCACAATGCCGAAATAAATCGCAGGACCTTAACGCTGTCATAAACTTCCTTATGTCAGCTCAGAATTGCTGGCCATGGACAGTGAACTCATTTATGGATAGTTCTTCAAATAGGGAAAATAACAGATAGAAAATGCATACTGGAGTCAACTTTTGACTTTTTTAGATAGTGACGCTGCTTAGAATGAAATTTTGATGGGATATTTTTAAAAAGTTGTAAATAACCTCTATGCTGGTAACAAAATTAAAGTAACGTTCTACTAAAGTAGACCACTCTAATCATAACATAGAGCTTGAAAAGATTCTCAAAATTACTACCAAACGGTTCAATTGCAGATATTTTAAAGAAATCCCTCGTTTTGCTGGACACAGCCGACGGTGCAGCTCTTCCTGAGCGGAAAACAATAGTGAACCATATAATCAACCTTTTTGCCAAAGGAAATGAATAAACAAAATTATCATGTTCTGATATTTTGAGCGAAGTAATTAAAAAATTTCAAGCGTTTAGTTCGGGCGAGGCTCTGTTGTAATAAATTTTAAACTCAAAATAACTTCTATAGATTTACAGTGTAGAGGTAAAAGTGATATGAGTTAGAATAGTATCGCGATAAACGAGTTTTTGGTGGATTTCATAACTAAATCTCATCAAAAAATATACAATTAGCACGATTAAAGTGTTCCCATCATAAAACTCCCAGAGCTACATCTAGCTCACATCTAGGAATACCTCAAAAGAGAGATCGTCAAAATTGGCATTATTTCAAAGAGTATAGGCTTTATTGTAAACCAAAATAAACAAACAGTCCGAAAAAGTAACAAATCCATTTACAGTTTACTCCAATTAGTTGGTCTTGTAATTGAAGACAAAATGGTGAGTTTCGTGGATGAATGCTTCCTAAATTTTTTATGGAATATCATCATACTTTACCCCTACAATAACATCTTGCAAGTGCTAATCCTCAAAATTTTTACATCCTTGCTTCAGAGTTCAGTGGCTAAAGCAAGGGAGACTTTCCTTAATAACTACGAAGCGCAATTAATGAATCTTGCCAAAAATAACTTCACCCTTCTCAAACAACTGATTTTTACGATCTGGAAAGCTGCCAAATAGTTTCCAAGTCCAACCTCCGATCCAAATACCCTCTCATAGTTCCAAAATTTTGTGAAGACTCATTTAGAACCATTACTCGAGTACTAAGTCAAGAGCATCCAACACACCCACAACACCAACAAAAAACTAATTGTAGATGAGGAAGATAGAGCTGCTGCAGGTGCATAAAAGTAAAACAGCAAATAGACGGAAGAAAACTACGCCAAAGTCGGAGCCAAATCTTATCACAATGCCTTTTTTGATAGCAACGCTCCAACTACCAATTAGAAGCAAAAAATATAAAATAAAGAAGTTCCTTTTTAGCAAAACACTACAAAATAAAAAGATGAGTTTGATTCTTTCAATGATTGGAGTCCTGTCAAAAACAATAATGTAGTAATTGAGGAATAAAAGGGGAAAAAGGGCATTTTCGATGATTTTGCAAATTTTATTTGAAGTTAAAACAGTAACTATCAGGTTATGTATTTTGGAGTCTTTGGGCGTTTTTTAGCCTCACTTCCAGAATTGCTAGCTTTTTTGACTTCCGGTTTTATTACATGGAACGAACAAATTAGCTACTTATAGACATTTAACACTGCCGCCCAATTCTAAAACATTCCGCAATAATTCGGAGCTGAAAAGATAGTTACTAACTGTCTCTTTCCGAAAAATTCATAGCCTTCCTCGACGATCTACATTAATCAAACGGTACCTGGTGAGAACGGCAAATTAAATCGAGGTCATTTTGTTTAAGAAATTGGGCAAGCACATCAGCCCCGAAAAGATAGCTTATCCCTCTTTATTTGTTCTAAAGCCAACCCCTCTGTTCCTATACAGGGTCTGACCAGAGCAAGTCGCAAAGCATGCCCTGACTAGGAATGTCAGTTGGCCGATTGAGAGTCAATATTTTTTTAATCTTTGACAACTCTGGACTGATTCCTCCATGCATGCAGAGTATTTTTTACTAAATGATTGCGGCAATTGGCATACTGTTGAAACATTCAGTAAACATTTTCCATATTTTTAAGGAAAACTTTCTTTTGCCTAAGTCAAAAAATGGCTACACTCGTCATAAAATCCATAGAGTTTGTTGATCTCAGCAGACTCGTGATTGCCTCTCAACAGAAAGAAGTTTTCGGGATATTTGATTTTGTAGGAAAGCAAAAGGACGATCGTTTCAATGGATTGTTTGCCCCGATCGACGTAATCTCCTAGAAAAAGGTAGTTCTTCTAAGGGGGAAAACCTCCGTAATCGAATATCTTTAGCAAATCCTGAAACTGGCCGTGGATATCTCCAACAATTTTTATGGGTGCCTCCAGTTCGAGAAGCATGGGTTGCGATAAGAAAATTTAGCGGGCAGCCATACAAACTGCTCTGATTTATCCCTCGTTCATTTTGACATCGTGGCCTTTCTTTTCGCTTGTCAGTCTATTTATGAGGGAATCCAATTCGATGGGCGTGAGAGCTTTGTCGTTCATGCTATAATGTTATAGGTGCAAAGTAATATATTTTCAAGCTAATAATGGCAACTATTACTTTATTTAAGCCAAACGCCTTAAAAATCAGGAATATCAAGATTCAGATCAAACTTCAATTGATAAAGTCAACAACAGACATAATTTCAATTAAAAGATTTGCCGCACAATCTGCAAATAATAAAAACTACAATTATCAATTGATCATATTTTATACGGTCCCATCGACGCAAAATCCTTCTTTAGCAGAGAATTTGGCTTCGGTAGAGGAACGTAACCAAGACCAATCCCCAAATTTGTTGTTTTAGGACCATTCTTGGTGGGAGGTAGATAGGTTGGAACCACTGCAGGTTGAAAACTATAGGAAAATTTGTTCGGAACTAAACTTTCCTTCTTACTTGCAGGTATGATAGAATTCAAAGAACCAATCGGATTCAATGGATTCGACAATAACTTTTTATGCCCACTTCCCTCATCTCTGTAATAGTTCTTCTATTTCTACTCAAACAACTGCGGATTATTCTTGATATTCTTCCAATCTTCCTTCTCATAATGTTTAAATTCCCCATGCTTCAACTCAGTCTTGCTTTCCCTCAACTCCTTCTTTTCTGGAGCCTTATAAAATTTCTACTTAGTACTAATTAGAGGCAACTTCCCCTTTTTTTTGTTCTTATCCTCCAAATACTGCAAAATTGAATCAATATCATCCCCTCCATCAGTGGCTCCTGATCTGTTATTTTCCACCACATCTATCTGTTTAAACAGATTTGACCACATCGCATCATGCCGACGCGTTTGTTTGAACTTCTATTTTGTCGCACGGAACATATCGATCTGCTTATCTTCTTTGAAAGTATCCAACTTTGCCCCCGCTGGCTTCTACTCAAATACCGTTACTGCTGGACCTTCACTCACTGAAATTGATACTCCTTTAAAGTATTCATGCTTCAAAATTCTAGATCAACAAAGTAGTACTCAGCAGCAGTTGGCCTCTTCCGAGAAGAATACCTTAGCATTGACTCTATCAAATCAATTGCTTCCATTGACGCATCAGGAATTAGTTAGGCCAAATTAACGCCTTTCTCTTCAGAAAAATAGTATCCTAAATTATCTTAAAAATACCCTTGGCTTGAGCCAGTTTGTATCCTTCTGGCCATTCTGTTTTGTCTGGCGTTCCAAGAACTTTTACTATCTTGTTTAGCTGGTCTAGTTCGTTAGTTCCTGGAAAGAGGGGGCACTGGGTGTAAAGTTCAGCCATGATGCAGCCAAGGGCGAAGATGTCGACGGGTGAATTGTAATTAGTGGAGCGCAGAAGTAGTTCAGGTGCCCTGTACCTATCTATTGCCGGGACCGTACCAACGAGTAGAAACGTAGTCAGTGAAGGGTGGACGCGATCGTATCTCGCGAGCAAGGCCCAAATCGCATACTTTGACCACATTGTTATAGATCAGGAGATTTTCAGGTTTCATGTCACGGTGAAAGAATCCATTTTTATGCATACTGGCCAAACCGTTTGCTATTTGGAAGATCATACTCCTAAATACAGTAGAAAGTACTTGATTTCCTTTTCGGTAAATTTTTTGCCTTCGTCTTTCATCTTGGAGTAGACCTCATAGAGATTGTAATCAAGGTACTAAAACACCATATACAGTTCTTCCGCAACCAGCAGTACCTCTTTCAGCTTTATTATGTTCGAGTGGTTCAATTTTCTGAGCGATTTAATCTCCCGTAATTCAATACATTCGTTCCAATTCGAATACTTTTGCTTCATTTTTTTTATCGCAACCACTTCTCCCGTTTTTATGTTCGTTGCCTTGTACACAGTGCCGAATGCACCGTCGCCTAATGTTTTTATCGTCTTATACTTTTACATAGATAACCACTAATTATAAATACAATAAAATGTTCCAAAACTATAACTGATACCCCAAAACTGCCCCTCGTACCCCCATCTCTCGACTTGAGGCACACTCTGCTGTAATAGTGCTCAATAAGTGAGAAATCTATGAATGCAGTTTTGAATATAGAGCGAATTATTGGTAAAGAGATGAGATTAATCTAAACTTTAATAGTTAAT